>Ga0182014_10000829_pt1 | contig 42077 bp, 35 predicted proteins | sample 612S2DmetaG_FD_120489 | JGI IMG/M metagenome (GOLD analysis project Ga0182014, IMG submission 120489) | Permafrost microbial communities from Stordalen Mire, Sweden - 612S2D metaG | ecosystem: Environmental > Terrestrial > Soil > Wetlands > Permafrost | place: Sweden: Stordalen | collected... | reverse complement strand
CGCTCCGACTACGAACAATCCACCGCTCATAGCCGCGCCATGATTCAACTGGCGATGATCAACATCGTCCTGCGTCGAACTCATTGATCATGCAGAACCGATTTTTCAAACACGTTCTAAGGGTGGAACAGACGGAGGGACTCGCCCTCCAGATAACAAATAATCCAGAGGAGCAACGTCATGAAGAGAATATGCCTTACCATCCTGCTGACGCTTGGCATGTCGGCACTCAGTGTACTGGCCCAAGATGACGGCGGTTCGAACCGCGTCTTTACCGGCATGAACAGACCGCCCCCACCGTCACCCGTGTTTGCGGTATTGGATACCAACCATGACGGCGTCATCGATTCGAACGAGATCACCAATGCGTCGGCGGCCTTGAAGACGCTCGATAAGAACGGCGACGGTCAATTGACCCAGGATGAGCTGTTTCCACCACCTCCGGCCGGACAGGGACCCGGCCAACCGCCAGACAGCGGCGACAGTACGCGGCGTCCGCCACCACCAACGAATATCACGATGGCGGGTACGAACCAGTTCGGCTCGAGCGGCTTTATGGGCCCTCCCGACCCGCTCATCGCGGCACTGGATACCAACCATGACGGCGTTATCGATTCGAACGAGATCGCCAACGCGCCGGCGGCCTTGAAGACGCTTGATAAGAACGGCGACGGCCGATTGACCCCGGATGAGTTGTTCTCCCCGCCTCCCGGTGGCCAAAGAGGCAATGGTTCGCCTGGCAATCCTCAGGGTTCAACGGTGGTCTTCTGAGTGTGCTACCGCGGCGTGAACCGGGCAAGGTCCCCTGAGTGGGATCTCTTGGCCTCCACGAAGAGCGCTGCCCGGTCACCCGCGGCGACGATGTGACCGGGCCTTGTCCGCAAGCAACGCGGTTGGTGGCCCAAACAACCCCAATTCCCGGCTGCGGTTGGCCTACGCCCTCTCTCTCGGGGATGGACAAACCCAAAACCCTGGTTCAAAATGAATGTCGTCGGATCAACACAAACCCTGGCCCGAAAAAAGTGGTCTGGTCACCAATTGGAGAGGTGGCAGAGTGGTCGAATGCGGCAGTCTTGAAAGGCGTTACGAACCTGCGCTTTTTCTGCAAGTTCTTGCGGACCAAGGCTGGCACAGTCCGTCACAGTGTGCCAGAGTGCTCCAAAGTCCGATTTCTTTGGCAGCAAATGGGCAGCATATTTGAGCGGCTGTGTCCGCCGTTTTCTTAGGGTAGCCCAAGACGACGCATCCTCCGTTTGTGACGAGGCATGCGGACACTTGGCTGCTCGAAACGGTCGAGCATCGCGTCCAATGACTTGATCGAATAGCGCACGTAGCGACCATGCTTGATCCGATTCACGTAGCCGAGGTTCACCCATTTGAGGAACTGGCTGTGGTTCGCGTTGCAGTACTCCCATGCGTCCTTAGGCTTCAGCAAGCCCGATTCTGGTTGTTGCCGGCGCGCCGTTGCGGATCGACGAGGTTCGGCAAGTTGCTCGCTATTGGAGCATTCGTCCGCTTGCCCAAGCGCACGCTCCAACTGGTCAGGGCTCGACATCCCTACCCAATGCCAACTGTATTCACCACTGTCTACATCGAACCAGTTCTCGAGTTTCCAAAATGAACCTGACGGCCGTGGCGGCGGCAAGCCCTTGGGCAGAGGTACCCCGCGTCGGCGTGCTTCCTTATTCGCCGCAGAAGGGCCAACGTCTCAGTACTACCAACGTCACCGCTTGCTTTCTTCCTTTTCGGCGCCATTAACGGTATGATGAACAGGTTGCTGAGATTTTCAAGCTTGGAACGGGCTGGTTACGGTGTGGTGGGTACCACCGTGAAGAGATTTCATCGAAGCGCTCGGGGAAGCGAGAGAATGTCGATCCCTACACTGCCAGGACAATGTCCGTCCTTTTGCGGGCTCTGTCAAACAGGAGCCGATGAAACCTCACGTTTTCTCCTCATGGTACGGCTTCTTCTGTTCGTAGAGACTGAGCCGTTGGCTCATTCTCTCCAAGGTGGCGTACGACGCATTGGAAGCCAGAGATTTGTTCTCCCACTTTACGGCGTTGTCAAAGTCGCCAACCTCGGCGTAGGCTGCCGCCAGCGTATCGAACCAATACGGATCTTTCCATTCCGACATTTCACAGGCCTTCGTCGCATACTCGACGGCTTTCTTTCCATTCCGAACATTGGCATCGGGGCAAACGGCTAGTAGCCAGGCAAGGTTCTTGTAGTCCAATGCGTTTGTCGGGCCTAGCCGGATGGCCTCGTTGTAATCGGCGAGGGCCCTATCCCAGTCGCCTTTATGTCTGTAGGCGTTGCCTCTGTTGAAATAGGCCGTGGCATACTTCGGATCGAGACTAATGACTTGGGTTTCATCGGCAACAGCCCTGTCATAGTCGCCTTTCTGGATGTAGGCAGATCCCCGGTTGTTGTAGGCCTCGACGAAATCCGGTTTGAGACGGATCGTTTCGCCGAAATCGGCAATGGCCCTGTCATAGTCACCTTTGCGGTCGTAGGTGAGCCCCCTGTTGTAATAAGCCATCGCATCATCCGGCTTGAGCCGGATGGCCTTACTGTAATCGGCAATGGCCTTCTCGTAATCGCCCTTTTGGCTGTAGGCAAGGGCTCTTTTCTCCTCGCAGATATAGGCATAATCCAAATTGAGACGCATGGCTTCGCTGTAATCGCCAATGGCCTTGTCGTAGTCGCCTTTGCGGTTGTAGGCATTGCCTCTGTCGATAAAGGCCGTGGCTTGGTTCGGATCGAGACGGATGACCTTGTTGAAATCGGCGATGACCCTGTCGTAGTCGCCTTTGAGGTCGTAGGCGTGGCCCCGGTCGATGTACGCATTGACAGAATCCGGCTTGAGGCGGATGGCTTCGCTGTAATCGGCAATAGCCTTGTCGTAGTCGCCTTTGTTCTGGTAGGTGATGCCCCGGTTGTAATAGGCCGTCACAGAATTGTGATTAAGCCGGATGGCCTCGTTGCAATCGGCGATGGCCTTGACCCAGTCGCCCTTGTGGGCGTAGGCCCACCCCCGGTTGTTGTACGCAGCGGCGTATTTTGGCTTGAGCCAGATAACTTCGCTGAACTCAGCGATGGCGAGGTCGTAATTTTGCCCACGCATCGCATCCACACCTCTCTCAAAGGCTCTCTTTGCCCGGTATTTCCCGTACCCTAGGCCCGCCAACAGCAACAAGAGGAAGATCGCCAGAAATGCCAGCGCTGCCAAAAGCCGACGCACTGGCGACCTTGAATGCAGGCCGGGTTCCGGAGCCATCACTGTCTCAGACATGGAGCTGCCCTCTGGATTCCAATACGAAGTCGATTTGGGCTTCATACTCGCCGATGCGGTATTTACCGACATTTCCCATATGACCTACGCTTCCGGGCCATCGTGGCCCATTCAGTCACTTTGACCGACATAATATCCTCTCTCACAGTGCGCTCAAGCCTTTTCGCGGCTCCCAGACCGGAAACCTGACCATAAGGGCGACGGTTTCTGCCCTTCGTCGCGTTCCGAACCGATTTTCGACCAAACGGAGACAAAACGTCGTCTCCGGCACGTTTTCCCTTTCCGCATTTGCCGCCCGGCAGGCATCAACCCGTCAACGGTGTGGGCATCCGTGCCACCGGTCACTTGCCCGGGCAAGCCGTGCTTGGACAAAGGGTTCACACGGTCGACCCACGGGGTCAACACCCCATAGCGCCGCGCACGGTTTTCATGATTATTATTATGCCATGAAACACAACCGTTCCCACCATAATGAAAAACCAGCCAGCGCAGCGCTGTCGGTGTCAGCCGTGGACTCAACCCAAACCGGAGTTGATTTTGTGCCGTCACCAGATGAGATGGCTTCTAGTGAGGCCGACGCGTCAGCTCCATGATCGCGCAAGCTTCTAATACTGCACCCATTCGCACGCTGACGGGCTCTGGCCTCCATTCCCGGCCAATCGTGCCGGGCACTTCGATCTCCAAAGTGAAGTGGACTCAAAAAGAGGTTGAGGAGATGTTAGACTGCGAGAATGATTGCCAAGCGCACAACTGTAAGTCTCGTCCCATTCAGGAGGGGGGTATTTGTTTCGTTACTGCTGGTGACGTTTCAAGCGGCGTCTCAAGCACAGCCACCGAATATTCCGGCAACCGAGCTGGTGCGCCAAACGGTGGCGCATGAACTGGCAGCGGCCAATGCGAGCGGCCACTATCGGTACCGGATTGACAAACAGACGTCGCACGGCTCGGAAACCCGCGATATGGTCGAGACGCGCAAATGGTTGATCGGTCGTCTGGTTCTCAAGAACGGTCAACCGCTTCCTCCCGCACAGAGACAAAGAGAGGATGAACGCTTGCGTGACCTGTTGACGGATCCTGCACGTCTGGAGAAATTCCAAAACTAGGCGCACAAGGACGAAGCGCGCGTCCGCCGGATGATCAAGTTATTGCCGGAGGCATTCGTTTTTCAGCACGATGGCACGGAAACGAACGGTTCCGGCCGCGAACTGATTCGGTTGAAATTCCGTCCCAACGCAACCCTGACCGCGCGTTCCCTGGAACTGCGGGTATTGCAAGGGATGGAAGGCACGATGCTGATCGACCCTGTGGACGAGCGTCTGGTGCGGGTAGAAGCCGAATTGTTTCGCGATGTTGATTTTGGCTGGGGCATCTTCGGCCGGATCCGTCGCGGAGGCAGTTTCTTGTTGGAACAGCAAGGTGTCGGGAGTGATCGGTGGGCAATCACTACGTTGTCCATGCACTATACCAGCCGTATTGTTTTGTTTGTGAATACCCGCACTGACTCAGTGAGCAAGAAGAGCAACTTCCAACGGATGTCGAACGATCTGACGCCGCAACAGGGGTTGGAACTGTTGCTGAACCCGCGTTAGGACAATGGGCTGGAGTTCATCGCACAAGCCGTCGCATCATGGCTGCTTCCTCGCTTCTCTTTGAGAAATCCGTGCGCATTATGGTAAATTGAAAGTCGATGAAACGAATCACGGTTTTGCTGGCGGAAGACCACACGATTGTGCGCGAAGGGCTTCGCAAGTTGCTGGAGCAGGAAGACGACTTCGAGGTCGTCGGCGAAGCGGAAAACGGCCGCCAGGCGGTCGACTTGGTCAAGAAACTTCGTCCTGCAGTAGTCGTCATGGACATCGCGATGCCGTTGCTCAATGGTTTGGAAGCCACCCGTCAGATTCTCAAAGCCGTCCCCAGCACTAGAATACTCATTCTCTCGGCGCACAATGATGACGCGTATGTCAAGAACGCAAGGGAGTCAGGTGCGGCTGGATTTCTGCTCAAACAAGCCTGCGCCGAGGTTCTGTCCGAGGGGATTCGGGAGGTTAATAAGGGGCATAGCTTTTTCGGCCCGTTCATTGCGAAGCTACTTCCCGAAGGCGAGCAAAAGTCGTTGGATCGAGGCGGACAGACGAAGCCGCGCAAAGACCGCCTGACTTCGCGCGAAGTGGAGGTGATCCAACTGATTGCCGAAGGCAAAGCCAACAAACAAATCGCGGCGGAACTTGGCATTGGCATGAAGACTGTTGAGAAGCATCGCGAGCGTCTCATGGCCAAGCTTAACATCCACAACGCCTCTGGCCTTACCCGCTACGCCATCAGCGCGGGCATCATTGAGAGCAGCGTCTAGGTGACCATCGTTTAGGGTTGCGGCTAGAACCGACGAGCAGGTTTTGTCCTCATATAGGGGTGAACACCCCATAGTGAACGCGTCATTCCACAGCCTATTCTCCCAGTATGAAAAGTTCTCGCAAGACTAAAACCAATATTAACTGTCAACTCAGGGGGATAATGATGAATGCTAGGAAATGGATTGTTGTGAGTATCGTGGTTGGAGCCTTGGCTTCGCAGGCACAAGCGTTCGCGGAGGAGTTGTTCCCATCCAACCAACTCCAACTGGATGCATTTGGAACATATGCGACTCGTGACAGGTTCGGCGCCAGCGAGAATCATGGGGGCGGAGGCCTCGGTTTGGATTATTTCTTTTGGCGCTATGTTGGTATTGGGGTGGATTCGTACATTGAGGAATGGAAGTGCCCGTACCGCGTCAACGGCAGTGGAATCCTGCGGTTCCCGCTTCCCGAGCCGCTTCATCACCTGGCTATCTACGGATTCGGCGGTGGTGGGCGGGAATTCAAGTACGCCGCGCAGTACACCTACCACGGTGGAGGTGGTTTGGAGCTCAAATTGAACCGACACTTCGGCATCTTCGCGGATGGCCGGGAGGTCTTTCCCGATCGAACACCCAACTATACCTTGGTGCGTGCCGGCGTTAGCTTCGGCTTTTGAGCAGTCGATGCGGCATTCGTTTTAAGGACCGAGACAAAGAAAGCAGGGCGTGATGCGGATTCCATCTGTGTCACGCCCTGATTACGTCTTGACTCTCCCTGATGCGGCCCGTGATCAACGTTTTCATGTATTGCCTATCTTCACTCGCTTGGTAGGGCTAAGCGAGGAAAACAAAGTGGTGGAACCACCATGAAGGGGAAGCAACCCGCGGACGGAACGCGTATCTGACCTCGCCTATGCCGAATGGCGGTCAGACCATGAACAGCTACCTTGCCGGCTTTGAAGCGGTCTGGGAAATCGACCTCTGGGGCCGCGTCCGCCGGATGAACGAAGCCGCGCGCACCAACTTCATGGCCTCGCAAGAAGGCCGGCGAGAGGTCATGATCTCCCTGGTCAGCGGCGTCGCGGAGGCCTACTTTGATCTGCTGGAACTGGACGAGCAACTGGCGATCGCGTAGCGCACCCGGGATTCCTACCAGCGGACTCTCCAGCTTTTTGACGACCAGCATGCCGCTGGCCTGGCCTCCAAGCTTGAGGTTTCCCGCGCCGAACTCGCACTGCGTTCGGTCACGGCGACCATCCCGGAAATCGAGCGGCAAATCGCGCTCAAGGAAAACGAAATCAACACGCTGCTGGGACGCAACCCCGGCCCCATCGTTCGGATCTCGACGCTGCTGGCGCAGGAGATGCCGGTGGAAATCCCGGTCGGACTGCCTTCAAGCTTGCTGGAGCGGCGGCCCGACGTTCGGGAGGCCGAGCAGCAAGTCCGCGCGGCCAATGCGGAAATTGGCGCGGCCATCGGAGACTTCTTCCCGCGCATCGGCCTGACGGCCTTTTACGGCGGCACGAGCACTGGGCTTAAAAAATTGTGTACGAGCGGCGCCAACATCTGGTCGGCGGCCGCGACGGCCGCCGGGCCGGTGTTGTACCGGCGGCCGATTAACCGGCCATTACCGGCAAACCAAAGCCGCTTGGGAAGAAACCAAGATCCTGTACCAGCAAACCGCCCTCAGCGCCTTCCGCGAGGTGTCCGACGCGCTCATCTCCCACCGCCGATACGAAGACGAGCGAGTCGAGCAAACCCAGGCCGTCGATGCTGGGCGCGACGCTGTGGAGTTGGCGACGGCGCGTTACAAAGAAGGCAAGGCCAGCTACTACGAGGTTCTCGAGGCCCAGCAGCAACTCTACCCCGCCGAAAACTCCCTGTCACAGATCGAAGCGGCGCGCCGGCTCACCGTCGTTCAACTTTACGAAGCCCTCGGCGGCGGCTGGTCGCTCAAGGATTCCGAGTGGTCCAAAACAAGCGTCGCAGTAGAACCGACGAGCAGGTTTTGTCCTTATATAGGGGTGAACACCCCATAGCGAACGCGTCATTGCACAGCCTATTTTCCCAGCATGAAAAATAAAAGGTTCTCGCAAGACCAAAACCAAGAAACGGTTGGCGTCTCAGGACCGGCTGCGGTTGCGGACTTAAACCAAAATGAACCGATTTTGCGCTGTCAGCGGACGAAGTGGCCAGAAGAGCCTACTTCAGTTATCTGAGCGACAAAATCGCACATTAAGACAAACGCATCTGTGCACATCATCGGGAAAACAAAAGGAGAACATTCGATCGAGTGCGCAACGAAAACCGCCAGAGGGGAATTATCCCCCGACGCAATGAAAATGACAGTAAACAAATAAACAACCAAAATGAAGGAGACGATATGAAAACAGTATCTATAAACAAGGGCCAATTCTTTAAGGTGTTGGCGTTGATCCTCTGCGTCGGTGCGCTGCCTATACTCATGGGCGTGACCGGCTGCGCCACCGCCGAGAGTGGCCACCAGCAAACCACTGGCGAACGAATTGACGATCATAACACTTCTATCCGCGTCAGCGCTGCGCTGGCTCAGGACATCGAATATAAGTTCGACCGGGTAAAGGTGGAAACGTTCAATGGCACGGTTCAATTGAGCGGATTTGTCTCTTCCGACGACCAGAAGAACAGGGCCGGAGACATCGCCGGAAAAGTTGAGGGCGTGAAAGAGGTCCGAAACAACATCACGGTTCAGGTATCGGGGAACTGACAACCGGCAGATCACTGTTGGCTGGCGCGGAAGCGCGCCAGCCCATCGCAGACCGTTAGTCAATGATCGGAACCCACAACCGTAGCAACAGCAAGAAGGAGGCACAATGAAAGCAACGTATTCATTGGCGCTTTGTAGTAGCCGCGGTCGCTCTCGTGGCCAGCAGCGGACCGCTGCGCGCATTGGAGACGGATGACCGCATCGAAACCTCATTCAAAAAGACCAACGTCTATAAGACGTATCTGAAGGACGAACACATCGCGATCAGCTCCAAGGATGGAGCCGTCACGTTGTCGGGCGGCGTGTATAACGAAACCCACAAACCGATGGCCCAAGCCACCGCCGAAGCGTTGCCCGGGGTCACGAGCGTGGACAATCGTATCGAGATCAAAGGGGATCGTCCCACTGCGTATTCGGATACGTGGATCAGCATGAAAGTGAAAACCGCGCTGGTGTTCCATCGCAACGTGAATGCCCAGAAAACAGAGGTCTACGTGAAAGATGGCATTGTGACGTTGAAAGGCGTGGCCGCCAACCAGGCCCAAAAGGACCTGACCGCAGAATTCGCCAAAGACGTCGGAGGCGTCAAAGGTGTGAACAACGAGATGACGGTGGCCGCCAACCCAGAAACGCCAAGCGAAACCATGGGCGAAAACATTGATGACGCATCGATCACCGCCCAAGTGAAGATGACGTTGCTGTTACATGGCTCGACCAGCGTCCTCCGGACCAAGGTGGAGACGAACGATGGCGTGGTCACGCTGGCTGGCCAAGCCCGGAACGCCGCCGAAAAGGACCTCGTCACCGACATCAACGGTGTGAAAAGCGTGGTCAACAACATGACCATCGAAGGGTCTGAGAAAGAGTAACACAACCACAGGGTCGCTGTCAGCTGGTGCAGGAGTGCACCAGCCGGCAACGAGCCATGCACTCCGAAAGGAGAGCACACATGAAGACCGAACGCGCAGGAAGAATGGCGTAATGAAGGGAATCCTAATTGATGTATTCGAAAAGTCGGCTCAAAAAACTTCAATGGGAAAATTATGAACGAAAAACACCCTGGCAGCCGTCCAATCTCCAGTCTTCTGCCCACGGACATCGCTGGCTTGGATAGTCTGGCTGAACTGGCCCTGGATCTGCGGTCGTCGTGGAATCACGCGACCGACAAAGTGTGGCATCAGCTTGATCCCAAGCTGTGGGAGATCACGCAAAACCCCTGGGTTCTGCTACAGACGGTCTCGCGCGATCGGATCTCGAGCGTGCTGGCTGATCCGGTTTTTCGCAAGGAGGTTGATGGTCTGGTCCAGACACGGCGGCAAGTGGTGGAGTCGGCCGCGTGGTTTCAGAAGAACCATTCGCAGAGTCCCTTGAAGTGCGTCGCGTATTTCAGCATGGAATATATGTTAAGCGAAGCTCTGCCTATTTACTCTGGTGGGTTGGGCAATGTGGCCGGGGATCAACTCAAAGCCGCCAGCGACCTGGGCGTGCCGGTGGTCGGCGTCGGACTGCTGTTCCAACAAGGCTATTTTCGCCAGGTGATAGACAAGGACGGAGCGCAGCAGGCTCTCTACCCGAGCAACGATCCCGGACAGTTGCCGATCACGCCATTGCGCCACCCGAACGGCGAGTGGTTGCGGTTGGAGATCGCCTTACCCGGTTACTCGGTGTGGCTGCGCGCGTGGCAGGTCCAAGTCGGTCGAGTGAAGCTTTACCTGCTGGACAGCAATGACGCGGCGAATTTTCCGGCGCATCGCGGAATCACCAGCGAGTTATATGGGGGCGGCCCGGAGTTGCGCCTCGCGCAAGAAATACTGCTTGGGATTGGCGGTTGGCGGCTGCTCGTCGCGCTCGGCATTCAACCGGAAGTCTGCCACTTGAATGAAGGCCATGCGGCTTTCGCCGTGTTGGAGCGCGCCCGCAGTTTCATGCAAGAGATCAAGCAGCCCTTTGAAGTCGCGCTGGCCGCCACGCGGGCGGGAAATCTCTTTACCACCCACACGGCTGTGGCCGCCGGCTTTGATCGTTTTACTCCGGCTCTCATCGAGCAATACCTCGGCCGGTATGCCGAGCATGAGCTCGGCATAAAAGTCCATGACCTGCTGGCTCTGGGACGTCTGAATCCAAACGACCCGTCGGAGAGTTTCAACATGGCCTATCTGGCAATCCGCGGCAGCGGGGCGGTGAATGGCGTAAGCCGCTTGCATGGGAAAGTCAGCCGGCATCTCTTTGAGTCTCTCTTTCCACACTGGCCAGTGGACGAAGTTCCCGTTGGCCACGTGACCAACGGAGTTCACATGCCGACCTGGGACTCGGCGGCCGCCGACGATCTTTGGACGAAGGCCTGTGGAAAAGACCGCTGGCTGGGGATGACGGAAACCCTGGAGCAGGACATTCGCCGCGTCTCTGACACCAGCCTTTGGCAATTTCGCATGGCCGCCAGCAAGTCTCTTGTTGAATACGCTCGCCAACGCCTGGCCCGGCACTACGCCGCCGCCGGCGCATCGCCCGAGACGGTTGAGGAGGCGAGGCATCTCTTCGATCCCAACACGTTGACACTGGGCTTTGCGCGCCGCTTCGCGACCTACAAGAGACCAAACCTGCTACTGCACGACCCGGAGCGACTGCTTCGTTTGTTATCCAATCCGCAGCGACCGGTGCAACTCATCCTTGCTGGCAAGGCCCATCCTGCGGACCTGGCTGGACAAGCCCTAATCCAGAAATGGATACAGTTTATTCGTCAACCCGAAGTCCGTCCTCATGCGATTTTCCTGAGTGACTACGACATGCATTTGACCGAGCGCCTGGTGCAGGGTGTGGATGTCTGGATCAACACGCCACGGCGACCTTGGGAGGCGTGTGGAACGAGCGGCATGAAGGTGCTGGTTAACGGCGGCATCAATCTCTCGGAATTAGATGGATGGTGGGCCGAAGCCTATATCCCGGATCTGGGCTGGGCACTCGGTGACGGTCAGGAACATGGCAACGATCCGGCCTGGGATGCGGCCGAAGCCGGGGCGCTCTACGACCGGCTCGAACGCGAGGTGATTCCCGAGTTTTATACCCGCAACGACGCGGGAATTCCCACCGCCTGGGTTGCCCGGGTGCGTGAAAGCATGGCGCGGTTGACCCCGCGTTTCTCCGCTGAGCGCGCGGTGCGTGAATACACCGAGCAGCATTATCTCCCGGCTGCCACCGCCTACAGTTCGCGCGTTGCTAATAAAGGCGCAATCGGCAGGCAAATGGTCGATTGGCAGCACCGTCTGCAGCAGAAATGGACCACGCTACGCTTCGGCGAACTGACGGAGGAGACGAAAGGCAAGCAGCGCGTGTATGAGGTTCAGGTCTATCTCGATGATCTCGACCCGAAGGCCGTGCGAGTCGAGCTTTATGCCAACGGAGTCAACGGCGGTAGCCCGGTGCGGCAGGAGATGAAGCTCATTCGGGAACTGGCAGGCGCGTCGGGCGGCTACGTTTACAGCGCAACTGTGTCGGCGACCCGGCCGCCAGCGGACTATACAGCGCGAGTGATACCGCACTGCGACGGCGTTGCGATCCCACTGGAAGACGCACGAATCCTATGGCAACGATGATGAAAACGCCCCAACGCGAGTTGCACGATTACATCTCGGAGATCTCCGGGCGCGCTGACATTCGGGTGGGCTCTCCTCTGCCTTTGGGAACCCAGGAAAGGGGAGGCGGGGTTAATTTCGCCATTTTCAGCCGTAACGCCAGCCGCGTTCGACTGGAGTTGTTCGACCATCCCGAAGACGCAGCGCCCGCCCGGGCAATCGATCTGGATTCAGCGCGCAACCGCACCGGCGACGTATGGCACGTCTGGGTAAAAGGGATCGGTCCCGGTCAACTCTATGCTTACCGCGTGGATGGCCCTTATGAACCCAGCGAAGGACATCGTTTCAATTTCAACAGGCTTCTCCTCGATCCCCTCGCTACTGCGATTTCGCGGCTGCCTCCGTGGGATTTTGCATCGGCACGCGGATACGACCCGTCGGCGCCGGAGCAAGACCTGGCTCTCTCGAAACTGGACAATTCCAACTCGATGCCGAAATGCGTATTTGTCAACGAGCCCTTCGAGTGGGATGGAGACCAGCCACCCCGGCATCCGTGGTCGAAGACGGTCATTTACGAAACGCATGTTCGCGGCTTTACCATTCACCCCAAGTCGGGCGTGGACCATCCGGGAACCTACCGAGGCCTGATGGAGAAGATTCCCTATCTCAAAGCCCTGGGGGTGACCGCTGTGGAACTGATGCCCGTGCAGGAGTTCAATGAAACTTCTGTGACGCGCAGGAATCCGCGAACAAGTCAACCGCTCAGGAATTACTGGGGATACGATCCCGTGGCCTTCTTTGCGCCCAAAGCTTCCTATAGCAGTTCGGGAGGGTTGGGCCAGCAGAAGCTGGAGTTCAAGGAAATGGTCCGGGCTTTTCACAAGGCCGGCATTGAAGTGATTCTGGACGTGGTGTTCAATCACACAGCGGAGGGAGACGAACTGGGGCCGACGCTCTGTTTCCGCGGGATGGATAACGCGATCTTCTATACGTTGGCGGGCGACAAACGCTACTACAAGGACTACACGGGCACCGGCAACACCGTCAACGCCAACCATCCCGTGGTGCGGGACCACATTCTGGCCGCGCTCCGTAATTGGATGGTCGAAATGCATGTGGATGGATTCCGGTTTGACTTGGCGTCGGTTCTCGGCCGAGACCGCCACGGCAACTTGCTAGCCAATGCCCCTCTTCTCGAACGGATCGCCAAGGACCCGATCTTGAGAGACGTGAAACTCATCGCCGAGGCGTGGGACGCCGATGGCGCGTATGAGGTGGGTAGTTTTTCAGAGCGGCGCTGGGCGGAGTGGAACGGCCGGTACCGGGATGATGTCCGGCGTTTCTGGCGCGGCGATGATGGGATGCTTGGTTTGTTCGCGAGCCGCATCTGCGGCAGTGCCGACGTCTACACCAAGTCGGGCAAAGGCCCCGAGGGCAGCATCAACTTCGTGACCTGCCACGACGGATTCACTCTGAACGACCTGGTGAGCTATCGCGACAAGCACAATGAAGCCAACGGAGAAAACAACCATGACGGCACCGACGCCAACTTCAGCGAGAACTACGGTGCAGAGGGCGAGACGGCGGATGCCCGGATCGAGTCTATCAGGAAGCGCCAAATCAAGAATTTCCTTCTGACCCTGCTGATCTCTCGCGGCGTGCCGATGCTGCTCGGCGGGGACGAATTTCGTCGCACGCAAGGCGGTAACAACAACGCCTACTGCCAGGACAATGAAACCAGTTGGGTTGACTGGGCTCATCTTGAACAGCATCAGGAGATTTACCGGTTTGCCCACGGCGTGATCGCCTTTCGTCGGGCCCATCCGATTTTGAGCAAAGAGCAATTCTACACGGACGGCGAGATCCATTGGTTTGGCTTGCAAGGGGGATTACCCAACTGGGCTGACCCGAAAGAAAAACAGTTTGGCTGTCTGATCCATGAAGATGAGCAGCACGCACTTTGCCTGATGTTCAATGCCGCCACCGATGCGGTCGATTTCGGTTTGTCCGCCGTACTGCCGGGGGCTCAGTGGCATCTGGCCGTTGACACCTCTCGCGAAGCCCCACAAGATCTGTTTGCTGCGGGCGAGGAACCGCTTTGGGAAGATCCACAAACTTACCACCTGAACCCCCGATCTAGCGCCATTCTTTTGACGGAGGCCAAATGAAAACAGCGAGCCCGATCACGACGTTGTTTCTGGATATTGGCGGTGTCCTGCTCACCAACGGGTGGGATCATCGTGCCCGCAAACGGGCGGCGACAAACTTCAAGTTGGAGTTGGCCGAGATGGAGGATCGGCATCACCTGACCTTCGACACCTACGAGGAGGGAAAACTCACGCTGGAAGAATATTTAGGTCGGGTGGTCTTCTATCAAAAGCGACCGTTCACCCGGGCTCAGTTTCGGCACTTCATGTTTGCGCAATCGAAACCTTATCCCCAGATGATCGAGTTGGTCCGCAAGCTCAAGGGAAGGTACGGATTGAAGATCGTCGCGGTCAGCAACGAAGCACGGGAATTGAATTCCCATCGCATCCGGAAGTTTAAGCTGGATGGGTTTGTGGATTTCTTTATTTCCTCCTGCTTCGTCCACCTCCGCAAGCCCGACGCGGACATCTTTCGGCTTGCGCTGGACATCGCGCAGACGCCAGCCCGGGAGGTCGTCTATATCGAAAACACCCCGATGTTCGTCCAGATCGCGGAAGGTTTGGGGATTCGAAGCATTCTTCACACGGACTACAGGTCCACATGCGCAAAACTGGCTTCATTCAGATTGCCGAATGACGAAGGAGTCAGCCATGAAACCCGCTAACCCTTGCATCCTCACGATCAACGGCGGCTCGTCGAGCATCAAGTTCGCGCTATACCATGTCGATGACCCGCTGAAGCAAGGGCTTTATGGAAAGGTTGACCGCATCGGCCTGAGCGGGACGAATCTGACGTTCCATGACCCGACTAGGAATCAGCAGGACAGCCGCAGCATCGCCGCCGCCGATCACAAATCGGCGGCGAATTTCCTGATTGATTGGCTTGAAGAGCAGAATAGTTTCGAATCGGTTCGGGCGGTGGGACACCGGGTGGTCCACGGCATGCAACACACCGCGCCCGAACTGGTCACCCAGGAATTGCTGGATGAACTGCATCGCCTTCGGCCGTACGACCCGGATCATCTGCCGCGCGAGATTGAACTGATCGAGGTGTTCCGCCAGCGTCATCCGAAACTACCGCAGGTGGCCTGTTTCGACACGGCGTTTCATCGCACCATGCCACGTGTCGCCAAGCTGCTGCCGATTCCGCGACGCTACGACGCAAAAGGAGTTCAGCGGTACGGTTTCCACGGACTGTCCTACGCCTATCTGATGGAAGAGCTTGCGCGCCTCGGCGACCCCGCGGCAACGAAGGGCCGCGCGATCCTCGCGCATCTCGGCAACGGCGCAAGTCTGGCCGCCGTGTGCGATGGCAAGAGCATCGACACCAGCATGGGCTTCACGCCGACAGCGGGATTGGTGATGAGCACCCGCTCTGGCGACCTGGATCCCGGCTTGGCGCCGTATCTGGCGCGAACCGAAGAGATAACCGCCAAACTGTTTTACGAAATGGTCAACCACAAGTCGGGTCTGCTCGGAGTTTCGGAGATCAGTTCCGACATGCGAGAGTTGCTCGCGCAGGAATCCCATGACGTGCGGGCGGCGGAAGCCGTGGCGCTGTTCTGTTACCAGACAAAGAAGTGGATCGGCTCCTTCGCCGCCGCCCTCGGCGGATTGGACACGCTCGTCTTCGCCGGAGGCATCGGCGAAAATGCGCCAGTCGTCCGCACGCGCATCTGTGAGGGGCTGAACTTCCTCGGCATTGAACTGAATGAGTCGCGCAATACGGCGACTGCGGGGGTGATTTCCACGGACGCCAGCCGGGCCACGGTTCGCGTCATTCGCACGGACGAGGAACTGATGATTGCGCGCTCGGTGTGCCGCGTCTTGAGTCTTAGAATTGAAAAGGAACATGATCATGAAAAGAAAAACGGCGTCTGAAAGGATCGTTGTTATGAAGGTGAAAAACGGGTTCAGGAGAACATCGCCGTGGAAACGGAGACGATGAACAAAACGGGCAAACCGTTGTCGCCAGACCTGCTCCATAAGATGGATGCCTACTGGCGCGCCGCCAACTATCTGTCGGTCGGCCAGATTTACCTCTACGACAATCCGCTGCTGAAGCAGCCTCTGAAACTGTCTCACGTGAAGCCGTTGGTGGTCGGACACTGGGGCACGACGCCGGGCCAGAACTTCATCTATGTGCATTTGAACCGTGTCATCAAGAAGTATGACCTGGATATGTTCTACATCGCCGGTCCCGGCCATGGCGGCCCGGCAATTGTGGGCAACGTTTACCTCGAAGGCACCTGGAGTGAAGTTTATCCGAACGTCACCCAGAATGAAGCCGGCCTGAAGAAGTTGTTCACGCAATTCTCGTTTCCCGGCGGGATTTCCAGCCATGTAGCGCCGACGACGCCGGGGTCGATTCACGAAGGTGGCGAGCTGGGATACTCGCTTAGCCATGCCTTCGGGGCCGCGTTCGACAATCCTGATCTGATCGTCGCCTGCGTCGTCGGCGACGGTGAAGCGGAAACGGGCCCGTTGGCAACCGCGTGGCAGTCCAACAAGTTTCTTAACCCAATTACCGACGGAGCCGTACTGCCGATCCTGCACCTCAATGGCTACAAGATCAGCAATCCGACCGTGCTGGCCCGCATCGAGCATGAAGAATTGAAGCAATTTCTACGAGGCTGCGGCTGGACGCCCCACTTTGTGGAAGGTGATGAGCCGGAAATAATGCATCAGCTCATGGCCGCCACCTTGGAAGAGGCCATCGAGGACATCCGGCAAATCCAAAAAAATGCGCGGAACAAGAATGACACCACTCGGCCGCGCTGGCCAATGATTGTTCTGAGGTCACCCAAGGGCTGGACGGGACCGAAAGTCGTCGATGGTCTGCAAGTCGAGGGCACGTTTCGAGCGCATCAGGTGCCGCTCCTGGTGGATTCCGAGCATCCCGATCATGTCAAGCAGCTCGAAAGCTGGATGAAGAGCTACAAGGCAGAAGAACTGTTCGATGAGGATGGCCGGCTGATGCCGGAATTGGCCGAACTGGCGCCGAAGGGCGACCGACGGATGGGAGCCAATCCGCACGCCAACGGCGGAATTCTGCTTCGCGACCTGCGCATGCCGGACTTCCATGACCACGCGTTGAATGTGCCTTCGCCCGGCGCCGTTGACGGCCAGGATACGCTCGTGCTGGGTAAGTTCCTGCGCGACGTGGCCAAGTTGAATCAGGATCAGCGTAATTTCCGCATCTTCGGTCCCGATGAGACGCTCTCGAATCTCCTGGGCGCGGTCTTTGAAGCCACGAATCGCCAATGGGACGCCCGAACAGTCAAGAATGATGAATTCCTCGCTCCCGCCGGGCGCGTGCTGGACTCGATGCTTAGCGAGCACCAGTGTGAGGGTTGGCTGGAAGGATATCTGCTTACCGGACGGCACGGGTTGTTCAACAGCTATGAGGCCTTCATTCGCATCGTCGACTCGATGTTCAGCCAACACGCCAAGTGGCTGAAGGTAACGTTGGAACTGCCCTGGCGACGGAAGATCGCGTCGCTAAACTATCTGCTCGCCTCCCACGTTTGGCAGCAGGATCACAACGGCTTCACCCACCAGGATCCCGGTTTCCTCGATCACGTTATCAACAAGAAGGCCGATATCGTGCGCGTTTACCTTCCGCCCGATGCCAACTGCCTGTTGTCGGTTTTTGATCACTGCCTGCGCAGCCGGCACTATGTGAACGTGGTGGTTGCGGGAAAACACGCCCTCCCGCAATGGCTGACCATGGACGCCGCAGTTGTGCATTGCACGGAAGGAATCGGCATCTGGCAGTGGGCCAGCAACGACCAAGGCGGCGAGCCGGACGTGGTCATGGCCTGCTGCGGAGACACGCCCACGCTGGAGATCTTGGCTGCCGTTTCCATCCTTCGCAAACATCTGCCCGATCTGAAAATCCGGGTGGTTAATGTCGTTGATCTGATGAAGCTGCAGCCGCAAACCGAACACCCGCACGGGTTGAGCGAAACGGATTACGATGCGCTCTTCACGAAAGACAAGCACATCATCTTTGGCTTCCATGGATACCCCTGGCTGGTCCACCGGCTGACCTACCGCCGGACCAACCGTAACCTCCACGTCCGCGGCTACGTGGAAGAGGGCACGATCACGACGGCCTTTGACATCAGGGTGCAGAACAAGCTGGACAGGTTCCACCTGGTGCAGGACGTGGTGGATCGCCTGCCGCAGTTGGGCGCCAAAGGGGACTACCTGAAGCAGACGGTGCAAGACAAGCTCATCGAGCACAAGCAGTATATCGACAAGCACGGCCAGGACTTGCCGGAAATTCGCAACTGGAAATGGACGGCGCCAAAAAGGCAGGGAACCAAATGAATGATCGCAATCACCAGGGGCATGGGTCGGATCACAGCAGTTTTCATGAAAGCCATCGTCCTTACTGGAAACGGATGCATCACGACTGGCGTCTCTGGGTCGGCGTAGTGTTAATGCTTGCGGCCATGATCATCTATGTGATGAGCGAAGACTTCGCATGGTTGCCTCGCGGCCAACCGCAGCAGCCACTTTCAGGCACCGTTGGAAAATAGCAGGCCCCCCCCGGCAGGCTTTCACAACCCAAAAATCATCACAAATGAATACGCAAGAGCTTGTAGACACCGCGAGGACGCTGGTCGCCGGCGACAAGGGTCTGCTGGCGATGGATGAAAGCAATCCAACCTGCAACAAACGATTTGCCACGTTGGGAATTCCCCAGACTGAGGAGACCCGGCGCGCCTATCGAGAGTGGATTGTGACCACGCCCGGTCTCGGTGAGTCCATCAGTGGCGCGATCCTCTACGACGAGACGATTCGCCAGCAGAAGAAAGACGGCACTCCCTTTGTGAAAGCCCTCATCGATGCGGGAATCATTCCCGGCATCAAAGTGGATGCTGGTGCCAAGGCTATGGCGGGTCATCCCGGAGAGAAAATAACCGAAGGTCTGGATGGATTGCGCGACCGCCTCAAGAAATACCTTCAAATGGGTGCGCGTTTTGCCAAGTGGCGCGCGGTGATCGCCGTAGGCGATGGCATTCCGAGCCGGGGTTGCATCGAGGCCAACGCGCAGGCGTTGGCTCGCTATGCCGCGTTGTGCCAGGAAGCCGGACTGATCCCCGTCGTCGAGCCGGAAGTGCTCATGGACGGCGACCATACCCTGGAACGGTGCCGCGAGGTCACAGAGGAAGTCCTGCGAACCGTTTTCCACCAGCTTTACACACAACGGGTGACGCTGGAGGGTATGATCCTAAAGCCCAACATGGTGCTTCCGGGATTGAGCTGCCCCATGCAAGCAGCGGTGGACGAGGTGGCCGACGCCACGGTGAGGTGTCTCTTGCGAGCCGTCCCCGCTGCTGTTCCGGGGATTGCGTTCTTGTCAGGCGGCCAATCCGGTGAACTAGCCTCGGCCCGTTTGAATGCCATGAATGTTAGATTCAAGTCGCGACTGCCTTGGGCGTTGGCGTTTTCGTTTGCCCGCGCCATCCAGCAACCGGCCTTGGAGATTTGGCAAGGCAAGGAGGCCAACGTGAAGGCGGCGCAACAAGCCCTGGTTCATCGGGCTAAATGCAATCGCGCCGCGCGCCGTGGCGAATACAATGCCGCGATGGAAACAACATGGGCATGACAAGGTGGATACTATGTATCAAATACCTCTGTATCCACTGCGATTCGAACCGATCTACCAGTATCGGCTTTGGGGTGGCCGGCATTTGGCCAACCTGCTCTCCGCTCCGCTGCCCGGCGATGGCCCCATCGGCGAAGCCTGGTTACTGAGCGACCGCGATGACCATCCCAGCCTCGTCGCCAATGGACCGCTCAAAGGACGGACCATCGGACAATTGCTTAAGCAGTCGCCGGAGCAGTTGCTGGGAAAACTGGCCGGGCGCTTCCGCCGGTTCCCGCTGCTGCTGAAGTTCCTCGACGTGCGCAAACCCCTCTCCGTACAGGTCCATCCTTCTGATACGCGTGTTGAACTGCTTCCACCGGGTGAGACAGGTAAGACCGAAGCATGGGTAGTCTTGGAAACGGATGCCGAAAGCCGTATCTACGCGGGCTTGAAGCCCGGCACTACGGCAAACAATCTGCGTGGCGCGATCGCAAACGGGAAAGTGGAGGAGCATCTCGCATACTTCACCCCGAAGACTGGCGACAGTATCCTGGTGCGAGCTGGTACCGTTCACTCACTGCGCGATGTTGTGGTTTTCGAAGTGCAGGAAAACAGCGACGTGACGTTTCGTCTGTACGACTGGAACCACGTTGATGCCAAGACCGGCCAGCGTCGAGCGCTGCAGGTCGATCAAGCGATGGCCTGCATTGATTTTGCGCGAGGTGCGGTAGGTCCGGTGGTGCCGGTGGTGGAAGAGGCGAAGCCAGTGCTGCGAGAGCGGCTCTTTCTTTGTGAACATTTTGGGTTGTGGCGACTCCGTGGAGAATCGCCGTTTACAGTCGGCGCACCGGGAACGCCGCGCGTGCTGGTGTGCATCGCCGGCGACGGCCAGTTGGAACACGATGGCACCGATCATACCGTCGGCAAAGGCGACGTGCTGCTCTTGCCGTCCGTGGTTGGCGCGTGTGCTTTTCGGCCGCGCAGTGCAGTGAATTTGTTGGAGATTTCGCTGCCGGAAAGGACATAACCCGATGAAAAAGCTCATTGTTTTCGATCTGGATGGCACGCTTGCTGAAAGTAAATCATCTCTCGACGCCGAGATGGCCACATTACTCAGCGCTCTTCTAGGTATTGTGAAAGTGGCTGTGATTTCCGGAGGCGATTGGCCACAGTTTGAGAAACAAGTGCTCTCCAATCTTCCCCATGACGAACGCCTGAAGAATTTGTCTCTTCTTCCTACCTGCGGAACAAAGTTCTACCAGTACGCAGGGGATTGGAAAAAAATCTATTCAGAAGACTTCACCGCGGATGAAAAGGGGAAAATCATCAGTTCTCTAAAGAAGGCGCTCGGATCAGCGGGCTTCAAAGTCGAAAAGGTCTGGGGAGAAACCATTGAAGACCGGGGAAGCCAGATTACGTTCTCCGCATTGGGGCAGCAGGCTCCCATCGAAGAAAAGAAAAAATGGGACCCTGATTTCACCAAGCGCAAGAAGATAAAGGCACTCCTTGATAAACTTATCCCCGAGTTTTCCGTGCGCCTGGGTGGCACAACCTCCGTTGACGTCACCAAGCCTGGCATCGACAAAGCCTACGGGATTCGAAAACTCCGGGACACCCTTGGCATTGCCATTCCGGAGATGATTTTTATCGGGGATGCCTTGTTCCCCGGTGGGAACGATTATCCAGCCGAAGAAGCAGGTGTTGTTTCCATTCGGGTCAGAGATCCCAATGAGTCGAAACGGGTGATTGAAGCGATCGTCGCTTGTCTGGGTGGCGTTCAAACCACAAAACCTCGTGAGGAAGAGAGGCGATGAGCGGTTTTCAATTGCAGCGCCTGGGAATGTTAATGGAGCCGGAGCCGGGCAATCCCAACGAAATCGAAGGTGTCCTGAATCCGGCTGCCGTTCGTGGCCCCGATGGCAAGCTTTACCTGTTTCCCCGGCTTGTCGCCAAGGGCAACTATTCACGTATCGGCATCGCCCGCGTAAAATTCAACGAAGCCGGCGACCCGTCCGGAGTGGAGCGGCTTGGCATTGCGCTTGAGCCGGAGGCTGATTACGAGCGGCGATCTGACGACAGCGGCGGCTGCGAAGATCCACGTATCACGTTTGTCGAACCGCTTCGGCATTACGTGATGACTTACACGGCGCTTTCGCCGAACGGACCCCGAATTGCCTTGGCGATGTCGGAGGATTTGTTCCACTGGGAGCGGATCGGGTTGGCGACTTTTGAACCCTTTGAGGGGATCGATTTCGTCCACGTGGACAACAAGGACGCCAGCATCTTCCCCGTTGCCATTTCCAACCACGCCGGGAAAATGCAACTGGCGTTGCTCCACCGTCCACTTTTTCCCGGCACCCGCCCCGAGGAAACCGCCTGCCAGGCCAGGTCCCGGATAGTGGATCGCGATCACGAAAGCATCTGGATTTCTTATTGTCCCATGCCGCCCAAGGGTCTGACGCCGCATCGTCCCGGACTGTTTAATTCGCATCATCGGCTGGCGACTCCGGTGTCGCCCTGGGAGCGGCTCAAAATCGGCGGCGGCACCCCGCCCGTTCTCACCCGGCACGGCTGGCTGATCCTTTACCACGGCGTGAGTAAAATGGCGGAGCCGGGCAACACCGGACACCAGTTGTGCTACTCGGCCGGCGTGATGGTGCTCTCGAAGGAGCATCCGCGCATCATTCGTTATCGTTCTGTAGAGCCGGTGTTGACGCCGGAGTTGTCACAAGAACGCCACGGGACCGTCCCCAACATTGTGTTCCCCACCGGAATTGACCGGCGCGACGATCTCGGCTCACCGGATCGCTTCGACATTTACTACGGGATGGCTGACAACCGCATCGGCGTGGCTCGCCTTGACCTGCCAGATGCTTTACCGACGGGAGGAGTCGCCGACTCGCCAGAGGCAAAGGTATAACGCGCGCGATTTCGAAAGTTCGAACCGTAAAAGGATACACATGCTGAAACCCAATGCCGACCAGCCCAAGGCGCTCGAATCCAAGCCGGGATCGAAACCCAAGGTGAAGACCGATCCGAAAGACGATTTGAAATCCCTCCCGCTGGCGGAGGTGGAGAAGAAATTGGGGTCGTCGCCGGATGGCCTCAGTCAGGCCGAGGCGCAGAAACGGCTGACCCAATATGGACCAAACGAGCTTGCAGAAAAGAAGACTAATCTCTTTCTGAAATTCCTCTCGTATTTTTGGGGTCCCATCCCGTGGATGATCGAGATTGCGGTGATTCTGTCGGGCATGGTGCGGCACTGGCCGGATTTTTTTGTCATTCTCCTGTTGCTTGTTGCCAACGCTGTGGTCGGATTCTGGGAAGAACGCGAGGCAGGCAATGCCATCGCCGCCCTGAAAGCCAAGCTGGCGATCAAGGCCCGGGTGAAACGTGACGGGAAGTGGATCAACCCGCCGGCGCGCGAGTTGGTGCCGGGCGATGTCATTCGCATGCGTCTGGGCGACATTGTGCCAGCGGATGCTCGACTGTTGGACGGCGACCCGGTGGAGGTGGATCAATCCGCGCTGACAGGAGAGTCGTTGCCCGCCGAGCGCAAATCCGGCGAAGCGGTGTTTTCTGGTTCGATCATCCGCCAGGGGGAAATCGGCGCACTGGTCTATGCCACGGGCGAGAACACCTACTTCGGCAAGACGGCGCAACTGGTCCAAGAGGCGCACACCGTCAGCCATTTTCAAAAGGCTGTTTTGAAGATCGGCAATTACCTGATCATCCTCGCTGTGGCGCTGGTGGCGGTGATCATTACCTTCGCGATCTGCCGCGGCGACCCGATTCTCACCACCTTACAGTTCGCTTTGGTGCTGACCGTAGCCGCGATTCCCGTGGCGATGCCGACGGTGTTGTCGGTGACGATGGCGGTCGGCGCGCGCCTGCTTGCCAAGAAACAGGCCATTGTGAGCCGGTTGGTGGCCATTGAAGAACTGGCCGGCGTGGACGTGCTGTGCGCGGACAAGACCGGCACCCTGACCCAGAACAAACTGACCCTTGGCGATCCGTTCAGTGTAAGCAATGTCCCCGTCGACCAACTCATCCTCAATGGCGCGCTGGCATCGCGCGCGGACAATAACGACACCATTGATCTGGCGGTTCTGGGCGGACTGAAAGACAAAGAGGCCTTGAAGGCTTATGAGGTGGTTCATTTCCAGCCGTTCGACCCGGTGCATAAACGCACCGAGGCCACCGTCAAGGGTAAGGATGGAAAGACCTTCAAGGTGACGAAGGGCGCCCCGCAGGTGATTTTGAAATTGTCGGCCAATGCCGGGCAGGCAAAGCCCGCCGTCGAGAAGGCGGTCAACGAATTCGCGGCGCGCGGCTTTCGGTCGTTGGGCGTGGCGCGGGCCGAAGGAGAAGGCCCATGGCAGATACTGGGCGTGTTGCCCCTGTTCGATCCGCCACGGGAAGATGCCAAGGCCACCATCGCGACCGCTCGGGCAATGGGCGTGAAGGTCAAGATGGTGACGGGCGATGCCCTGGCCATCGCCAAAGAAACCGCCAGAAAGTTGGACATGGGCACAAATATTCTCGATGCCGCCAGCCTGGGTGACACGAAAAAGCAAGAGACGAGCGAGGTGGCTGAGTCTATCGAGAAGGCTGACGGTTTTGCGCAGGTGTTCCCCGAACATAAGTTTCACATTGTCGATGTCCTGCAGAAACGCGGCCACGTCGTCGGCATGACGGGAGACGGGGTGAATGACGCCCCCGCGCTGAAGAAAGCCGACTGCGGCATCGCCGTTTCGGGCGCGACCGACGCGGCGCGCGCGGCGGCAGCCATCGTGCTGATGACGCCCGGCTTGTCGGTGATTATTGACGCGATCAAGGAGAGTCGGAGAATTTTCCAGCGGATGAACAGCTACGCGATCTACCGCATCGCCGAGACGCTGCGCGTGCTGTTCTTCATGACGCTGGCGATCCTGGTCTTTAACTTTTATCCGTTGACGGCGGTGATGATCGTAATGCTGGCGTTGCTCAACGACGGCGCCATCCTCTCCATTGCCTATGACAATGTTCATTACAAGGATCAGCCCGAGGCCTGGAACATGCGCATGGTACTGGGGATTGCCACGGTGCTAGGTGTCATCGGGGTCGTCTCCGCCTTCGGATTGTTTTATCTTGGCGAGCGCGTCTTTCATCTCGACCGTGCGCATATCCAGACACTGATGTATTTGAAGTTGTCCGTGGCGGGACATCTGACAATTTTCCTGACGCGCACGCGTGGCCCGTTCTGGTCCATCCGACCAGCAAAGATTTTATGGGGGGCCGTGCTCGGCACGCAAATCGTGGCGACGCTGATCGCGGTTTATGGGCTGTTTATGATGCCCCTCGGCTGGGGTTGGGCACTGTTCGTTTGGGGCTATGCACTGGTATGGTTCCTCCTAAATGACCGCGTGAAACTGCTCGCGTATCGGATTTTTGATCCCGCCAAAGCCAAGACACCGTCCGATTTGACGTCGCAGATCGCTAAGCGAGCCTACGAACTCTATGAGCAGCGAGGCCGCCAGGACGGTCGAGCAGTTCAGGACTGGGGGCAGGCGGAGCAGGAGATTCGGAAAGATGAACCCCATAAATAAGCAGACGCGAACCACTCGGCCTCGATGCGGTGGAAGCAGAGATCGAACCCGCCGGAAAAGTTGCCCATGTGAAGAAGCTGCGCATGGAAGGTAAACACGTCGCGATGGCCGGTGACGGCATCAACGACGCCCCCGCCCTCAGCGAAGCGGAAGTCGGCATTGCCATGGGCGCCGGCACCGACGTGGCCATGCAAAGTGCGGGAATCACCCTCGTGAGAGGCTACCTCCGCGGCATTGCCAAGGCCATCCGCCTCAGTCGCGTCACCATGCGGAACATCCGGCAGAACCTGTTCTTCGCCTTTCTCTACAACGCGCTGGGTATTCCGGTGGCGGCGGGGGTGCTTTACCCGTTCTTCGGCTTGCTGCTCAGCCCGATCATTGCCGGCGCCGCGATGAGCTTCAGTTCGGTTTCCGTTGTCACCAACGCGCTGCGGTTGCGAAAGTTATCCTTGTGAACCTCGCAACGTAACCTGCAGTTCACAAAAAGCATCTCGCCATGCAAGTCTAGTTGGTTAAGATGCCCGCGACATGATTTCGCTATTTAACAGCCTTTGGCAACGTATGAGATACCACTCCGCGACACGCGTCGTGCTCTTGAGCGTTTTGGTGGGTGTGGTGGCCGGTTTGGGGGCGTTGTTGTTTAACTTCGTGCTCGATTACGCCAACCAGACGATGATGGTGCGCGCGGTTGGGTATGAGCTGCCGAAACCCGGCGGCGAAGGCGCGACGGTGCTGCCGCCGCCGCCCTTGCGGCGGTGGTTGTTGTTCCTGGTGCCGGCGGTAGGCGGCCTGGTGTCGGGGGTGCTGGTGTTTTCGGTGGCGCCGGAGGCGGAAGGGCATGGCACGGATGCGATGATCGCGTCGTTCCATCACAAGCGGGGCGTGATTCGGAAACGGATCCCCTTCGTGAAGACCATCGCGTCGGCGTTGACGATTGGCAGCGGCGGGTCGGCAGGACGCGAAGGGCCGATTGCGCAGGTGGGCGCGGGGTTTGGGTCGGCGTTGGCAACGTGGTTGAAGACGAGCGACCGCGAACGGCGGCTGCTCATGCTGGCTGGCGCGGGCGCGGGGATTGGCGCGGTGTTCCGTGCGCCGTTGGGCGGGGCGCTGTTTGCGACGGAGGTGTTGTATCGGGAAATGGAGTTTGAGTCGGCGGCGCTGGTGCCGGCCTTTGTGGCCGCCATTACGTCATATTCGATCTATTGCGGGGTCAGCGGCAGGTGGGGCGCGATTTTCTCCATCCCGAATCTGCAATTCAATCATCCGTTGGAGTTGCCGCTGTATGTGGGGCTGGGAGTGATCTGCGCGCTGATGGGCACTGTGTACGTGAAGGTATTTTACGGTGTGCGCGAGCATGTGTTCTCCAAGATTCCATTGCCCAAGCATGTGAAACCGGCGCTGGGCGGGTTGGCCGTCGGCGCGATTGGTTTTTTCATGCCACAAGTGTTGAGCATGGGTTACGGGTGGGTGCAACTGGCGATGGATGGCCATCTGGCGTTGTCGCTGGTCATCGGGATTTCCGTGATGAAAATTCTGGCGACGGCATTGACGATCAGTTCGGGCGGCAGCGGCGGCGTGTTTGCGCCGTCCATGGTGATTGGCGGCATGACGGGCGCGGCGGTGGGCATGGTGTTTCACACCTGGATGCCGACGGTGGTGACCCAGCCGGCGGCGTTTGCGTTGGTGGGCATGGCCGGTTTTTTTGCCGGCGTGGCGAAAGCGCCCGTGTCGTCGCTGATCATGGTGTCGGAAATGACCACCGGGTACGGCTTGTTGGCGCCGTTGATGTTGACCACGGCGACCGGCTATTTGCTGATGCCGCGGAAGACATCGATTTACGAGAATCAAGTGAACTCGCGCGTCGATTCACCGGCGCATGAGGGCGAGTTTGTTATTGACCTGCTGGAGCGCATCCGCGTGCGCGAGGCGATGGTCACGGACGCGAAACTGGTGAGGTTTCGACAGGACACGCCGCTGGCGGAGATTTTGGAGGCGGTGGCCGACAGCAAACAGCAGACATTTCCCGTGCTTGATGAAGCAGGAGCACTGCACGGTGTGATCTATTTCGACGACATTCGTGTTTTCTTCGTCGAACACCGACTGCCGCCGCAGGCGGTAATCGCACAGGATTTGCTGGCAATCCAGTCCACTGTCGTCAGCGCCGACGAAGATTTGGCATCGGCCCTGCGGAAGTTTCGACTGACGCGGCACGATGAGTTACCGGTCGTGGAACGCTGCGATTTGCAACGCGTCATCGGTGTGCTCAATCGCCGTGATGTCATTGCCGCCTACCACGACCGTGTCCATTCCGACCGTCCACCGGAACAGCAACAAGGACGCCCCGTTTTCTGAGTGCGCGTCAGAACGTGACGCTTCATCATGGCTGGCATGGAGTATTGGAGGTTCATCAGACCGGCGCTTCCTGCATCCTGCGCAACCAGATCCAGAAACCTTACACGCCCCCGCTACGACCACGTACCCGAGTGGCATCTGCGTGACAACTTTAATGTCTGATGTTGCTTGAACGTGCATCTACGTGCCTTGACCCAAAGAATCAGAATCGCCTGTAAATCTGGCAATTCCGTCTACCCCAAGGGGATGCGCCTGACGTCGTTCGCGGGTTCAAGTCCCGTGAAACACCTTCAAAACCGCAGCAAACTTGCTGTTTTCCATTTGGCGTGACGTTTGCGTGACACTTGTGCACGCCGTGGCTTGCCCTCCACTCATCGGCGTTAGCAGGAAAGCTCCTGCGAAGCAGAGAAGTGGGCAGGCGACCGACCAAAGGAGCGGTCGCCAATGCGAACTACAAACTGCGAGTGGCCGAAAATTAGGAAGCGCGTCCATCAATCGGGAAAAACCAGTTGGCAGGTAGATTGCGGCAAGATCAGCGGACGCCGACTTCGGAAGGACTTCCCCAACAAGAAACCAGCCAAGGTCTACGCAGCCCAGATGCGTGAGCAGTCCGCCAAAGAAGGACAACTGGCTGGCCAACCCGAGGAGGAACAATCTGAATTGGTAGCCGGTCCAGCATCTGTTGCCAGAGATGTTGAGCCTGCGTGTGGATGGGGATGAGTTTCCGCGGGGCGACGCGGCGCACGAACTTGCGGAGTTCGTCACAACCGGCGTGGCCCGAGGCGTGGTAGCGACTCTGGACATCCATGCCGACGACATGCCCGACTGCGTCTCGGCGTGGTTGCAGCCCGACCAGCGTCAGCCCCAGGTGCTCCACCCAATTCCAGAGTCGTACGAGGTCACCCTGTTGCTCATCGAGCGTCGGACCCAGCAACGTACAATGTCCCAGCACGATTTCATAGAAGGGCTCGAATGAAACAGCAGGAGGACAAACGAATGGGAACGAGGGAAGCTACACCGCGAGGTTATGCGGCCTGATGGCGTAAAACGCATCAGCTTCCGGGCGAGTTGCAAGTCCGAGATAGTGTTGCTGGAGCGTGCGGACATTCGTGTGCCCCATCAGGTACGATGTTTGGACGAGGTCGTTGTGCCTTGCAACGTGGTAGGTGCAGGCGCTGCGTCGCAGCCCATCAAAAACCCAATTTACTTTTGACAAGGTTTTTAGCTTGTCGAGTTTGCCTCGCAACGAGTCCTCTGTCATTTGCGCGGGAAACGCCACTCCCGTGAGCCAGGCGATCACAGCATCAAACTCCGGTTCACCAGCGCGAAGTTCAATCACCCGCCGCTGGCTCATCTTGGTCACCGGCGCTTCCAGCCGGATAATGCGTTCGGCAATATCGACATCGCGCGCCGGCAGTCGCAGCAATTCGTTGGGCCGAATTCCAAGGAAAAGCCCGAGCACGACATAGTACTGTACACCGGCGGCAGCACAGGCTTGCAACAGGCGCTGGCATTCGGCCACCTTGAAGAACTCGATCTCCTCATGCTTCTTGTGCGGCAACCGGATTTGCTGAACCGGATTGCGTTCGCAGTAATCGGGGATCGCCCAGTTGAACAATTGGCCGGCTTTTTTCAAATAATGCCCACGGGTGGTCGGCCCGTTCCCGTCTGTGCGCATCTCCGCATTCCATTCTTCAAGGTCCTTCTTAATGATCTCGTGAAGCTGGCGGTCACCGAACCGTTCCTTGAACGCCCCGAGGCGCGAACGAAGGTCGTCAAATGACCGGCGCCGCAACGAACCCTCCTTTAAATCCGCCTCTTTCTCGGTGAGAAACTTCTGCACAAGCGCCTCAATGGGAGGGGCGTCATTGTAGACGATGGCATGGCGCATGGCATAGTCAGTTGCCATGGTGAGCGTCCAGCCCACTGGTTCCAATCGCTTGTGGCAAGCCAACGCCTCCACACGGAGATGCTGGTCGACGTTGAAGGCCTCAACCGATTCTCTGTTGCATTGGTCCGCGAAGTCCTGGGCAAGGTTCTTGTCTTGAAAGAACCGTCGACTGCGGCTACCATCGGGAGTGATGGACTCGACCTTGTACGCTCGCTTGCCGTGGCTCTTCACGATTTTGACCTTGGTCTTACGCATGATGCCGAATTATGGCAGCAAAACGGCAGCAGTAAAGCATACATTTTCATAAGTACCTTATGGAGAGGTGGCTGAGTGGTTGAAAGCGACGGTCTTGAAAACCGTTAGATGCGCAAGCGTCTCGGGGGTTCGAATCCCTCCCTCTCCGCCATAAATCGTTTGCCTGATTTTCGCCGCAAGCGGCGAGAGTGGTCGTGGCAGAGGAATTGAAATCTGCCACGAGTTTCCAAGGGTTTTTGAACTCGACCTTCAACGCTTGCTCCGCCACGTGTAAGTTCGAACCGAGTTTTCTGAGAAAATCGCGATTCTTGTCGCGATTTTTCTCAACCAGTAAAAAAGCCGCGTTTTTGGCCTCGTTTACGAAGGCGAGGGAGGGTTCGAACCGATTGGCTCGTGCCTGCTCGAAGGCCTCAAGCTTGCCCTTTCTCTTCATGACCTCCTGCACCTTGTCAAAGAGCGCCTTGGCGATGATTGGCTCGTGCTTGCCCTCGTAGAGCTCGCCCTGAAAGTTCATGACCCCGTAGTAGAACGGGTTGGTGAGCATGCTCTGGTAGTTGGACGTGGACATGAGCGCGCCCGCGCATGAGCGCAGGCCAAGCGCGTTCATCTGCTTCCTAACTTCGTGGATCGGATAGTTGCCCGTGGCGTAGCGCAGAAAGGCCTCGCGGACGAGCTTGGCCATGTCAGGCACGACTTCGATGCAGCGCTTGTTGCGGTCATTCACATACCTGGAGGCAACCGCATTCTTACTGCAGCGGACGCTCACGCTGGTCTTTTGAGGCTTGTCGGTCGAGAACACATTGTGGAAAAGCCCCCCAAGGGATCAGGGAAGTTCATTCTGTCCAATGCCGTAACCTGACAAAGACGGTCGAGTTTGACGCCGCAGCGTTGAAGGCGTTGAAGGACAAGAAGGGGTCCGACAATGGGAAAGTCATCAATCTCGTAAAGAGCCTTGCTAAAAGCGCGACCGACCGTGGAGCGAAAGAGCCCTACCTTATCTCAATTGCAGAGCGCGCGGAGGCGGTCATGTCCGAACTTGAAGACCGCCAGGTGTCCACGAAGGTTGCTCTGGAAAAGATCGAGGCATTGATGCAGGAAAAATTGGCTGCCGAGAAAGCCCGCAAGGAAAGCGGTCTGGATCCCGAGACATTCGAGATATTCTGGTTCTTGCAACAAGAGAAGCTGTCTGACGCACTCATGCTGGCCAAGGAAATCAGTGCTGTCTACAAACGCTTTCCGAATTCAGACAGCAATACAGACGAACACCGTCAATTGAAGGCGGAGATTTACAAGTCGCTGCTTCGCGTCGTCAGCGGCAAGCGCATGGTTGGAATGAGCGGGGCGGAACCCACCTTGCGACGTCGATGGGGTAAGAGGGGTATCGACGTAGCGCAAGGTGAAGTGAAGCCCCAGCGAATACACTCCGAGACGATCCATCTGCGTAGCTGCGAAATGGGAGGGGGAAAGGTCACAGGAAAACGGGGGAGGCTTCCTCCCTGTTGTCCTCTCCGGTCTGTGACATTCTGTCACAGACGTTTTGCCGTCACGCGTGAGCGTTCTGCCCGTCGTGTTCTCCCCGTCCGTAAAGGACAAATGTTGTCCTTTTACCCGTAACCCGTCCGTGGGTGAACCCGTCGGTCGCCTGAGCGACCTGTGTCTTTGAGGGCGAGCACGGCCTGCCCCTGAGGCCGCGCGCAGCCCGAATCCGCGTGAGCGGAAAACCCTATGAAGTAGGGGGTCTCGCGAACTGGGGAAAAGTCGATGGAAGCCTTGCAAACATTGCCTTGCAGGAAATCGCTACCCCTCCCCACAGTGGGGAAGGGTGTGGGGATACCCTAACCGAGGGGATTTTCTTCAAAGAACGTTCGAACATTACGTAAAAGACACCGCCAGTCTTCGCTGGCAGCTTCTCGTCTCTGAGCCCGGGTTCATTCTCTCACGCAGTGTTCTCGATTGCGTGTGGGCGGGGCATGTGATTGGATTTGGGGGGAGCGGACCGATCGCTCGGAATTGCGTGAAGATCAGCCGGACAACGTTGGTGGGAGTGGCGCTGGCGATTTTTGCCGGCACGATCTGGTTGTATTGGCCGAGCGTCCAAGGTGGGTTTCTCACTCGCATGGATGACGACGAGTATCTGCGACAGTCGGTGCGGCTGAACGGATTGACGTGGAAGGCGGTGACATGGGCGTTTACGACCACCCAACCGTACTACCATCCGTTGCCGCGGTTGTCGCACCTTCTCGACTACCAGATCTGGGGGAAGAACGCCACGGGACACCACGCGACCGGCATCGTCGTGCATGCGCTCAATGCGGCACTCTTGTTCGGCTTCCTGTGGACGTTGCTGGGCGCGGCGGGCCTGACGACCGGCGAACGGTTGGCAATGGCTCTTGGTATCACGGTGGTGTTTGCGATTCATCCGTTCCAAGCGGAGTCGGTGGCATGGATGTCGGGGCGGACGCAATTGTTGTGCACGACATTCGGGATCGGCTGCCTGTGGGCGTACGTCGCCGGGGCGCACCGGTGGGCGGTATGGGGACTATTCGTGGCCGCACTGTTGTGTAAACCGATGGCGGTGTCGCTGCCCTTTGTGATGCTGGCGATCGACTATTTCCCGCTGCGGCGGCACGAACAGATCGGTTGGGGGCAGTTGCTGCGGGAGAAGGCGGGAGCGATGGCGCTTGCTGGCGTGGCGGCGGCGGCGGCGGTCGTTACCGAGGCACAAGCGGGCGGGCTGATCGTTTCGGTGGAGGCGCTGCCGGTTTCGCAACGTGTCTGGGTGGTGTTCCGCAGCCTGGCATTTTACCCGTGGCGGCTGGTATGCCCGGTTCATCTATCGCCGTTTTATCCGTTGCCGTCGGGTCACGCCATGGGTCAGTGGGCGGCGATACTGTCACTGGCAGGTGTGGTGGTGGTGACAGGACTCGTCATCCGGGAGCGGCAGCGGATGCCGGCGGCGGTGGCGGGTTGGGTGGCCTATGTGATGTTGGTGCTGCCGGTGTCGGGGTTGACGCAGACGGGCTTGTCGGCGGTGGCGCAACGCTACGCGTATCTGGCGATGGTGCCGCTGCTGTTGCTGGCGAGCGGGGCAATCGTGTGGTTGTGGCGTCGGTCGCCGATGGTGATGCGTGTGGGGATCACGTGGCTGCTGGTTGGCGAGGTGTGCCTGTTCGGGATGCAGACCGGCGGCCTGATCCCGGTATGGCACGACGACGAGACTTTGTGGCGGACCGCGTTGGAGGAGTTCCCCGACTCGCTGGTGGCCAATAACGCGATGTTGCTGGTGTTGGTGGGGCACAACCGGGTGGACGAGGCGTACACGTGCGCCCAACGATATGTGGAATTGATGCCGCAGTTGGCTGAGTCGCACAACAATCTGGGATTTGTCCTGGCGGCGAAGGGCAGGATTGCCGAGGCCAGGGACGAGTACGTGCGGGCGTTACGACTCAAGCCCGATTACCCGGAGGCGCACAACAACCTGGGCAACACGCTGGCGCAGATGGGCAAGTTGGACGAGGCAATGCGACAGTACGAGGTAGCGCTGCGGCTCAAACCGAAGTACGTGGATGCGCGGCTCGGGATGGGGTCGGCGCTGTTTCTGCTTGGCCGGCGCGACGGAGCCATTGGACAGTACGAGGAGGCGTTGAAGTTGAATCCCGATCTGGCGATCGCCAGCAACATGCTGGCTCGGTTGCGAGGCGGTCAATAGGCGGGCGGCGAGGCGACGTCTGGATAATTGTAACCGTGCGACGCGATTGTGTGTCATTAGAAACTGGAGGGGGAGCCGACCGTGTCGCCCTTCCGTGGCAGATGGCGAGACTGTACGCGGGGCAAAGAACGTGTCCGTCATGACGTGCATGGAAGAAAATAGTCGTGATTAGCAGGGTGCGGTGTTGGTAAAGTCTCTGTGTGGCGCGTCAAATGGTGGAGAATGGTCGGTACGGAGGTTTATGGCGTTATGAAAAATCCACATGTTCTACTGGCAATCATCCTGGTGGCGTGGCTGGGGCAACCCGGCCGGGCGAGCGCGGACACCCTCAAGACATTGCACACGTTTACCGGTGTTAGATCTGACGGGGCCCAGCCATACGGAGGACTGGCCCAGGGCAGCGACGGCAATTTTTATGGGACGACGTACTCGGGAGGAGAGAGCGGCTTGGGCACCGTGTTCTCCATCACCGGGGCCGGCACACTATCGACGATCCACAATTTCGGCGGGACCGGTGACGGGTCGAACCCGGAAGCCGGGCTGATCCAGGGCAGCGATGGGTTTTTCTACGGGACGACGTATAACGGGGGCGCGAGCGGCTCGGGTACGGTGTTCAAGGTCGGCACGACGGGTAGCTTGACAACGCTGCACTCTTTCACGGGCGGCTCGGACGGTAGTAATCCGCAAGGCGGGATCGTTCAAGGCAGCGACAGCAATTTCTACGGGACGACGTCTGACGGGGGGACGAGCGGTGACGGCACGATATTCGTGGTTTACCCGTCGGGGGACTTCATCTCGTGGTATGATTTCACGGGCAGCTCGGACGGCGCCAATCCGAAAGCCGGGCTGGTTCAAGGCACGGACGGCAGTTTTTACGGGACGGCGTATAACGGGGGCACGAGCGCCTCCGGCACCGTGTTCCGCTACAGCCTGAGCAATGGGTTAACGGCCCTGCACAATTTCACGGGCGGGGGAGACGGCGGTAATCCGCAGGGCGGGTTGGTCGAGGGCAGCGACAGCAATTTGTACGGGACGACGTTTGATGGCGGCAACGGCTATGGCACGGTGTTTCGGATCAGCACGAACGGCACGTTGACCGTGCTGCGGGTTTTCAATGGCGGCTCGGATGGCGGCAATCCGCAGGCCGGGCTGATCCTGGCCGATGACGGTAGTTTCTACGGGACGACCTCTACCGGTGGATCCAGCAGCTTCGGGACGGTGTTCAAGATCACGAAGAATGGCGTGTTAACGACGCTGTATAACTTCAATGGCGGCAATGATGGGGGCACACCACTGGCGGGCGTGATCCAGGCCTCCGCGACCAATTTCCTCGGGACGACTTCCGCCGCCGGCAGGGACTCTTTGGGAACGGTTTTCAGCCTGATACAGCCATGCACATTTTCGCTCTTGCCGTCGCACGCGACGTATGATGGCATTGCCAATGCCGGCACGTTCACGGTCACCGCCAGTGGCAGCGGTTGCATATGGACGGCGACAAGCAAGGCGGATTGGATCTCCATCAGCTCGGGCGACAGCGGCATCGGCGATGGGACGGTGGCGTATTCGGTGACGATCAACAGCAACAGCAACTCGCGCGTCGGTACGATCGTGGTCGGCAGCAAAACCTTCACGGTAACGCAACAGGGGGAAGCGCCTGGGGGATTTCTTCTTGGAACCTACAACGGTCTGGTCATGGTGACGAACGCTCCCACGCAAGCCAGTTCCGGGTCCATCACTCTGGTTCTCAGGGAGACGGGATCGTTTGCGGCGAGCCTGACCGTGGACGGTGTGCGATCCGCGTTCAAAGGGCAGTTTGATAGCTCGGGCAACTCGACGAATACGGTGCCGCGCAAGAACCTGAATCAGTTGACCGTTATTCTCCAGGCGACGGCGGTGACCAATGCGACGGACCAGATTGTGGGGACGGTGTCCGATGGCACGTTTACGTCCCAGTTGGTGGCCAATTTGGCGGTCTTCAGCAAAGTGAACGCGAGTCCGTGGGCGGGCGCCTTCACGTTTGCGCTGGCACCGGCGGACACCAGTGATTCGAGTGTGCCGCAGGGATATGGGTACGGGACATTGACCGTGTCGAGCCTCGGCAGCGGATCCCTGAAAGGGGTGCTGGGTGATGGAACGAAGATCAGCGGCAAGTTTCCTGTCTCGGGCTACGGAACGTGGCCGCTGTACAAGTCGCTCTACAAGAAGAATGGAGGTTCATGCATCGGCTGGGTGACGTTCGCCGAGGACAATACACTCAGCGGGACGGTGTACTGGTTCAAGGAAGCCGGGGTAGCCGGCCAATTTTACACGAATGGGTTCTCAACGGCGCTTTCGTTGACCGGCGACATCTACGTTCTGCCTGCGGCCGGCGGCCCGCCGGTCACCGCGACCGGGGAGTTGACCCTGGGCGGTGGCAATCTGACGAGCAATATCGTCATCAGCGTGTCCATCAATGCGAAGGGGACCGGCACGGCGTCACCTGTCGGCAGCAATAACCTGAAGTTGAAAATCCAGCCGACAACAGGGCAAATGAGCGGCAGCTTCCTGGACCCGACCATTGGCAAGGCGGTCAAATTCAACGGCTTGCTGTTGCAGAGCAGTGGCGCGGCGTCGGGATACTTCCTGGGCACGAGTGAGAGCGGTTTCGTCACGTTTGTACCGGACCCGCAATGAGGGCTGGGGAGGGGCGGAACGTCAGACTTTCTTGGAATCGGTTGCCCGGAAGTCTTGGAGGAGGCGGCTGGTAAGCCAGTCAGAGAGGCCTTGACAGAGGGGGTGGGTGTCTGGTAGAAAGTCAGGCGTACGACGTTGAGACTGTGTTTTTTGTACGTGCTGTTGTGAGAGAATCTGGAGGAATGCAGTCAGATGTGACCGTGCGCGCCCGAGTTGGGTAGGCACGGTCTTTTTATTTTTCCCGCCAAAACGCGATTTCCCATTAAGCAATGTCCTTAATTGATTCCTGAGGAGGTGAGCAAGATATGGCACGCGGAACAGTGAAATGGTTCAATGAGAAGAAGGGTTTCGGGTTTATCCAGCAGGAGGGTGGGCCGGACGTGTTTGTGCATTTCTCGGCGATCAAGGGTGAGGGGTTCAAGACGCTGGCTGAGGGGCAAGCGGTGGAGTTTGAGATCATCCAGGATGCGAAAGGCGCCAAGGCCCAGAATGTGATGCGAGTGTAGGGAGTGGGTTGATGCGCACCGTGAGGGGTGCGAAGCTGGAAAAAGACGGGATCTGCAATTCCAGAGAGATGGGGCGCTGGCGCACCCTTTGGCCGGAGCGGCCTAGTTTATGCTCTATTTTGGGGGTTGGCCGCTGTCGAGGGCGGCTTTGCGGGGTAGAGATTCGCAGGGTTTCGGGCCTGTTGGACCTGCCCCATTTGAAATCTTTGAAAATAGTTCTTGCATACGGGGCGGTGGGTCGGTAGTTTGGCCGTCCTTGCACGGGAACCGTTGTTGCGGGAACGTGATGACGATTTATCAGTGATGGGCTTGACAGGCACTCGAAGTGCGGGTACATAGTAGGTGCTTGCGAGGGGATAGAGAAGTACGGATGGTTCTTTAGGAGTGCGACAAGCCAGATTCCGAGGTCGGGATTCCTGTCGCCTGAAAGGGGCGGCGGTCTGCGGTTAGACATCAGCGTTCAGCCCGACGGTTGAATGTTGATTATCTGAAAGCAGATTGCACGCATCCTGAGGGAATCGGGGTGTGTCGCGTTCTTTGAAAATTGAAATGTGCGATACGTGAGAGCCCACGTTTGTCCTGGTGCAAATCGGGGCAAACTTTGAGTGAAGTAACAAAACATCAGTCGGGGAGCCCCGACGGTGTACTCAACGTGGAATCGGTTGGATCAGTCGTGGCCCCGAAAGGGTCATGGCGAGCCTCGGAGCAATTCGGGGCAGGTCTGGTTGATTATTTTACGGAGAGTTTGATTCTGGCTCAGAACGAACGCTGGCGGCGTGGATAAGACATGCAAGTCGAACGAGAATTCATTTATAGCAATATGGATGGATTTTAGTGGCGAAAGGGTGCGTAACACGTGGCTATCTACCTCGAAGTGGGGGATATCTCCGAGAAATCGGAGTTAATACCGCATGTGACTGAAAGGTCAAAGCTGGGGATCGTAAGACCTGGCGCTTTGAGATGAGGCTGCGGCCTATCAGGTAGTTGGCGGGGTAATGGCCCACCAAGCCTAAGACGGGTAGCTGGTCTGAGAGGACGACCAGCCACACTGGAACTGAGACACGGTCCAGACACCTACGGGTGGCAGCAGTCGAGGATTTTTCTCAATGGGGGAAACCCTGAAGGAGCGACGCCGCGTGAGGGATGAAGGTCTTCGGATTGTAAACCTCTGTCATCTGGGAACAATGTGATCTACCCAACACGTGGATTATTGATAGTACCGGAAGAGGAAGCCGTGGCTAACTCTGTGCCAGCAGCCGCGGTAATACAGAGACGGCGAGCGTTGTTCGGATTCATTGGGCGTAAAGGGTGCGCAGGCGGTCCGTTAAGTCGGATGTGAAATCTCACAGCCTAACTGTGATAGGTCATTCGAAACTAGCGGGCTCGAGGACTGGAGAGGAGACTGGAATAGTCGGTGTAGCGGTGAAATGCGTAGAGATCGACTAGAACACCGGTGGCGAAGGCGGGTCTCTGGACAGTTCCTGACGCTCATGCACGAAAGCCAGGGGAGCAAACGGGATTAGATACCCCGGTAGTCCTGGCCCTAAACGGTGTTCACTTGGTGTGGGGGGAGTCGACCCCCTCCGTGCCGAAGCTAACGCGATAAGTGAACCGCCTGGGAAGTACGGCCGCAAGGCTAAAACTCAAAGAAATTGACGGGGGCCCGCACAAGCGGTGGAGCATGTGGCTTAATTCGATGCAACGCGAAGAACCTTACCTGGCCTTGACATGCTGGTAGTAGGAGCCTGAAAGGGTAACGACTCATCGTAAGATGAGAGCCAGCACAGGTGCTGCATGGTTGTCGTCAGCTCGTGTCGTGAGATGTTGGCTTAAGTGCCGCAACGAGCGCAACCCTTGTGTTTAGTTGCCTGCGCAAGCGGGATCTCTAAACAGACTGCCTCGCTTTAAACGAGGAGGAAGGTGGGGATGACGTCAAATCAGTATGGCCCTTACGGCCAGGGCTGCACACGTGCTACAATGCATGGTACAGAGGGACGCAAGACCGCGAGGTGGAGCAAATCCCACAAAACCATGCCCAGTTCAGATTGAAGGCTGCAACTCGCCTTCATGAAGCCGGAATCGCTAGTAATGGCGCATCAGCTACGGCGCCGTGAATACGTTCCCGGGCCTTGTACACACCGCCCGTCACATCATGGAAGCTGTCTGCACCCGAAGTCGCCGTGTTAACCGCAAGGAGACAGGCGCCGAAGGTATGGATAGTGACTGGGATGAAGTCGTAACAAGGTAGCCGTAGGGGAACCTGCGGCTGGATCACCTCCTTTCTAAGGAGACCTTGATTCGAGACTTTGGTCTCGGATCGGATCCTAGGTCGAATCCCGACCTAACGGTCGGGGAGCTTGATCGTATCGCACAATTCAGTTTTTGAGGAACAAATGTTCTTTGCCAACGTGAAGCACTGGAGAGAAGACCTTCTGGGGCAGAGCGAGCCCGGCGAAGCCCTGACGGGGCCGTAGCTCAGCTGGGAGAGCGCCTGCTTTGCAAGCAGGAGGTCACGAGTTCGATCCTCGTCGGCTCCACCAGTTTCCGGCGCGACGCGCGCCGCGTGGGCGCGTAGCTCAGCTGGTAGAGCATGCGCTTGATAAGCGCAGGGTCATAGGTTCAAATCCTATCGCGCCCACCAGTTTTTTCACGAAGCGACAATTTCTACCTGGCAGAAGTCGGGTGGATGTTCTTTGACAATTGCATACAGTGTAGTGGGTAAAAACTACAATAATGCTGAGAATATGTCAGTCTGGAACTCAGAGTTGAGAACCGGACGGATAGTTTGTGATCAAGCTACTAAGAGCGCAGGGCGGATGCCTTGGCGACGATAGGCGATGAAGGACGTAGTAAGTTGCGATAAGCCACGGGGAGCGGCAAGCACGCGTCGATCCGTGGATGTCCGAATGGGAGAACCCATCCAGAGTAATATCTGGATACAGTGGTCTGAATTCAATAGGACCATATGAGCCATACCCGGTGAAGTGAAACATCTCAGTAACCGGAGGAATAGAAAGAGCACATCGATTCCCTGAGTAGTGGCGAGCGAAACGGGAACAGCCTAAACCGAGGTACTTGTACTTCGGGGTTGCGGGACCTCAACGTGGTACGCAGAGAGTTAGCCGAAGTCCGTGGAAACGGACCCCATAGGGTGTGATAGGCACGTAAGCGAAAACTCAAAGCGACCTAGAGGTATCCCAAGTAAGACGGCACACGTGAAACGTTGTCTGAATCCGCGCCGACCACGGCGCAAGGCTAAATACTCATCGTCGACCGATAGTGAACTAGTACCGTGAGGGAAAGGTGAAAAGAACCCCTTTGAGGGGAGTAAAAAGAACCTGAAACCCTGTGCTTACAATGTGTCATAGCCTCGTAAGAGGTGATGGCCTGCCTTTTGCATAATGAGTCTGCGAGTTATTGTCAGTGGCAAGGCTAACCCCGGTTAGACGGGGGCAGCCGCAGCGAAAGCGAGTCTGAACAGGGCGACCAGTCGCTGGCAATAGACCCGAAGCGGAGGTGATCTACGCATGGTCAGGGTGAAATCTGGGTAACACCAGATGGAGGCCCGAACGCGTGAATGTTGAAAAATTCTGCGATGAACTGTGCGTAGGAGCGAAAGACTAAACAAACCCCGTCATAGCTGGTTCTCCCCGAAATATATTGAGGTATAGCGTCCGGCCACTAGCGCGCGGAGGTAGAGCACTGGATGGGATAGGAGCCTTACCGGGCTACCGAATCCAACCAAACTCCGAATGCCGCGTTGCACTACCCGGGCAGTCAGACGGTGGGGGATAAGCTTCATCGTCGAGAGTGAAACATAAACAGACTATCAGCTAAGGTGCCCAAACTACGTTTAGTGGAAAGGATGTGAGGTTGCAAAGACAGTGAGGATGTTGGCTTAGAGGCAGCCACCATTTAAACAGTGCGTAACAGCTGACTCATCGAGCGATCTCGCGCCGAAAATGATTGGCGATCAAACGTAGTACCGAAGCTATGGATTCACCGGGTCCTCGGACCGGGTGAGTGGTAGGGGAGCGTTCCAAGCGCATTGAAGGTGGAAGGTGACTGAAACTGGAGTGCTTGGAAGTGAGAATGCAGACACGAGTAGCGATAAAGTCGGTTAAATTCCGACTCGCCGTAAACCCAAGGTTTCCTGGGGAAGGTTCGTCCGCCCAGGGTTAGTCGGGACCTAAGTCGAGGCCGTAAGGCGTAGATGATGGACAGACGGTTAATATTCCGTCACCACCTTGGTTTAAGCTGTCAGGAACCCAGAAGGGAATGCGAGCCACCGATTGAAAGTGGTGGTCAATACCGCCGGAAGACGGCGTTGGACGCTGAGACCACGGTCAAAGCGGATTCGTTAATACCACGCTGGCGAGAAAAGCCTGGCAGTGTTCACCAGGGTGCCCGTACCGTAATCCGACACAGGTGGGTGAGATGAGTATTCTCAGGCGCGCGAGTGAAATCTCTCTAAGGAACTCGGCACATTAGCCCCGTAACTTCGGAAGAAGGGGCGCCCCGAACGGTCAGATTATATCAAAGCCGATTGGGGCCGCAGTGAAAGGCGCTCTGCGACTGTTTAACAAAAACACAGCTCTGTGCGAACTCGCAAGAGACGGTATACAGAGTGACAAGTGACCAATGCGGAAAGATTAAGGCAAGGGGTCAAGGCGCAAGCCTGAAGCTCTGAACTTAAGTCCCCGTGAATGTCGGCCGTAACTATAACGGTCCTAAGGTAGCGAAATTCCTTGTCGGGTAAGTTCCGACCTGCACGAATCTTGTAACGAAAGAGCGACTGTCTCGGAGAGAGGCTCGGCGAAACTGTAGTTGCGGTGAAGATGCCGCATACCCGCAGTAGGACGGAAAGACCCCGTGCACCTTTACTGTAAGCTGATATTGGACTTTGATGTGTGATACGTAGCGTAGGTGGGACCCTTCGAAACCGGGCTCTCGGGCCCGGTGGAGGGAACAATGAAACACCACTTTTCGCTCATTAAGGTTCTAACCACGTGCCGTCAACCGGCCGCGGGACCGTGTCAGCGGGTCAGTTTGACTGGGGCGGTTTCCTCCCAAAGAGTAACGGAGGAGTACGATGCTTGGCTCAACCTGGTTGGCAATCAGGTGTTGAGGATATGGCCACAAGCCAGGCTCACTGTGAGACCTACAAGTCGAGCAGACGCGAAAGCGGGTCCAAGTGATCCGGTGGTTGAATGTGGAATCGCCATCGCTCATCGGACAAAAGGTACGCCGGGGATAACAGGCTTATCGGTTCCAAGAGTTCACATCGACGAACCGGTTTGGCACCTCGATGTCGGCTCATCGCATCCTGGGGCTGGAGAAGGTCCCAAGGGTCCGGCTGTTCGCCGGTTAAAGCGGTACGCGAGCTGGGTTCAGAACGTCGTGAGACAGTTCGGT
>Ga0182014_10000828_pt1 | contig 42078 bp, 34 predicted proteins | sample 612S2DmetaG_FD_120489 | JGI IMG/M metagenome (GOLD analysis project Ga0182014, IMG submission 120489) | Permafrost microbial communities from Stordalen Mire, Sweden - 612S2D metaG | ecosystem: Environmental > Terrestrial > Soil > Wetlands > Permafrost | place: Sweden: Stordalen | collected... | reverse complement strand
GGTCTTTTATTGAGCTAGTTGGGCAGGCACACCAAACTCATCGACTTGCCAATTACACCCAACATATTCATGACTCCCGCCTCTACCGATAGACCTCAGGAATGAAGTTCTGTTCGTGCATCGGGGGACGCACGTATTTCGACTTCTCCAACGGAGGCAGGGCCAGTGGCTCAGGAGTCAGATCGCGATAAGCAATCATCGACAGCAGGTGGCGGATGACATTCAGCCGGGCACACTTTTTGTCTTCTGCGTTCACCACGAACCACGGCGCCTGCTTGATGTCGGTCACCGCGAACATCTCGTCTTTGGCTCGCGAGTATTCTGCCCAATGTTTGCGCGATTCCAGGTCCATGGGGCTCAACTTCCATCGTTTCGTGGGCTTGTTCATGCGGTCCTGGAAGCGCCGTTCCTGCTCGGCGTCGCTCACTGAAAACCAGTATTTGATGAGGATAATGCCGGAGCGAACTAACATGCGTTCAAACTCCGGGCAGGATTGCATGAACTCAAGATATTGCTGGTCGGTGCAGAAGCCCATCACGTGCTCCACACCGGCACGGTTGTACCAACTGCGGTCAAACAGCACCATCTCCCCTGCGGCGGGCAGGTGAGATACATACCGCTGAAAGTACCACTGGGTCTTTTCACGCTCGGTAGGCGTGCCGAGTGCCACCACCCGGCAAGCCCGCGGATTTAGCGATTCAGTAATGCGCTTGATCGCGCCACCCTTGCCGGCTGCATCGCGCCCCTCAAAAAGCACCACAACTCGCAGGTTTTCATGGCGAACCCACTCTTGCAGCTTCACCAGTTCAATCTGCAGCCGGCTCAGTTCGCTCAGATAATTGCAGTCTCTGCCCAGTTGCAGCGCGTTGCCGTTGCACGGGACTAACCTCACATTGCCCCGCTTCTTACTGCCCAATGACTCCTCGTTATTCGCTTCGCCCTGCTGATTTCTGTTCCCTTTGCCCGCCATTTATCTTCCTCCAACCACTTCGCAGGCCTCTCTGCCGGCGCTCTCCGGAGAAATAACTTGCACACGCTGACCGTAGTCAGTCAGATATTGTATCGGCACGCCACGGGTCAACGACACTCGGAGCGCTGCGGATTATCGATGCGGATGTGGGCTTGGAGAATGAGGGGAACGCAGAGAGGATGTTTCGCCGGGCCTGAGAGGCGTGGCTCAGTCCCCTAGGCTCTATCGGCATATAACTCTTCACTAAGTTGTTGATAATTAAATTCTTGATCTGTCATCCTGAGCGAAGTTGGGAGCGTTCTTTGCTCCCAATGCAGTCGAAGGACCTGCGGTTTGCCCGGGAGCCTCAAATCCTTGCTAGAATCCAGCCTTTTACTCACCAGTGAACAAGCGATATGTCGATACGGCCTTAGAACTTGTCCAAAAACCAACAAGGCCGGATACGGCGAAACTCCCCCCTTCGGACCCGGAGAATGCCTGCCCTTTTGCAGGGAATTAAGTGCACGCGGCGCATAATGGAATTTGAGTTGGACGCCGAGTGATCGATCGCTCTGGCGGGGAGCATTACCAGTCAAGTCAAGCGTTCGGAAGCTCCGCACCGGCAGGCGCGGAAGGGGTTCGCCTTCGTGTATTTGGCATGTAAACTATCCCCCCGCGCGTCCAGAGAGCGATCTAACTTCTTTAATGTCTATATTCTGCGAATAACATCTGCAGAATCAATATTTTGCAGCGCAAGCCACACCGTAAACCCATGAAAATAGAGATTTTATTTGCAGAATAGGGGGAGGGGGTACCCACTTGGGTGGTATGGGCCGGCGACTCTCGGCGTGCTGTGCTCGGAGCACTCCCCGATGCCGGCCCCTGTTCCCGCAGCGGCACTGCCTTAGTTCTTGGACAGCCTTTTAGACAGGGCGGCCGGCCTCGGCCAGGGTTGCTGGTGAAGTCGAGTGGAGTTCGGGCCGCAGAAATGCCCTATGCGCCGCGCCTGGTCAAGTCAAAGTCCGGTCCGGGAGCGCCTGCTCACGGCCCTCGGTGGCTTCGCTTTCAAAGAGAAGCCACCCTTGGCGATTCCGTGTGTATTCGGAGAAGGTCTAGCCAGCCTGCTGCAATCCGGCGCGTTCCCGGCTAAAACCCCGGAACCTCAACGCACTCCGGACACGCCGTTGGAACGGATCCGATGTCAGCTCGTCCAGATCCGGCAATGGGACGGGAACTTGTTGAAATGAGTAGGTCGAAGGGTCAGCGGCGGCTTGAGTTGCCACCGGTTCCGGCTCCACCGCCTGCTCCATTGCAAAGGGCAACGCCTCCACGGCCTCTTCCTCCGCGGCGGGTTCCTCGACTTCGAGCCCTAACAGCGGCCTGAAAGCCTCCACAAACTTCTCGATGCGATCTTTTCTTTGGCGGAGTTGCTCAACCCTGCCAATGATCTCGTTCAGTTCCGCTGTCGCCTCGTCAAATGCCAGCCGATAGACATCTTGTCCCATAGGGGCCTCCAGGGTCGTAGTGTACCAAGGAAGTCACCTATTTGGGTCAAAGGTAATCACCCAATTGGCCACTAAAGTAATACCACGCCCCGGCCATAGCAAAGATCAGGCTCTCGCATTGCGCTGGAGAAGCAATCGCGCCACATCTCATTCTCTTGTTTAACGTATTCATTATCAAATAGTTACATAGAGCATAAGCCCCGACCACACCATTGTAATCCAGCCTCCACCCCTCATGGAGATTTCCGCTGTCCAGGTTACCCCGCCGCTCTGAGCGTCGGCTACTTCTTCTCCTCAGCGGCCGGTAACCCCTCTTCCACGTGCTCCACGCGCACCTTGCTGATGCGGCGGCCCTCCATCTCTACAACCGTCAGCCGTCGGCCCTCAAATTCCACACTTTCCCCACTCTTGGGAATGTGGCCCAAACGCATTAACAGGAAACCGGCCAGGGTTTCCACTCCGCCCTCGCGCGGCAGCCTCCACTGCATCTGCGTCTCCAGGTCGCGCAGGTTCACGCTTCCGTCCATCAGCAATGCACCCGACGCTGTCGTCAGCACCGGGCGTGCCGGATCGTCGAACTCATCTTCCAGTTCGCCGGTCAATTGTTCGATGGCGTCTTCGGCGGTCACCAGCCCTACGGTCGAGCCGTATTCGTCCACCACAATGGCCATCTGCCGCCGCCGCTGCTGGAAGGCCCGGATCAGGTCAAGTACCGTCTTGGTCTCCGGCACCACCAGCACGTCGCGCATCACCTGGCTCAGATGAAGTTCCATAAACGTCGTAGCGGCGAAGCGAGCGGCAGTGGAGCGGGAGTCTGTGGCTTCCTCCGTCTCATGCGCGGTGTCCGCGGCCGGTTTTGACGGCTGATTTCTTGGCCGGAAGAACATCAGCCTCGCCAGGTCCTTGGAGTAAACCACCCCCACAATATGTTCCGGGCCACGACTCTCGTCGTAGATCGGTACGCGGGAATATTGACGATCGATGACGCGTTCGCTGGCCTCCTCGATGGGCAGATTCGAAGGTAGCGAGAAGATTCGTTGCCGTGGCGTCATAATCTCGCGGATCGACACGTCGTCCAGTTCCAAGGCTCGATGGACCAGTGTCTCCTGATAGGCGGGCAGAATACCCATGCGGCGGGCCGCAGTGGCAATCAGTTTCAGCTCCTCCGGCGAGTGGACTGCGGCCCGGTCGGTCATGGGAATATCGAAGCCGCGCAGCACCACGGCCGCTGAGTTGCGCAGCAGGCGCACTGCCGGCCGTGCCAAGGCCATGAAAAGCAGCATCGGCGGAGCCACGGCTACTGCCAGCGCCTCAGCCCGGCGCAGGGCCAGCGACTTGGGCACCAACTCGCCCACCACCACGTGCATATAGGTGATGAACGCGAAGCCCAGCGCCACGGCAACCAGATTCGCATACACCTGAGCATGGGGCAGCGAGCCCATCCATCCCTCAAAAATCGCCGCCGCCAGAGGCTCGCCAATCCAGCCGAGGGCCAGCGAGCAGAGTGTCACTCCCAGTTGCACCGCAGGTAGAAAGTCATCCAGATCGCGCTGCAATCGGCGTACGGCGCGCGCCCCGGGAACCCCGGCGGTAATCATCTGTTCTATGCGCGTGTCGCGCACACTCACCAGAGCAAACTCCGCGGCCACAAAAAAGGCGTTGGCCAGAATCAGCATGGCCACGGCGACAAATTGCAGCAGTGGGAGACCGTGCATCTCGCCTGTGAGAATAGCATTCACCGGCGACGCAGCGAATGCGGCATACTGATTGCATTCAGCCCTTCTCCGCGTCGCCGGAACTAACCTGTCAAACATTGCGTATGAAGATGCAGCAGGAACTCGGCGCAGCCTTGGGCCGTTCCGCCCCGCGGGTGGAGCGGTGCGAAACCTCCTGGTTACCCCTGGAGTTGCATCATTTCCGTGGGCTGGCTTCGACATTTCATTTATGTTGAAGGGTTCGGGAGCTGCGGCTCTCCGCACGTCGTGGGAGGTACCTGGTGGCTGCGTCGCGAAAGAGCAAGCGCTTCTGGATCTGGATGGGAATCGGGGTAGTGCTGGTTGTGGTGGTTGCGGGCTTTGCCCTCACACGCCTGGTCAAGGGCACGCAAATCGATCTCAACCGTATCGCCACAGTCACACGCGGCGACGTAGCGCGCTCGGTCGTGGCCACGGGCAAGATCCAGCCCATTACCAAGGTCGAAGTCAAGTCCAAGGCCTCGGGCATAGTGGAGAAGCTCTTTGTGGACATTAACAACCACGTCAAGAAGGGCCAGCAACTGGCGCAGCTCGACCAGCAGGAAATTCAGGCCGAGGTCGATGCGCAGCGGGCACAACTTGGCGCCGCCGAGGCCAACGTGTCCACCTACCAGGCCAACATCGCCCAGGACAGAGTGAATGCCGCGGCCCCCGACCTGCCTATGTACAAGGCCACGCTCGATCGCAACATTGAGATGCAGAAGGAAGGCATCGTGAGCCGGCAAGTTCTGGACGACGCGAACAGGGACTATCTGGCTGCCCTTACCCGGCGCGATTCAGCCAAAGCGCAGATCGGCGTCGATAACGCCAAGTTGAAACAGGCCCGCGCCCAGGTGCAGCAGAGTCAGGCCAGCTTGAAGCAGCTCGAGGAACAGCTCAGTTACACCACCATCGTGGCTCCCATGGATGGTGTGATTCTGTCCCGCGATGTGGAAATCGGCGACGCGGTCAGCTCCATCCTCGTGCTCGGATCAACGGCCACGCTCATCATGACCGAGGGCGACACCACCCAGGTTTATGTGCAGGGCAAGGTTGACGAGGCCGACATTGCCCACGTGTACATGGGCCAACCGGCGCGCATCAAGGTGGAGAGCTTCCGCGACCGCGTCTTTGGCGGCAAAGTGACCAAGATCGCGCCACTTGGCGTGGAAAAGGACAATGTGACCACCTTTGAGGTGCGCGTCTCTATCGACAACCCTGGCGGCGAACTCAAAGCCAACATGACCGCCAATGCCGAAATCATTCTGGACGAGCACAAAGGCGTGCTCCAGGTCCCGGAAAACGCGGTCAACTACGACAACCAGAAAAACGCCTTCGTCGAGGTCCCGGACAAGAGCCAGAAGGAAGGTACGCGCAAAATCCCCGTCACCGTGGGACTGTCGAATGGCTCGGTGACCGAAATCGTCAGTGGCCTGAAGCAAGGCGATCAGGTCGTATTACAGCAGTAATGAAGGCAGGCAGCACCATGAAGCATCTTCTGGCAATAACGGCGGCATTGGCTCTGGCGGCACTCCCGGCGCTGGCAACAGAGGCCACATTCGAACGCAATTTTTCCGTCAGCGGACGCGTGGAGCTAAGCGTCTCTGCCGGCTCGGGCAATGTCCATCTGACCCGTGGCCCAGGCAACCAGGTGCATGTCGTTGGGCGCGTCAAATCCGGCTGGGGAGTGAGCGATGAACGCGTCCGCGAGATCGCGGCGAATCCGCCCATCGAGCAGACCGGCAACATCATTCGCGTCGGCGCGCGGCATGAGAATCTGCACAACATTAGCATCGATTATGAAATTCAGACTCCGGCAGACGCCTTTCTCAATGCCAAAACCGGCTCCGGGGCCCTCACCGACGACGGCATCGGCGCCAATGCCAAGCTCTCCACCGGCTCCGGCAACATTCATGCGACCGGATTGCAAGGCGGCTTCAACGTTGACACTGGCTCTGGCAGCATCTACGCAGAACAGTCCGGCGAGGGCGATGTAAAAGCGCAGACGGGCTCTGGCAGCATTGAGCTGCGCAATCTGCACGGCGGCCTCCGCGCCGGCACCGGGTCGGGCAACATCAAGGTGACTGGATCACCAGTCTCGGAATGGAAGCTTCAAACCGGCTCGGGAAGCATCGAGTTCTGGCCCGGAAACACCGGCTTCGCACTGGATGCATCCACAGGATCAGGCACCGTACACACCGATCGCGAAATGCTGACCCAGGGCTTGTCCGACCGTCATCATGTCACCGGCAAGATCGCCGGCGGCGGCCCCACGATACGCATTGAGACCGGCTCAGGCAACATCCGCATTCACTGATCGGCCTAGCGATTTCTCTCTCAGACGAGGCCTGTAGGGCTCCTGGGATGGCCTCGCCTGTCCTTTGCCCGCGCAGCTTTCTAAGCCTCCGCCAGCCTACTCGCTCCCGCGGTTCAACGCAGCCACGCGAAAATACGGCTTGTTCTTCTCCGCTGGGTCCGCGGTGAATTCCTGCGCCGTCTTCGCAGCATCGTAATCCTGCCACAGCCAGATCATCTCTTCTGGAAACTCCGCGGCCCCGTGCGCTGCGTTGTGCGTTCCCGTGCCAAAGCTGAAGTGGAAGTCGTACTCCTTGGCCTTGAGCGCGTTGGCCATGCGAATGTTGGCCAATGGCCAGCTCCCGTATCGGTTGTTTTCCTGGTCGTTGGCCCCATCCTGCAGCCACACCCGCAGGTTGCGCTTGGGCTCGCGCAACACTTTCTCCGGGTAATCCTGCCCGCCGTCGGAATTGGCTGGATTCTCCTTCCACTGAATGCTGGCAAAGCTGCCAATCCAGCTGATGACGCGGCTGAACTCGTCCGGCATCTGCCACGCCGCGTTGAAACTGCAAATCCCACCCGAAGAGAGCCCCGTGATGGCGTGACTGTATGCGTCCTTGCGCAAGTTGTAGTGCGCGCTCACGTCGGCCAGAATCTCGTCGCGCAAAAAGCGGACGTAGCGGTCGCTCACCGTGTCATAGAGGGTGCTGCGCATCGAGTCCTTCAAAGTGCGATGCCACTTGTCCGAGTAGCCCTTCACAAAGTTGTAAGTCGGCGTGCCCGGCGCGTCCGCAATGTCTCCCGGGTTGATGAATACGCAAATCACCACCGGAATCTTCTTCTCGGCGATCAGATTGTCAATCACGTTCAGCGCCGGATTGTTCCCATTGCGGTCCGTGTACCCGCCGCCATCCTGGAAGACCATCAGCGCGGCAGGCGTCTGTGGATCGTATTGCGCCGGCACATAGATCCAATACTCGCTCTTCATCCCTTCATAAATCTTGCTGGTATGGACGATCTTGTCAGACAGTTTGCCGCTTGGTACGCCAGGCTGGAGATAGGAAAGCGGCCCAAAAGCCGGAACATCCAGCCGTCCGCCGAAATTCGCGCTATTCAGCACGTAGTGAAACTGGTGCAGCCGGCCGACTGCATCGATGTGCGCGGCAGCAAACCAGAGATCCGAGCCCGCAAGAGCCTCCATCGGCTGCCCCACCCCTTCATCAATCACCAGCGATGACGCGGAAGGAGCTTCGACCGCAAAAAAGAACTCCTGTCCGCGTCCCGCCCACGCCGTACCCTCCTTCAGATCCTTGGCGTCAAAGCTGGCCTCAATCGCGGAGCGCAGTTGCGGGTTGTGCGTCTTGGCCAGAGCTATCAACTCCGGCGCAGAGAGCTTGTCTGCCGCCCACAGCGACATCGCAAACGACAAAAAGAAGGGGAAGAGCCACAATTTTCTCATGCGGGTCATAGTACACCGAGAGCATCGCCGTTCGATCCTGGCGCCACCACCGTCAGTTTCCGGCCACCACCCGCTCCTCGCCACGGAATGCCTTCACTTGAGGAAGTAAAATGGATCAGGATACTTCACCGAGTATTCCGCCTCCGGCTTGCCTTTCAGGTCGCTCCACTGGTCGCCGACATTGAGAACGATCCGGTAGCCCTGCGCTTCGATCCTCGCCCGCTGGGCTGATTTGTAGTCCCGCGCGGTCAAATTCGCCTGCGCAGATGAGCGCAGAATCAACTGCTGCCAGGCGTCGAAACCCTGGGCGCGTAGATTTCGCTCCGTCGCTGCCCGCTCGGCCTCTGCCCTTCCTGTAACAAAAAACACGCTCACTCCCAGCCGTTGCGCCTCTTTGTAGAGCCGCAGCGTTCCCGGAATCGCCGGCGCAGCAGCCGAATCTACCCACGCGCCAAAAGCCTTGCTGTCGTATGCAAAATCAGCTTTCGTCATCTCCGCGTAATTCGACAGTGTGGTCTCATCAATGTCCAGCACCACAGCCAGTTTTTCTTTCAGGCAACGATGCGCGGCGCGCTGGCGCAGAAAAGCGATCGCGCGGTCCGCCTGCACATCAAGATCCCGCGCATAGCAGCCGCAGGTGCACTTGCAGTCGTGGTACTGCCGCAGTTGGTCCTTGAGCACATCGAGGTTTGCAATCCGCTCCCCCGGCGACAGGGCGGCAAAATGTGTTGCAGTCTCCTGGGCAGAGAGACAGTGCGGAACTGCCACGACGCTCAGAATCGCGATTGCAAATGCAAGATGCTTCTTCAAGATGGGAAAACTCCTCTTGGTCATCGGCGAACGCCCCAGTCTAAACCACGCCACACGAAGATGATTCCGTATAACGATGTCTGGTACCATCAATTTATCCTCAGTACAGGAGAACTATTATGGTTATCGAAAACCTCGACGAACTCTCCTGCTTTCGAGCGCAGCAGTAAGCGCCGCAAAGGCTATCCCTCAGAAACCCACGTGAAACGCGGCCTCCGGGTTGTTCGGACCGAGAAGGAGCTTTGCGAGAAGCTTGGGCGCAATGATCTCTGTCCATGCGGATCCGGGCGAAGCTTTCAAAAACTGTTGCCTGAAATCGGGCAGACTTGATGGCTCAAACCGCAACTACTTTTTTCCGCGAGTAGATCACGACACGGGGCCAGGCGCTCTTCATGCGGACCGGCCCCCATTACACTGGAGTCATGATCCACGTCTTTCGCCCCATCCCCGTCGAGTCCCTCAAACTCCTTGTCTTCGACCTCGACGGCACCCTCATCGATTCTGCCCAGGACCTGTGCAACAGCGTCAACGCCACGCTGACCCACTTCGGCTGCCAACCATTGCCTGATGAGTTGGTGGCAAGCTTCATCGGCAACGGCGCCAAGGTGCTGGTCGAGCGCGCCTTTGCCGCACAAGGCGCCTCCCCTCTCGACCAAGAGCGTTTCGCGCTGGCCTACAACTATTTCCTTGATTACTATCGCGAGCACAAGCTGGACTACACCTACGCCTATGACGGCGTACTGGAGGCGCTGGCGGCGTTGCGCACCGTCCACGACCAGCCCAACGTGCCCGCCCGGGTCATGGCCGTGCTCACCAATAAGCCCGTCCGGCCGGCCCAGGCCATCTGCGAGGCGCTCGGCCTTGCGCCTTATTTCCTAAGCATTTACGGCGGCAACAGTTTTAACACCAAAAAGCCGGATCCCGAAGGTATGCGTGTGGTGATGGGAGAAGCGGGCGCGCTTCCCGAGGAGACGGTAATGATCGGAGATAGCAAGGTCGACGTCCAAACAGCGCGCAACGCCGGAGCCTGGTCCATTGGTTGCACCTTTGGTTTGGCGCCCGGCAGTCTTGAAGTCATCCCGCCCGACGTTCTGGTGGACTCGCCTGCGGACTGGACAGCGGCGCTCAGCCCTGCGAAAATCGATTTAGGGCAGTAGCTCGAGGGGCTGCCGTATGCATAAGCCAAACGCCTTCGCCGTTCCATCCACTGCGTTGCGCGCTTCGGCGCTTGGTTGCGTCCATCTCATGTGCGGACACCGTGCGGGAGACGCGTTTTCACTCTCCGGCATCCAACTGGCCACGGATGCGCATCGAGCGAAAAGCAGCACTCATTTGGGAAAGCGGCATCGTCGCCGGAGAAGCACAAGTTCAAGTGCTTCTATTAGTTTGCCCGATTATTGCCCTGGAGCCTTCTTTATCATGCGTTCTTTTTTCCTTATCCTTCTTTTGCTCACGTCAGCAGCCGCTGTTGCCGCTACCGCTTCCAGCCCATCTCAACCCGTTCTGCCGCCCGTCCAGGGCGTGGTGGCTGACGCCACTGGAGCCATCGTCCCCGGTGCCGAAGTCGAACTTGTCGACCCCGCGGGGACTGTTGCAGGCAGCGCACACTCTGCCGACGACGGCACCTTTCAACTGACTGCGCCGCACATCGGTAACTACATCTTGGTGGTCTCGGAACCAGGCTTTGAAACGGTGCATACTCCCGTTGTCGTTGCCCCGGCCATCGCTCCGGCGGGTGCTGCCACCACTCATGCACTTGCCGCGACCTTGCGCATCAAGCTTCCTATTGCTGGCGTGGCCACCAACGTACGCGTCAACGGCGACGCTAGCGAGGACCTGACCGCGCCGGAAGACAACCACGACACATCGGTGCTGAGTTCGCAGGACCTCAAGTCCATGCCCATCTTCGACAACGACTACGCCACTGCCATGAGCACCTTCCTTGACGATAGCGCTACGGCCACCGGTGGCTCCGGCCTCATTGTCGATGGCGTCGAAGCCAACCGTGCCACCGTCTCCGCTTCGGCCGTGCAGGAAGTGCGCATCAACCAGGATCCCTACTCGGCGCAGTATTACTGGCCTGGCCGCGGGCAGATGGAAATCGTAACCAAGTCTGCCGCCGACCACTATCACGGCCAGTTCAATTTCTATTTCCGCGATTCCGATCTCAACGCCCAGAACGCTCTCGCTCCCTCCAAACCCTTTGAGCAGCGCCGCATCTACGAGGGCAGTGTCACCGGTCCCATTTTCTTCGCGCCCAAGAGCAGCTTCCTGGCCTCCTTCAACCGCGCCGAGGAAGACCTGGATTCCGTGGTCAGCGCAACCATTGAGCCCACCTCTTCCGACCCCACGGGCGCCTTCCAGGCCAACGTCCCCGCGCCCACCCGCGACACCGAGTTCAGCCTTCGCGCCGCGCATCAGTTCGGAGAGCACCACTCCGGTTACGCGCAATACAGCTACCAGGACTGGACCGGCCAGAATCAGGGCGTCGGCGGACAAACGCTGGCCGCCGCCGGTCTCAACGTCGAGTACCACGAAGACGATGTCGTCCTGCACGTGGACTCCACCCTGTCTGCGGTGATGCTGAACCAGATTTCTCTCGTCGGCGAGCATGACTATAGCCGCAGGGTGAACGCCATAGAGGCTCCCCGCGTCTCCGTTTCCGGCGACTTCACCGGCGGATCGAATCAGGGCGATTCACTGGCTTCAGAGAACAACCTTCGCCTCTCCGACATGGTCACGTGGACCCGCGGACGCCACATGGTCAAGGTCGGCATCGGCATCCCCCACATCGACCGCCGCGCTTACGACGACAACACCAACGCCCTCGGTTCCTACACCTTCGGCCCCACCCTGGCCGCAGACGGCGTCACCGTGCTCCAGACTGCGCTCCAGAATTACGCCGCCAACCTGCCCTCCGGCTTCTCCCAGAACACGGGCGACGTGCACTTCATCTATCACCAGCAGGAGATGGGCGCTTTCATTCAGGACCAGTTCAAGCTCAACGACCGCTTCTCGATTACGCCCGGCCTGCGCTACGACTGGCAGAATTTTCTGGCCACGCGGCGCCTCGGCTTTGCCCCCCGCGTTTCGTTTGCCTGGGTACTCGATCCGGACTCCAAAGCCGTGGTTCGCGGCGGCGGCGGCATCTACTACGACCGCTTCGGCTCCGGTCCACTGCTTGACCTGGTGCGCTACGAGGATGCCCGCCGCCGTTCCGTCCAGTTCTCTTTCGACCCCTCACAGTTGCCGGCCTCGGGCTGCGTTCCAGTCACCGAATGCGTCACCACCACGGCGCAGCCACCCAACCTGGCTCAACTGGCCCCCAACGCCAAGATCCCTTATCAGATTCAATACGGTCTCTCCGTCGAGCGGCAGTTGGGCGAAAAGGCTACCGGCATCGTCAGCGTGTACTCCGCGCGCGGCATCGATGAGTTCCGCTCCGTCGACGTCAACGCCCCGACGCCCGAATCCGGCTACACCGTCCGGCCCAATCCACAGTTAGGCCTCGTTCGCCAGATGCAACCCGCAGGCTTCTTTGAGGGCAGCGGCCTCGACATCTCCTACCGTGGCCGCCTCAACAAGTACTTCACCGGCTTTGGGCGCTATACCTGGTCCCACTACGAGGCCAACACCGGTGGCATCGGCTGGTTCCCGCAGAATCAGTACGCCCCCAACGACGAGTGGTCAAACGCCGGCTTCGACCGCCGCCAGCGGCTCGGCATGTATGCCATGTTCAACCCCAAAAGCCTCTTCAACCTCTCCACCGGCGTATTCGCCAACACCGGCAGGCCCTGGACCATCCTTACCGGATCCGATGTCTACGGCGACTCACTCTTCAACACCCGGCCTGAGGGTGTGGAGCGCAACACTGAAACGGCTCCCTCTTATGTGGATCTCGACCTGCGCTGGGGCCACGACTTCGCCATTACCCCCGACAAAGGCGAGGACGCGCCACGCCTGGGCTTTTCCGCCGGCGCCTTTAACGTGCTCAATCATGAGAACCCGGCCAGCATCGACACGGTGGAATCCTCGCCTGAATTCGGCCAAGTCACCGCCGTCAACCCGCCCCGCCGCGTTCAAGTCGCGATGCGCTTCGAGTTCTAATCCGCATTGCAATCGCTGAGCGAGACAGGCGCAGGCATAAACTGGAGGCCAACGCTGAGAGGGCTCACTCAGTTGGCTTGGGAACTTTTCCAGGCCTTCCCTCGTAACGACTGGGGAGGAGTCGCCATGATCCACCGCATCCCTGCCAGTTGTCTGCTGCTCGCCACCCTTGCGTTTGCTGCAACTCCTGCCCGCGCCGATCATGACGCCGTGCAATTCGGCAGCAACATCACCGTGGCACAGGATTCTTCGGTGCACGACGCGGTCTGCTTCTTCTGTAGCGTCAACGCACAGGGCACAATAGACCACGACGTTGTGGTCTTCTTCGGAAATATCCACATTGCCGGCCGCGCCAACCACGATGTGGTCAACTTCTTCGGCAACATCAAGGCCGACGACAATGCCACTATCGGCCACGATATGGTCAGCATGTTTGGAGTCATTCGGCTGGGCGAGGACGTCACGGTCGGCAATGACCTGGTCGCCATGTTCGGTTCCCTCCACGCCCCCGATTCCGTCATCATCCGCAAGGACCGAGTTGTCCAACCAGGCTGGATTCTCTGGATCCCTCTGTTAATCCTCGCCACCATCATCATTGTCGTGGTGCGCGAGATCCGCTCCTGGCGCCGCCGTCAACTCATCAACGCATATCCGTTTCCGCCCCAGCCGCCGCCGCCGCAGCAGCCTCAGCCATAAAAACGCTGTAGGCTAAGGCCATGGCATCCAGTCCAGCCGCGCCCGTGCGCCCTCTGCGCATCGTTCTGCCCGGCGGCAGCGGACAGGTGGGCCAGGTGCTTGCACGCCACTTTCAGCAGCGCGGCCACCACGTCACTGTGCTTACTCGTGGCCCTTACACCGCGCCCTGGCAAACCGTGCATTGGGATGGCGACCAAATCGGCCCCTGGACCGAACACCTTGAAGGCGCCGATGTCTGTATCAACCTGGCCGGCCGTAGCGTCAACTGCCGTTACACCGCGGCAAATCGCCGCGCAATCTACGGCTCGCGCATCCGCACCACAAGCTTGCTAAACAGTGTCATCGCCGCTCTCGCCGACCCGCCCAAAGTCTGGCTCAACGCATCCACAGCCACCATCTACCGTCACGCGCCCGACCGCCCCATGGATGAAAAGACAGGCCAACTTGGCGGCCATGAGGCTGGCGCTCCGGATACATGGAACTTCTCCATCCGCGTGGCCAAAGACTGGGAGTCCGCATTCTTCGCGACCCCCACGCCGCGCACCCGCAAAGTGGCCATGCGCTCCGCGATCACCTTCAGCCCCGCGCCGGGCAATGCCTTTGCGATCTTCTCTAACCTGGTCCGCGTGGGCATGGGTGGCTCGCAGGGCGGCGGCCGCCAGTTCGTTTCCTGGATTCACGAATCTGACTTTGCCCGTGCCGTCGAATTCCTCATTGCCCGCGAAGACCTTGACGGCCCCATCAACATTGCCGCGCCCCATCCCCTTACCAATCGCGATTTCATGGCCACCCTGCGCGAGGCGTGGGAAGTCCCCAACGGTTTGCCCATCCCGTCGCTGTTTATGGAGGTCGGCGCATTCTTCTTGCGCACCGAGACTGAGTTAGTGCTCAAGAGCCGTCGCGTCATCCCCGCCCGCCTGCTCCAGGCCGGTTTTCAATTCGAGTTCCCTTACTGGTCCGATGCCGTCGAAGACCTCGTCCGCCAGTGGCGCCGCAGAGACGATTGATGCGCCGTCATTGCGCCTGCAACCGCATGAACCCTGTCAACCAACTCTCTGGCTCCAGATCATTGCCTTCCCGGCGTAATATCCGTCACCGGCAGATCCCAGTGCCCCGCCAGAATCTCAAAGCGCCTCTGCTCTTCCTTCTGGTAAGTTGCCTGATCCGGCCATAACTCCTTGATGAACGCCTCTTCGTCGGGGTTGGAAGTAGTGGCAACGGTGGAGTCTTTGTAACGGATCGTTACGCGATAGTCCCAGCGCCCGTCTTCCGTAGTGTGGTAAGCCGGCGACTCAATCTTGAGCGAAAGAATTCGTCCGGTCGCCTGAACTCTCTTAAGCAGCGGGAAGTGGTTTTTAAGGAAGAGTTGCAGGAACTCGGCCTGGTGGCCCCATTGCACCTTGTAGTAGTACTCCACAGTGTAGGGCTGACCGGCGCCGCTTTGGGGTGGCGCCCCCTGCGCCAGCAGCGGCGCGGCAACACCCAGGCCAATGGCCAAGGCGAGAATGGAAACAAGAATCCTGCGCATAAAGCCTCCACGAAAGTGATGGTTGTCATTGTATCGTGGAGGCTTTACGCGCAGTCGTTCAAAAGGGGAAGCTGTTCCCACAGCAGCGAGCCGGAGGAAAAAAGGGCGCCGCGGGTAATGAATGCATTATGAATTTAGTACCCGGCCAAACCGTGGAACCACGAATTAAGTGGCTTGGGCGCTGATAACGCATCTCAATTTACGCGCCCACCCCGCCATCTTCGAACTTGCCCTACCGAATGCCTCTAGCCGCAGGCATAATTCTCCAGCGCCGTCCGGCTGGGAATAGTCACCGTCGATCCGTGATACGCCACCAGCCGGCGATTTTTGAAATTGGTTAGGGTCCGCGTCACTGTCTCGCGCGAAGCGCCTATGAATTCGCCGATTTCGCCGTGCGTCAATGAGAAGTGAAACCGTGTTCCATGCTCGGTCTTCTGCCCATTCTCGCTCCAGTCCAGCAGCAGCCGGGCCAACCTCTCCGGCGCCGTGGCAGACAGACCCACCCTGCGCAGTTGCTCGCAGGCTATAGCGTATTCGCGGCTCAGTTCCTCGCCCAACGCTTGGTAGACCTCGGGATGGCGCATAAGAAAGTTCGTAAAATCGCGCCGGCCGATAGATGCAAGCTTGGCTGGATAGAGAGTCTCGGCAGTCATTTCGTAGGGCTTGCCAGACAGCGTTGAAGCCAGTCCCACTATCTCGCCCTTCCTGGCGATGCGAAGGCTCAGGCGCCGCCCGTCGCTGGAGTTGATTGACAGCTTCACTTCTCCCTCCAGCACCACAAACACTCCACCCGCCGGGTCCCGCTCTGAAAACAGGATTACGTTGGACGGATAAGATGATGGAAGAATCATCGACCCAAAATCCTTCCACGCTGCCGGTGACAACCTCTTTGCGAATTCCCCAGAATTCTGGGACTGGACCCCGTAACAACCCGCCTCACTCCGCATCGTCTGCATTCCCGGCCTCCTCGGTCATACCGTCTGCGCTGTCGTTTGCCAATCCGTTGGCAAGGTTTTGAGTGATTGGAATACTGCCGGCAAGCCCGATGCGGGTCTGAAGTTGGATACCATTTCGCATCTCCTTGCCGCTCACATTCGAATAAGTCACGTTGAATGAATCGAACCATTCCCTTCTCGATTCCAGGCCTTGGTCCGTTCCTACCCAGAGAAAACCAACTTCCCCCGCTTGGGGCCCCACTATACAGATCTCCAACCTCATCGCCATTGCCATCGCCAACCCCCATCATCCTCTTGAATCCTGCTTTGCAACCCATCCCAACTTATCGTGCGTTAGAAAACTCTTCTGTGAAACAAATCTTGCGATCGGTCGGTGGCCCGCTTCCACCATCCCTACGGAAACATCACGTGTGTTCAACTCGCCAACGGCCAGGACTTCATCGCGCTCGAAAGTTCAGGCACTACGGCAAGTTCCGCAATTTCGCCTGATTACGCTATTCAATTCCCGCATTTTCCGCCCCCTGCCGAGTAAGATCCTTTTCATTGCCCCTGACTTGCCCGGCAATATATTGACTCCACGGTGTGCTGGCAACCAGCTCTGCGCCCGTCGCCGAAGAGATAGTCCTAAGCGCCGAATTGCCCCCGGCATCCGCGTAAGTTACGTTGCGCAAATCGAGCACCAGCTTTCTCGTGCCCAGGCGAGGGGCCGCTTCCACCCAGACGCGGCCAAGTTCTTCCGCCCACGGCCCCACGACTCGCCCTTCCAGCGTGATCGTCATCCTCTGCTCATCGTCTTGGATCGTGATTCTTAGCGTATGCTGGCTCATCCTGCGCCATGCCATCACTAAGGCACGTTACATGCCAAACTCACCAGCGAGCACGCCAGCACTCGCCACAGGTTGAGAAGAAAGTAGTTAGGAGGAAAAGCTTGAGACGAGCAAAAAGCCGAGGAAGGCCTTGGTGACGATGTGGCGATGACGAAATTCCGTCACCTGGACTATATGTAGTCACTTCGCTCGATGCCGAGCTTCTTCATTTTGGAGTTCAGTGTGGTCCGCTTCAGGCCCAGGCGTGCTGCTGCACCGTCTGTACCGCCGATCTGTCCTTTGGTTTCGTGCAATACCCGCAAAATGTGCTCCCGCTCGGCCTCATGCAGCGTAGAGAACTCCGCCCCGTCGTCAACGCCCGGTCCCGGTTCGATCTCCAGTTCTGCCAGCGGAACGTAGAGCACCGGACCGCGGGTCAGAATTACTGCACGCTCCAGAAAGTTCTCCAGCTCGCGGATATTACCTGGCCACCGCCAGCGCGCGAGTGCTTTCATCGTCTCGTCCGGGATGGTCTCAATGACCTTGCCCATGCGCCGGCTGTGGGTAGTCACAAAATGCCGTACCAGCACAGGAATGTCGCCGGTCCGCTCGCGTAGTGGGGGTGCAAAGATAGGAAAAACCTTTAGCCGGTAGTAGAGGTCGCTGCGGAACTGCTTCTCCGCAACCATCGCGCTCAGGTCGCGGTTGGTGGCCGCAATGAGCCGAATGTTCACTGGGATAGGCTTATTCCCGCCCAGCCGCTCGATCTCCCGCTCCTGTAATGCGCGCAGCAGCTTGGGCTGCAGGTCCAGCGGCAGTTCGCCCACCTCATCAAGAAAGAGTGTGCCCTCGTGGGCCAGCTCCAGCCGGCCCATCTTGCGAGTGATAGCGCCGGTGAATGCGCCTTTTTCGTGGCCGAAAAGCTCGCTCTCCAGCAGCCCCGCCGGGATGGCCGCGCAGTTCAGCTTGATGAATGTACGCTCATTCCGTGGGCTCAGCCGGTGGATAGCACGCGCCAGCAGTTCCTTGCCCGTCCCCGTCTCGCCCTGGATCAACACCGTGGCGTCGGTGGGAGCCACCGTCTCAATCTCCATCAATACCTGGCGCAACCCTGCGCTCTCGCCCACGATGTCCTCAAACTGGTGTTCTAAATTGATCTCCTCTTCCAGGTACTTCTTTTCCTGGTTCAGCCGGTCACGCAACTCGCTAATCTGGCGAAACACCACCGCGTTGCTCACCGCCATGGCCACCTGGTCCGCGATCTGGGTCAGCATCTCGGCCTCGCGGTGCGCAAACGCAGCCAGCGTCCGACTAGTCACCGACAGGGTGCCGATAGCCTCCCCGCGGTGGATAAGAGGCACACAACATCCAGATTGCATGCCCAGTTCCGTGAAATGGCGCATGGAATCCTGGTTAAAACGCGAGCCCTGAATCTGGTCCAGTATCACAGGCTCATGGGTTCTAAATACGTTTTCAGCTACCGAACCGTGCAACCCAATGCGCACATTGCTGCGCTGGCTCTCGCCTTCACCGGCATTCAGAAATTCCACAATCATGGTCTGTGTAGCGCGGTCATAGAGCGCCAGCGTGGCGTAGTCGTGAGGAATTAACTCTCTGATGGTTGCCGAGATCGCTCCCAGCAGCTTGCGCACATCCATGCTGGCCAGCAGGGCGTTGCTCAGTTGCAGCATCACAGCTTCTTCAGCGCGCTTGCGATCGGTAAAATCACGCGTCACTTTGGCATAGCCGGTCAATTCGCCGCTGCTGTCGCGGATCGCAGTTATAATCACGTCGGCCCAGAAGCGCGAGCCGTCTTTGCGCACTCGCCATCCCTCTTCTTCCACGCGTCCCCGGACCGCGGCCACCATTAACAACTGTGCCGGCCTGCCCCTTGCGATGTCTTCTTCGGTAAAAAAACGCGAGAAATGCGCGCCCACGATTTCTTCGGCCGAATATCCCTTGACTCGCTCCGCGCCCCGATTCCACGTCAGTACGCAGCCATCCTTATCCACCAGGTAGATGGCATAGTCGCGTACACCTTCCATTAGCGATCGCAGTTGCAGATCGTTACGCCGGGCGGCTTCCTGTGCCGCCCGCTGCTCCGTCACGTCGCGCACAAAGCTCAGCACGATGGGTCCGGAGGGCGTCTCCATCGGCTTGAGCATGATGTCGACGGGAAACTCGGTTCCATCCTTGCGCAGGGCGAACAGGTTTAGCGTTCCGCCCATCTGCCGCGCTCTGGGGTGCGCGTTGTAGTTTTCCCGATGCTCCGGATGGTGCGACCGAAAGCGCGCCGGAACCAGGTTCTCGATGGGCTGGCCGAATAGTTCCGCCTGCGTGTGACCAAACAGCTCTGCCGCCCGCGGATTCGCACCACGGATTATGCCATCGGCATCCGTGACAAATATCGCGTCGGGGGAAACATCAAAAAGATTCTCGAACCCGGATTGAGCGAACTCGGCCCGATTGTGTAAAGCCGTTTCCGCTGCGTCCTGTTCTGGGGGTTCAGAAGAACGCATCAAAGGCTCTAACCTTGCATGAAAGATACGCTTCTACGGGTACTCGCTGCAACAAAATACCGAGCCCCCGGCGCCATGCGCGGCACCGGAAGTACTAATTCCCTGCATCCTCAGCGCACCCTTTAGAATCCAAACGGACACAGGAGAGACCTCCCCATGGCTCAAAAAATTGCCTTTATCACCGGCGGAAACCGTGGCCTTGGTTTCCAGACTGCACTTGACCTGAAGGACCCGGGCGTCAAAGTTGTCATCGGCTCTCGTCTTCTCGCCCAGGGCGAGGAGGCAGCCGCAAAACTCCGCGCAGCCGGCGTCGATGCAGATGTGCTCCAGTTCGACATCACCCTGCCTGTCGACTATCAGACCGCTTACGACTACTTCAATTCCAAATTCGGCCGCCTCGACATCCTCGTAAACAACGCTGGCATCGCCGGCGGAACCTTCCCAGGTACCGGTCCCGAACACTCCGCTGCCGACGTTCCCCTGGAACTACTCCGCAAGGTCTTCGAAACCAACTTCTTCGCGCAAGTGGCGCTCACCAGGACCCTTCTCCCGCTCCTTAGGAAAAGTCCCGCAGGGCGCATCGTCAACCTGTCAAGCATCCTCAGCTCGCTCACCTTGCACAGCAACCCCAATTCGCCCATCTATAACGCCAAAAGTTTTGCCTACGACGCTTCAAAAACTGCCCTCAACGCTCTCACCGTGCATCTTGCCTACGAGTTACGCGATACCAACATCAAGGTCAATTCCGCCCACCCCGGCTGGGTACAAACCGATATGGGTGGACCGCAGGCCCCCATGAAGCTTAGTGAGGGAGGCAAAACCAGCGCTGCGCTCGCCACTTTGCCCGACGACGGACCCAGCGGCGGGTTCTTCCACCTTGGCCAGCCGTTGCCTTGGTAAGCATGCGGCTTCGCCAAGCCACATGACAAACGGGAAAAGTTCGCGCGGCCCGGCTTCAGGCGACCAATCGCATCCCACTCACCATCACCGGAACCAGCCCATCCATTCGGGCCAATCTTGCCGCCATGCTATAGTCCCGAATCCACCGGATGCATATCCGTCACTGATTCCGCCGCGTGGCCCGCAGCACGATGTCTTGCTTGAAGCTCGGCAGTGCAACCACGCTTTTTTCTCCGCCGTGCACCTCGATTGCCGGTGAATACTCACCCGTAACCGGCGAGTAGAGCGTCAGGTCATATATCCCCGCCGGCAACATCAACGTGACTTCGCCGCCGATCGATTCCCCTGCTGTAGGGTCAGTCACCTCGCGCTGGTCCGCCAGATAGGCCACAAAATCCCTGCCCTCCACGGACAACGACGAAGCCAGCAGAGGCTGCGGAGCCGCGACGATCCACTCCGGCGCCAGCTTCGAATGCACATAGTCAAACGAATCCATGAACTCCGACAGGTGCTGCATCCAGCTACGAATTGCCGCGCGCGACGCTTCTGTGCCGCTCTCACTGCCCACGGTGATCGAGAAATCGATGTAGTCGTAATGGCATCCGCTCAACAGCGCCGTCCATGCCCGCTTGCGATGGATCGTCCAGCCCGTTAGATCGCGATAAATGCTGGCTGTATTGTCTTCATCCAGCGAAACCGGCTTGGGACGTGCATAAGTCGCGCGGCAAAAATCCCGCACACCTTCCAGTGTTAGCTCCTTCGACATGAAGTTACCCATCTGGAATACTTTGCCGTCAAACTGCGTATTGGGCAGCGGGTGGTCGTTCGCAATGTCGAAGTTATTACTCTCAAAGGTTGCATCCATCGGAAACGAGTTGTTGCCACCATAAGTAAAGGCTTGTTGCCCTGAGAGCAGGTGCGGCTTGTTCAGGCGCTTCATCTCCTCCCGCATCACCCGGGCCATTTCGCTTTGCCATGCGTCCACGTCCGCGGGCGACGCATGTCCTGCGAACCCGCCGCCGGGCTCATTGCAAATCTCGTAATATACATTGTCGTAGCCGCTTGTCTCCTCGATAATCTTGCGCAGGTACCGGCTCTGCCGCTTCACCAGTTCCTGGTTCTTTAGTGAGATGTAGTCCTGCCAGTCAACGGCTCCCACGTGCTGCAGGTTATTCTCCGCGCGCAAGGGATTCAACTCCCAGATATCGCCCACATAGGTATTGCTCAGCACTGTCAACTCCACCACAATCCCTCTCTTCGAGGCCGCGTCCAGAAAGCGGTGTAATCGCTCAAAGTACTCTGGGTTCCACTTATCGAGGTCGTAAATAGGTTCCCCGTCCATTGCCTTGCCCGGGCCCGTGCGCATGTAGGGAGAGATAAAGTCAGGAGATTCCGGTTTGCAGGGAGACGATGGATTCCGCGCGCTTTGTAACTCCCGGTAGAAAAGAAACGTCCGCGTCACAGTCATCTTGTGTGCTTTCGCGTCGTCCAGATACTTCTCATAGTCGAATGGCCTGTTGATCACCGAGCCATAATGTTCCGATGCCGAGATCAGCGCCAGCGGCTTACCGCGGAATAGTAGGTACTTCGGATTGTCCGGATTGATCTTGACTGCATCCTGCGCGTGCGCCGCGCTTATTGCGGCCACAGCCACCGCCAATACCCCCAACCACAATCTTCCCCCGACCATGACACCCTCCGTCCTGCGTCCCGCGATCGCGAATCCGCGGCCAGCCGATACTAATTCCCTCACCTGCCCCGGTCAATACTTCAGGCCTATACCGCTCACACGGAATCCCGGGTCCTTACTCGCCGCGTTGGCAGTGAGCATGCCAAATTAGATCGGCTACTGAAAAGGTAGACCGCCGGCCGATTGTGTTCAGGCTGCTGTGCCCTTGGCCGGGCGAAGTAAGAATTCCGAGGTGGGTGCAAAATTGCGGCGACTCTTCGATAGATACACAAAAGTTGCAGAAAGAATCCACCTTCCACCTATTATTGTTCTAACAGGTGCTAGACTACGCGTCTGGAGGTGCTGTGAAATACGAAGCTTATCACGCCGCGATTGACGAAGGGACAGCGGAACTTAGTGAGATTGTTGGAAAGATCCAACAACTTCGTCTCCGTGAAACTCTCATCGAAAAAACAGTTGAGGGCCTGAAGGCTCTCGTTGCTTCAGAAACGGAAGATGCTTCTCCGGATAAAAGCTCCAGCCACGCGCCTATTGACACTATTCCGGAGCCGTTAGCGTCCCCCACTTACACAACTCAACAACCCGCAGATCCAACTCATTACCCGTATGCGAAGGCTGTAAGCGAATCGAACGATCCACTTCAATGGCGCATCGATAATGCATTGGCAGATGGGTTCGCCAATCGGCGGCGTGTGGGGTCATAGTGAACCTGCTGCAACCTTAAGGTAATACCCGCAATGCGGCTGCACTGCAGCGGCCCATTCTGCGCAAGGCGCGCGAACCGCATTCAACTACCGTCCGCGCGCCTTTGCCACACAATGCAGTTCGAGCGTTTTCGATTTGAGTGTGAACAGAACTCTGGGAGACCACCAATGCCCACGTTCCTTCCGTTCTCACTGAATTCAGCGTAGAAATGGGTGCCCCATCACCCACCTCTCCATAGGCCTTATCAAGAAGCGTCTTTCGGATACTTTTGGACCGGAGATTCGAGAACGCTACGAAGTAGTTGGGGAGCCTACCGACTATGAAGGCGCCGCCGCCCTGGCCGCAGAAGACAAGTACCAGTTCCAGTGGTGGGCTCTCGGCCAGGTAGGCGCACGCCCAGCCGAGCAGAAAAAAGGCGCCGACCGTGGCATCGATGGTCGCCTCTACTTCCACGACGACGACTCCGGTCAGTCGAAGCAAATCATCTTTTCCGTCAAAGCAGGTGGCGTGACGGTCTCGCAGATTCGCGACCTTGTGGGCGTGCTCGATCGCGAAAAGGCTCAGATCGGCGTCTTCCTCTGCTTTGAACCGCCGACCAAACCCATGCTCCGCGAGGCAGCCGAAGCCGGGTTCTACAAATCGAGCGATGGCACTACCTACCCCAGGCTGCAAGTCCTCACCATCCAGCAGATTCTTGACGGTAAACAGCCGGAGTACCCATTGCACCGCCGGGACGCAACATTCAAGAAAGCCCCGCGCACCCGCCCCAGCCGAAAACCTGACGCTTCCCTTGGTTGTCGAATAAGCTCGGGTGCCCATTTCTTGTTTTTTCCAGACGTGGGATGCCAAGAAAAGAGCCCCTCGGAAAGAGGCTTATTTCAGCCGCCTGATTTGCCGAAAATTATCCCCGGTTCGCGCACAATCGTTATAGGAGAAACTCCCGATGAACTAAAATGCTCCCGTCCTGAGCGCCGCTTGTAGTGCCGCTTCACTCCTAACTCCTTTGTCATCAAGATTCTGCGGACAAGTCATTTGGTATGAATATTTTGCGGCGAGACACCCCGCGTAGATTGATAAAAATAAGGAATTTATCCCCAGAGACGGGGGGAGGGGGGTGGGTATGGGTCTTCGCCTGACCTTCGCCATGTGCGTATAATTTCTCCATGGACTTTCAATTGGTGAGTAGCTATAAGCCGCGCGGGGACCAGCCCCGGGCCATCGAGGAACTGGTCGAGGGCCTTGCCGCAGGCGAGAAACACCAGGTCCTGCTCGGCGTCACTGGATCAGGCAAAACCTTCACCATGGCCAAGGTCATCGAGCGTTGCAACCGGCCCGCCCTCATCCTGGCCCATAACAAAACCCTGGCCGCGCAGCTCTATCACGAGTTCAAGCAGTTCTTCCCCGGAAATGCGGTCGAGTACTTCGTCAGCTACTACGACTACTACCAGCCCGAGGCCTATATCCCCGCCGGTGACCTTTACATAGAAAAAGAAGCCACCATCAACGAGGAGTTGGACAAGCTGCGCCTCTCCGCTACACGTTCCCTGTTCGAACGCCGCGACTCCATCATCGTCAGCTCCGTCAGTTGCATTTACGGCCTGGGCTCGCCAGAGGCCTACTTCGGCATGTTGCTGCTCCTTGAGAAAGGCCAGCGCATCAGCCGCAAAGACATTACTCGCCGGCTGGTTGAGATCCTCTACGAGCGCAACGACACAGACTTCCGGCGCGGCACCTTCCGTGTGCGCGGCGACGTCATTGAAGTCTTCCCCACCTACGACGAGGCCGCCTACCGCATCGAGCTCTTTGGCGACGAAATCGAGTCTCTGGCGCAGATTGACCCGCTCTTCGGCACCGTCAAGCAGAAGTACGCCCGCCTGCCCATCTACCCCAAGAGCCATTACGTGGTGCAGCCGGAGCGCCGAGCCGAGGCCATGGATTCCATCTTGGCCGAGCTCACCAGCTGGGTGGCCGAGTTGGAATCCCAGGGCCGCATGGTTGAAGCGCAGCGCGTCCACCAGCGAACCCGCTTCGATCTCGAGATGATCAAGTCCATGGGCTACTGCCACGGCATTGAGAATTACTCGCGCCACTTCTCCGGCCGCCTGCCGGGCGAGCCCCCGCCCACCCTGCTGGACTACTTTCCCCGCGACTTCCTGCTCTTTGTCGACGAGAGCCATGCCACCATTCCCCAGGTCCACGGCATGTGGTTCGGCGACCGCAGCCGCAAGCAGAACCTGGTGGACTACGGCTTCCGCCTGCCCTCGGCCATGGACAACCGCCCGCTGAAGTTCGAGGAGTTTGAGAATCGCGTCCAGCAGGCCATCTACGTCTCTGCCACTCCCGGACCCTATGAGCTCACCCGTTCTGCCGGGGTGGTCGTGGAGCAAGTCATTCGCCCCACCGGCCTGGTAGACCCGGAGGTCGAGGTGCGTCCGGTCAAGGGCCAAATCGACGACCTGCTTGCCGAGATTCGCGACCGCGCCCAACGCGGCGAGCGCGTGCTGGTCACCACCCTTACTAAGCGCATGGCCGAAGATCTGGCCGGCTACTACACCGAGGTTGGCGTCCGCTGTCGTTATATGCACTCTGAGATTGAAACCCTGGAGCGCGTCAAGCTCCTATCTGGCCTGCGCAAAGGTGAATTCGATGTGCTTATCGGAATCAATCTCCTCCGCGAAGGCCTCGACCTGCCAGAAGTTTCGCTGGTGGCCATTCTCGACGCCGACAAGGAAGGCTTTCTGCGCTCGGCTGGATCGCTGATTCAGACCATGGGCCGCGCTGCTCGCCATATCGAGGGCCGCGCGATTCTCTACGCCGACCGAATCACTGACTCCATGCGCCGGGCGATGGACGAAACCGATCGACGCCGCGCCATCCAGCGGGAATATAACGAAGAGCATGGCATCACGCCGCAATCGATCATTAGTCAGGTGGATATGGGGCTGGCGCAGATTCTGAAGGCTGAATACGGCGAGATAGCCGAGGAAGAGGCGGCCGGCTTGCCGGAATTCAAGTCCCAGGCGGAAGTAGACCTCCACATCACCAGGCTGGAGGCCGAGATGCGCGAGGCGGCTCGGAAGTTCGAGTTCGAAAAGGCAGCTCGCCTGCGCGACAACATCAAGGAGCTCCGCGACAAGGAGTTCCTTTTCGGATAGTCACCCGCCTGGACGTTCGTCGCGCAGCACCTTTGCATGCATTTTCGCCCGATTTCATTATTTGTCATGGGAAGCCCTGCTGTAGTCCGCGCCCGGAGCGGGCCTTGCAGGCAACCACACACGAGAGAGCATCATCCTAGGTGGTTAGTTCGCAAATGCCTTGTTGTGGGCGGCCCAACCTTGGGCCGCACGGGCTCAGGGGACGATGGCGACAATTTTATTGGTGGACGACGACCCTCTTCAGGCGTTTGTGCGAAAGTCCGTCCTCGAGAGCCGATTTCACGATGTGCAACGGGTCAGAGACGCAGCCGAGGCGCTCTGCCTGGTTGAACAGCCTCAATTTGCCGACAGGCTGGGCCTGGTAATCTCAGGTGTTCACATGCGGGGAATCGGTGGTCCGGCCTTTGTAGCCGAGTTGCATTCCCGCTTACCTGCGCTCCCCGTCCTGGTGCTTGGTAATGGCGGCGAAGCGGCCATCGACTATACGGGAGAGTGGGTACGCTTTGTTGGTCAACCAGTGGCAAGTGAGGAACTATTGACCCTGGCCAGCCAATTGCTCACCAGTTACGCCCACCCGTAACGCCGCCTTGAATGGGCCAGATCAGCTTCCTATCCGCGGCTGCTCATTGTGTTTTCCCCACCTTCCACCCATAGTGTGAGCTAAATCACATTTCAAGGGCCTATCATTGTTTAACACTATAGCGGTTCCACAATCGGCATTCCCCGAGGCCTTGATCGTTCAGTGGCACCTCCTTTAAGTCAAAGACTGCCTCGTACATGGCTGGCAAAAGGGGCGTAAATTGTGGAACCGCTAGCGTTGCTGGAGCCCAATCAGGATGCCAGCCCGCGTGCGAGAATTATGGTGGAGTCTGAATGGCAACCTTCGGTAGTTTTGCACTTCTGATCGCCCTGGCGCTGGCCGCCTACAACTTGCTGGCGGGGACGATTGCGCTGCGGCTGATCGCCACCGGGCAACCGGCACGAATTTCGCCGGAGCGGCTGGCAGATACAGCTCGCCGGGCCGGAATCGCCGGCTTCGTGGCCATTACCGGGGCTGCATTTGCACTGGTCTGGTCGGTCTTTACCAACGACTTTTCAATCACCTACATCCTTGAGCACTCCAACCGCGCCCTTCCCGCCCCGTACAAGTTCGCCGCTCTGTGGAGCGGACAGGAAGGCTCGCTGCTGCTGTGGGCTTGGCTGCTGGGCATCTATGGCTTTGTCTTGCGGTTGACTCACAAGACCGACGTCAAGCTCTACGCCTACGCTGGCACGATTCTTGCCGGAGTGCAGGTGTTCTTCCTGGCGGTAGTCAACTTTGCCGCTCCACCATTTGCGCTGATGAAGGGCGCAATACCCGACGACGGCAACGGCTTGAATCCCCTGCTCCAATATCCCGAGATGGTGATTCATCCGCCCATGCTTTACCTGGGTTACGTGGGTTTCACGGTTCCCTTCGCTTTTGCCCTGGGCGCCCTGATGATGCGCTACCCCGGTGAGAAGTGGATCAAGATCACCCGCGGCTGGACCATGGTGACGTGGCTGTTTCTGACCGTGGGCATCTTTCTGGGAATGCACTGGGCCTATGCCGTACTGGGCTGGGGCGGCTATTGGGGTTGGGATCCAGTGGAAAACGCCAGCTTCATGCCCTGGCTGACGGGCACCGCCTTTCTGCACTCCGTCATGATGCAGGAGAAAAAGGGAATGATGAAGAGCTGGAATGTCTGGCTCATCTTCACCACCTTCCTGCTCACACTATTGGGCACACTGCTCACGCGCGCCGGGCTGGTTAGCTCGGTACACGCTTTCGCGCAGTCCTCCATCGGCACTTGGTTCACGGTCTTCATGGGCGTAGTGCTGGCGGTCTGCATCTTCACCTACATACTGCAGCGAGCCCACCTGAAAAGCGATCACCACTTGGAGTCGCTGGTGAGCCGTGAATCCAGCTTCCTCTTTAATAACCTGGTCCTTTTGGCTGCCTGCTTCGTCATCCTGTGGGGAACGCTTTTCCCTATCCTGAGCGAGTATGTGCAGGGCAACAAGGTCACGGTCGGTCCCCCATTCTATAACCGCGTGGCTGTGCCCATCGGCATCTTCCTGCTGTTCCTTACCGGCGTGGGTCCGCTGCTGCCGTGGCGGGCGACATCCCTGCGTGCCATCCGCCGCAACTTCGTAGTGCCCTCTATCGCTCTCTGGGGCACGGTTATCGTCGGCCTCGCCGTGGGCATACAACCCTGGAAAAACGGCGTCTTTGACACCGGCAACTTTTACGCTCTGGTCGCCTTTGCAATGTCCGCGGGAGTGCTGGCCGCCATCCTATCGGAGTTTCTGCGTGGAGCCGGAGTAATCTCCCGGCAGACCGGCCGCAACCTGTTTACGGCCATGTACCTGCTGATTCGCCGCAACACTCGCCGCTATGGCGGATACATCATCCACATCGGCGTGGTGATCGTGGTGGTGGGATTGGCGGGTGCGGCCTTCAACCGCAGCCAGGAGTCCGAACTGGCCCTGCATGACAAGCTGGCCATCGGGCCCTACACACTGGAGTGTGTGGGCTTTACCCAGGATTCGAACCCCAACTATAACTCCGAGTACGCGCTGCTGGATGTCTACAAGGGCGGGACAAAGCAGTTCCAGATGTCTCCTGAGAAGCGCGTTTATCTGGCCAGTGACCAGCCGCAGACCATGGTAGCGATCCACTCGGTGCCGGGCTGGGATCTGTACGTGGTGTACGAAGGCTCCAATCCCGACACCGGCCAGCCCATCATCAAGGCCTTCCTCAATCCGCTGGTGAGCTGGATCTGGGCGGGAGTGGTGATCATTGTCTTCGGCACCTTTGTGGCGCTTGTTCCCAGCCTCACTCCGTCTACTGCGGCGCTACGCGTGCCTGCGACACGAACCGTTCCCGCGGAGCCGGTACTCAAGGGAGGCGACTGATGAGTGCTCCCAAGCGTTTGAACTATTGCATAAAGTCCCTGCAAGCGCTGGCTCTGGCCGCGACAGTCTGCTTTTCATTGGGTGTTAGCGACTCCGGTTCGCGCTTCAATGACCTGAACCACAGGTTGATGTGTACCTGCGGGTGTGCGCAAGTGCTTGGCGAGTGCGATCACGCGGGCTGCCCGGGTAGAGGTCAGGAGTTCGCCGACCTGAACAAGGCCATTGCTTCGGGCGCCACCGACGATCAGATTCTCACCAGCTTTGCCGCTAAATATGGCGCCACGGTGCTGGCCGCGCCCACTACCAAGGGATTCGACCTGGTGGCCTGGATTGCGCCCTTTGCGGTTTTTGCGGCAGCACTACTGGGTACCATTTTGCTGGTGCGGCGGTGGTCAGTGGGTAGATCTCAGGCGGCGCAGGCAGCCGGCTCGTCCGCCGTTGATCCAGAGATGAACGCACTGCGCGAGAAGGTCCGCCGGGAAACCGGGTCGGGCAGCGACGGAGGCTTTTGACCGATGAATGAGACACAGGGATTCATAGCCGGCGCGATGCTCGCTGTAGCGCTCGGCATTTACACCTTCTGGCCGGAAAATGTCTTTGCCAGCCAGCGCCAAAAGACACGCTTGGACTATCTGCTGGAGCGGAAAGAACAGCTCTATGAGAATCTGCGCGACCTGAACTTTGAGTTCCGCGCCGGCAAATATCCTGAAGAGGACTTTGAAGTCCAGCGGGCGTTGCTGGAAAATGAAACAGCACAGTTGCTGGCCGAGATTGAGCATTTGCAGCAAGCCTGAGCGAACCCTCGTGCTCTCAGGTCTTCTGTTTGCGGCCTGGGATACTACGAGCTCCCGCAAGTGCGGCCGTCCTGAATAAGGAAAGTTGAAGCACTTGCACTTGCCTTTCCACCCCGTTTTTGACCACCCAACCCACCCATAGGATTTCGTCAAGATTATGAGATCGATCAAGTTCCTTTTGCACACCGCCGCTGCGAGTCTTTTTCTTGCGGCCGCATTTGCGCAGGCTACCCAGGTCACTGGCACAGTAACGAATAAAACCACCGGCAAGCCGGTTGTGGGCGATACCGTAGTGCTGGTAGACGTGCAGGCCGGCATGGGCGAAGTGGCCCACACCACTACCGACGCCCGCGGGCACTATGCACTGACTCTGCCCGGCAACAGCCCCTACCTGGTACGCGTGACGCACCAGGGCGCGGGCTACTTCATCGCAGCGCCCCAGGGCGGCGCGCCCGGCGATATTCCTGTCTATGACGTCGCAGCCAAGGTAGATGGCGTCTTCATCGAAGCCGACGTGCTGGAGATCGAGTCCGACAACGGCCAGCTTCGCGTGACTGAACGCTACTTCGTACACAACCACAGTTCCCCGCCCCGCACCGAGTGGAGTCCACACACCTTTGAGATCGTGATGCCTGCCGATGCGGCGGTGGCCGGGGCGGCAGGTCAGCGGCCCACCGGCTTACCCACGAGTGTCACGCTTGATCCCGACGGCCCCAAGGGGCATTATGCCTTCAACTTCCCCATTCAGCCCGACGATGGCGACAAGGACACACTCTTCCAGCTCAGCTACACGGTTCCCTACAGTGGCGGCAAATTCACCTTCCGCCCCCAGGTTTCATTGCCGACCCAGAGCGTCGGAGTGTTGCTGCCCAAGAGCATGACATTCACAGCAGGCTCTGGCTCGGTCTTCCAATCAGTACCGGAAGATCCCAACGTGCAGACCTATGTTGCCAGGAACCTGGTCCCCGGCAAAGCGCTTGAGTTTACAATTTCGGGCACCGGTTCGATGCCGCGCGAAGCGCAGGGCGCGCCGCAGCAGGGCGAAGCCGGGGCTCCGGAAGCCGGAACGCCCGGCAACCAGCCGGGCGGCGGTATCGGTGCTCCTATCAATACTCCAGACCCCCTGACGAAATACAAATGGTGGATTCTTGGCGCCCTGGCCCTTCTGCTGGCGGCGGCAGCGGCCTTCTTGCTGCGCAAGCCTGTGGGGGCGCCGGTTGCCGGCCCCGCCTTCGACGCTAGCGCGGCTCCTGTGCCTGCCTTCAGTTCTCCGGCAGCAAAGAATACGGCATTGCTGAGTGCGCTGAAGGAGGAGCTATTCGCCCTGGAAAGCGAGAAGCTCTCTGGCACGCTCAAGCCGGAGGAATACGCCGAGGCCAAGGCAGCGCTTGAAACGGTACTGAAGAGAGCGTTGAACAGGAAGTAGAGGGCAGAGTTTTGTTGCCGAAGATCCACGGTCATTGAACAGCAGAGGACGGGCTGCACCCGTTTTGGATGCGGCCCTTTCCATCTACCGTTTTATATTGTCAGTTAACCTGAACCAAGATTCCTTCATCTACTCCCAATTCCCTATTACCTAGTATCCTTCCCCCATGAAGACAGTTCTTCGCACGCTGCTTTACCTCGCGCTCATCGTCTGGCTGGGCGCCGAGATTTTCTTCCCTGTCGTGGCGGCCATTACCTTTATGACCCTGCGGGCAGATACGCATACCGCCGGCACAATTGTGGGCCAACTGCTGCGTATTCTGCACGGAATGGGAATGGTTTCAGGGCTCGTGGCTCTGGCTCTACTGGCGCTCGCTCCGGCCTGGAGTATCTACAAACCGCGTGCGGTGCTGGCACCTATAATCCTGGTGGTTCTAATGCTCGCGTCCACTGTCTACTCACAGTTCGTAATTATTCCGTCAATGGAACGCGATCGCATCGCTGCCCGCGGAGCAATCAACACGCTCGACGCTTCCAACCCCAACACGGTGCACTTCAACCAGCTGCATAACCGTAGCGAACACGTCGAAGAAGCCATCCTTCTGTTGGGGCTGGCTACAGTTGTTCTGGTAGCCAGGGCGGAATCGTCTCGCGCTTGACCCAGGCGCATGGCTCGCGGCCAGTGACGGACGCGCCGAGCCTGCAACTCATCAATCGCACGGGAGTAAGATCGCTTTTCGGAGGTAGCCTCCGATGGCGACCGTGATTGAATCCAGGCCCGACAGCCCGGCCCATCTGATCCCTGCTCCTGTATCATCGAAGAGGTCCTTCCGCGCTGTTCATCCTGTACGGACCAAAACGGAAAGCGAATGAAAACTGGCATTATCGGCCTACCGCAGGTGGGCAAGACTTCACTGTTCAAGATTCTCACCAAGGCCAAACTTGAGGAGCGCGGCTACTCCAATCCCCGTGAGGCACACATCGGCGTGGCGCGCGTTCCCGACGATCGGCTGGCCAAACTCTCCGAACTTTATTCGCCCAAGAAAACCACATACGCCAGCGTTGAATTCGTAGACGTGGCCGCCATTGGGCAGGAGGCGCTGAAAGAGACCGCGTTCCTCGCCAGCCTGCGTCAGGTCGACGCGCTGATTCACGTGCTGCGGGCCTTCGAAGATGATTCCATTCCGCATGTCGGTCCCATCGATCCGCTGCGTGACATTAAGAACGTCGAATTTGACCTGATGATCAGCGATCTCACCCAGGTTGAAAAGCGGCTGGAGCGGGTGGAAAAAGATCTGAAGAAGATGCGCACCACTGAGCTGGAACACGAGCATGCTTTGCTACTGCGGTCCAAGGATGCGCTGGAGAACGAGCGTCCCCTGCGCGAATTGGAGATGACGCAGGAAGAAAAAAAGCTCATCAAGGGCTTCATGTTTCTATCGCAAAAGCCTGTATTATATGCAGTTAACATTGGAGAAAGTGCATCTCTCGGCGACGACTTAAACTCCGCCGTAAGCCGCTTCAAGTTGGAGGAAGTGTCCAACCGGCCCAACGCCGGGGCCACCGCCATCTGCGGCAAGGTGGAGGCTGAATTGGCGGAGATGGATGAAGCCGAGGCCGTAGATTTCCTCTCCAGTTACGGACTGCATGAAAGTGGGCTGGTGCGGCTCATTCGGAAGAGCTACCAACTCCTGGGGCTCATCAGCTTTTTCACTGCAGGAGAGGACGAGTGCCGCGCCTGGACAGTACCTGCCGGGTCAAAGGCGCCGCAAGCTGCCGGAGCCATCCACACCGATCTCGAACATCATTTCATTCGCGCCGAAACCATCCGCTGGGACAATCTGCTGAAGGCCGGGGGCGAGGCGGCGGCACGCGCCCAAGGGACGCTTCGCCTGGAAGGCAAGGACTATGTGGTGCAGGATGGCGACGTCGTGCACATCCGGCATAGCGGATAAAACGGATGCTCAGAATCTCAATTTTGCTCGGCTTGCTGGCAGCGTTGGCCGACGTGGCAGGCGGCCTGGTTCTGGTGCGCGCCCAGGGTGTGGAACGCTACCTGCGCTACTTTGTGGCTCTGGGCGCCGGCTTTCTCATGGCCACAGCCCTTCTGGAAATGGCGCCTGAAAGCCTGCGCCTCAGCCCTCGGTTGGGGCCCATCCTCATCATGGCAGGCTACTGTGCGGTACACCTCCTGGAGCACACCATCAACGCCCATTTCCACTACGGCGAGGAGACCCATCACAACGAATTTGTCACGGCGCACACCGGCTATTCGGTTCTTGGTGGGTTAAGTGTGCACGCGATTTTCGACGGGGTAGCCATCGGCTCCGGCTTTGTGGTCAACAACTCGATGGGCTGGCTGATTTTTCTGGCAATTTTTCTCCACAAGGCGCCGGAGGGTTTCACCATGGCCTCAGTGATGCTGGCCAGCGGACGCAGCCGCACCGCGGCCTTCTACTCTGCCGTGGCCTTGGCGGGGGCCACCCTGGCCGGGGTGCTGGTGATCGAGCTTGCTCCGCATTGGATGCCCTATGGCTTACCGGTTTCGGCCGGCGTGGCACTCTACGTGGGCGCCAGCGACCTGGTGCCGGAAGTCAACCGTGAGCCGGGAATCCACATGGCTCTGATATTTTTCCTGGGAGTGGGCGGATTCCTGCTGCTGCGGGCGCTGCTGCCGTCGCTATAAGAGCCTGTCTAAAAACTCGAAAGCACTGCCGGTGCGGGAAAAGAGGGTAGGCATCGGGAGTGAGCACCGTGAAGCACGGCGATGGTCGCCGGTCAGTACCGATGAGTAACCCCACCCCCTTCTCCCCCTATTCTGTAAGTAAATTATTTATTTTCATTGGTTTATGGTCTGGTCATCGCTGCAAAATATTGATTCCGCAGATGTTAGCCGCAGAATATAGAGATCAAAGGAGTTAGAACTGCATTTCAGTGCGTGGGGGTAGTTGCCTCCCAAATTCAGGAAGACAAGCACCCTTCTGCACTTGGCCGTGCGCAGCTTCACAGTGCGTGGGTCCAGTGGCGATGCTCTCCACCCTTGAACTCAACTCAAATTCAATTATGCGCCGCGCGCACATAATTCTATGCAAAAGAGCGGCCGTTCTCCGGGTTCGAAGGGGAGAGCATCCCTGGATTAAGTACAGTATCGGGCATTGTTGGTTTCTGGACAGGTTCTAAGGCTAAGGCGCATTTCGAGGCCCACTCGATTCTGCGCCCACAATCACCCAGAAGCCGGGCACTCGCCTACCGGATGGAGTTCTCCATCTGGGTAAGAGCCGCAATGTGGACCAGATCCGTCCGCACATCGACCTTTTCATTGAATACGCTCCGTATCGACTCCAATACACGCTCCGGCGTAATCATGCGCATGCAGACAGCGTCGTTGCAGGCTGAATTCTTCTGGTTCGCGGCAGTGACACACGGCGAGCAGGAAAGCTCGGCGGTGATTGACTCGGTGTTGCCCAGGCTGCCGTAGAGTCGCGGGGTCTCGGGGCCAAACAGCACGATGGAGCGGATCGGCGTAATGGCTGAAAAATGAGCTGGACCGCTATCGTTGGTTACCAGTACCGCGGAGATGTTGTAGAGCGCGGGCAGGCGAGTCAATCCATGTATTCCGGCAAAGCTGCGCACCCGTGGATGCGCGATGCTCTCCTGCATCCGGTTGGCCTCCTCGCGCTCATCTTGCGACCCGGTAATCAGCACCAAAGCGTCGTCCCACTCCTGGACCACCAGGGCAGCCAGGGAGGAGAAGCTCTCCAGTGGCCAGCGCCGCTGCGGCAGCATCTCTGAGCTATTGGGATTGATCAGCACGATGCGGTGGCACTCCGGCCGATAGCCGGGGTACACTTCACGGACCAGCACGCGCATCTCTTCCTTTTCCGCCTCGGAAACATGCCGGATGGGCACCCGGATCTCCCGGTCGGAGACATGCGTTTTTGAGTAGGGGGTCTCGGGCGCGGGGGCAAGCAGCGCATTCACCATACAGACATAGTTCTTCGCAACATGAATGTGGGCGTTGTAGTTCACGCAGTGAGTCATCATCTTGCCGCGATAGAGGCCCTCACCATGAAAACGATAGAAGCCAACCTTTCGTCTGGCTCCGGAGAGCCCGGTCAGCAGGGCCGAGTAGCGCGAAAATAGCTCCAGATCCACCACCGTATCGATCTTGGTCTTGCGTGCCCAGCGCAGAAACCGTAACGAGTCAATCGCCAGAGCTGCCAGGCTGGTTTCTCGAATAGTCACGATGTTGGCCTCGGGAACGGTATCGAGCAGTCGCAGACTATCGACATTTCGCGCGAAGATCAGAAAGAATATCTCGGCGTCGAGCGCGTCCTTGGCCTTTTGTATCGCGGGGTTGGCAATCACCGTGCTTCCCATTTCCGAAAGCTCGATAAACAAGACCCGTCGCGGCCGGTTTGTGCCATTTGGCGTAGAAAGTAATCGCAGCCACTGTGTGCACAAAAAGCAAAGCGGTATGCCGATCCAGTAATCGAGGGCCCGCATCGTCCGTAGCTTCATAACCTGAACCCTCTAGAGCGCTCCGGTTCCGGGTCAAGCCTGACCTCGGAAGCGCCGGTATGAATGAATGATGGTAACCGGGCCACCCGGCGCCGCCCAGAAGGGCAGGCAGAACCCGCGCTCGGTCACCACCATTTAGACTACAGTTTGCCGAACAGGAATTGACGGCCCAAGAGCCCCCACAGCGCTGCAATCACCGCTTTCTGATTGGACGATGGGAGAAAATTTCCGGCTTTATTTGAAGGGTTGTGCGATTCACCCGGACTCGCGGTGCGAGTGATGGGAGATCAGACCGCTAGTGTGGTGTCTCTGAAGTTCATTGCATAAGTTGAGGTCCCGAACTGCAGGTCCTTCGACTCCGATTGGCGCAAAATACGCGCCAATCTTCGCTCAGGATGACAGCTCATTTTTTGATGAGAACTTTAGACTCAGGACACTGGAGCAGGATTCCGGTTGGAGTGCAAGGGTTGAATACGTTGGAAATTCTGCGTAGACATAATATCTCGCTCATTCTGGCTTTCTCCTTTGCCGGGCTGGCCGTAATGGGCTATCACCCCGGTATCGAAGACGACGGCGTCTATCTCTCTGCCGTCAAAGCAAATCTGAATCCCGCGCTCTATCCGCACGACTCCGAATTTTTCCGCGTGCAGCTCGAGGCTACATTCTTCGATAAATGGGTGGCTGGATTTGTTCGCTGGACCGGTATCCCGGTGGCAGCCACGGAGCTCCTGTGGCAGTTTGCGTCGATTGCGCTCATCATCGCGGGCTGTTGGAGCATCGCGCATTTCCTGTTTGCCGAGGCCCGAGCGCAATGGGCTGGCGTTGGCTTGGTCGCCGCCATGTTCACACTGCCTGTTGCAGGCACTGCGCTTTATCTTGTTGACCAGCACCTCCACCCCCGCAATGTAGCCACGGCGCTCATCCTGCTGGCAGTCTCGCGCATTCTGGCCGGTAAGCGCTGGCAGGCGGTTCCGCTGCTTCTGCTCTCCTGCATGCTCCATCCCATCATGGCTGCCCTGGGCATCTCCTTCTGCTTTTTTCTCACCATGGCCCTGCTGGAACCCGTTCAGGTGTGGCTGCGTTCCCTGCGCCAGTCGTTGGCCGTCGCGGTCCCGCTGGGATGGCTATTTGAACCTCCTACTCCGGTCTGGCGCAAAGCCCTGGCGACTCGCGCCTACTGTTTCCTCTCCCAATGGACCTGGTACGAATGGCTGGGCGCGCTTGCGCCTCTTTTTCTTTTCTGGCTTCTGTGGCGGATCGCGCAACGCCGCGGCCAAGTGCCGCTAGCGCGGTTTGCGCTGGCGGTCTTCGCATACGGTGTGTTTCAACTGATTCTGGCAATTGTCCTGCTGGACACACCCGCTCTGATTCGCCTCACGCCTCTCCAGCCCATGCGCTTTCTGCACTTGATTTACTTCTTTCTTGCGCTGATCTCCGGCTGTTTGCTGGGCAAATACCTGCTGAAGACCAGACCATGGCGATGGGCTCTGTTTCTGCTGGTCATCAACACGGGCATGTATGCCTCGCAACGGGCGCTTTTCAGCGCGAGCAGGCACCTGGAATTGCCGGGTACAGAGCCCACCAACCCCTGGTTGCAGGCCTTCGCATGGATTCGCTTGAAAACGCCTCCTGACGCCTACTTCGCCTTGGACCCCTATTACCTTGAAGCGCCCGGTGAGGACTACCACAGCTTTCGCGCCTTGGCTGAGCGCAGCCAACTGGCCGACGCCGTCAAGGACACGGCAATGGTTACCCAAGTCCCCAACCTGGGCCCTGCGTGGGACCGCCAGGTGGCCGCGCAGAGCGGATGGAACAGTTTCAAACTGGCCGATTTTGAGCGGCTGAAGATGGTTTTCGGCGTGAACTGGGTGCTGATCAAGTATCCTCAATCGGCGGGGTTGGCTTGCGTGTGGCATAACGAGGCCCTGTCGGTTTGTGAGATTCCGTGACGCCTGATTCTCACGCCATCGAGAACACTTTGCGTGTTGGGGGCTTTATCCGCGAAAATGAGAGAGTTACTCCCAAGCCGACACGCGGACCTGGCGACGGTCGATGTACCCCAGCGTCTAAGATTCGGTGGCGCCGTCCATGCCGCCTCGCGGTTGGGCTGACCGTCGGGAATCGAAGGTGCTGCCTGCGGGAGGATATTTCTCGCTATCCGTCTGGTGGCCCGCACAGGAGAAAGCATGAGGGTTGGGCCCAACACGCGCTTACCGATTCTGCGTCTTGCAGCACTTACGGTTGTTGCCTTTTTTCTTCACGGTTACCATTTGGGAGTTGAAGACGCTGAGATCTATCTGCCGGCAGTAAAGAAAATCGCCCACCCGTCTCTTTATCCATATGCTACGGAATTCTTCCTTGCTCACGGACATCTATCGCTGTTCAGTCCACTCCTTGCGGGAACGGCCATACTGACGCACCTCCCGGTAGATTGGACAATCCTGGCCTGGTACGTAGCCTCTCTTTTCGGCATGCTGCTTTCCGGCTGGCTGGTGGCAGCGGCCTGTTTCGAGTCGTCGCGTGCCCGATGGAGCGCTGTGCTCATCATGACGGCGGTACTCACGATGCCGGCCACAAATACCGGTCTGCTTTTGATGGACCCCTATCTGACCGCCCGGTCGCTTTCGACCCCGCTCACCTTGTTTACATTGGCCGGCCTTCTTGAACGGAAGTACGCACTCGCTGCCGTTGGGGTGCTGCTCACCGCTGTGATTCATCCTCAGATGGTGGTCTACCTAGCCTTCCTGATTGGCGTCCTCTGGTTGATGGGGCGTGCAAAAAGAGAGGCGCAGAAGCCGGAGCCCATGCTGGTGGGATCGTTTGTGGGTCTTCTCCCGGGAGGCTTCCACCTGGCCCCTGCAAGTGGCCCTTACCGTGAGGCTCTTTATTCGCGCGATTACTTCTTCCTTTACAACTGGTCCTGGTATCACTGGGTCGGGATGCTGGCGCCGCTGGCTATTCTGGCCTGGTTCTGGAAGGGCAATCTGCGTGGAACCCGAGCCGGATTTGCCCGGCTAAGCTTTGCCATGATCCCTTTCGGCCTGCTGTCGATTGCCGCTGCGGCACTAATCTCCAGCACGCCCTCTCTCGATATGTTTGCCCGCTTGCAGCCTCTTCGTACCTTCCACCTGATCACCATTGTCCTCGTACTTCTGCTAGGCGGGGTGATTGGAGAGTTCGCCGCCAAGGGGCGTCCATGGGTGATAGCCGCTGTTGCCATACCGCTCGCAGTTGGCATGTTCTTCGTCGCTCGTGAAACCTACCCCAACAGCCCTCAGATCGAGTGGCCCTCCACAACCAGCACCAATGCGTGGGTCAATACACTGCTGTGGGTGCGGGAGAATACACCCCAGGATGCTGTCTTTGCGGTCGATTCACGCTACTTTCTTCAGCCGGGCATTGACGCTCATGGCTTCCGCGCCATCTCTGAGCGATCCGCATTGGCGACCTACTACAAGGATGGTGGAGTGGTCTCACTCTTTCCCGATCTCGCTGAGGAGTGGAAACAGATGAGTAACGCAACCTATGGTCTCGACCATTTTCAAGCGCAGGACTTTGCACGGCTTCAAATTGAGTACCCGGCCGTCTCCTGGGTGGTTGTGCACGGACCCCCTCCGCTTGGAATGAACTGCCCCTACGATAGGCAGGGGTACGCGGTCTGTCGGATCTCATAACGTCAACACAACCCGAGATTGCCTCGGAATTTTGCGTGATGAGGCTCTTTCCGCGAAAATGGAATAAGCCATCCCATTCCGGCGCGGAGTCCGGTCCATGCTGAATCTTGTCCAGCGTCTCATTCTCGGTTGCCTACTGCTCACTGCCCTCGTTGTGGGACTGGTGGCAGTCACCCACCACGCTTTGACGGCGGCTGGCCAATTCCATCTTGCGATTGCCTTCGTCATCACCGTGGTGCTGGTGGAATTGGGGACTGTGCTTTTGGTGTTGCACCCCATCCGCATGGTCGCGCGGGACGCAAAAAAAATTGCTCAGGGCAATGTCGATCACCGCGTGGAATGGAGCAGCCGCGACGACTTCGGCGTGATTGCGAGTGAGTTAAACCGCATCGCGGTCCGCTTGCGCGAGCTGCGCGAATCCGAGGCTGGGCGCAGGCAGATGGAGTTTCAGCTTTCCGACGCCGTTTTGCAATCCATTTTTGAACCCATTATTGTGACAGACGCGAAGGGGCACATCCTCAAGGTGAACCAGGCTGCGATCGAAGTTCTGGGTGAAGCCGCCACTGACCGCATGGCGCTCACCAACACCCCCGGCGGCGACAAGATTCTGAGCGCAATTCGCGATGCCGTAGCCATGCAAAAACCAGTGGCCGCTGAGGACGACGCGGCTGTGTTGCCTATGCGCATCGGCAAACAGTCGCGCAGCTTTCGCCTGCGCACCACGCCCATGCGAGACTCCGAGGGCCGACTGCTGGGCACCGTCACCACGCTCGAAGATGTAACCACCCTCCAGGACACCGACCGCTTCAAGACCCAATTCATTGCGGTGGCCAGCCGCAAGCTGCGTGACCCGCTGCAGCAGTTACGCCGCGGTCTCTACGCGTTGGGACACGGTTTCGGTGGCGAGTTGCAACCGCTGCAGGCCGAGTTGGTGACCGCCGCGAGCAACGACTCGGAAAAACTGGACGATCTGATGGGTGACTTGATTGAAGTCGCGGAGCTTGACACGGGCAAGCGTGAGCTGCACCTGGAGCGCGTGCGACCGTTGCCCATGCTCAATGAAGCGCGCGACCGCTATTGCGACGAAGCCTCTGAAAAGCACATTCGCATGGAAGTGCAGGCCTACGCCGATCTCTCGTTCATTTCCGCCGACCGGCGTGCGCTGCGCTCCATTCTCGACAATCTGCTATCGAATGCTCTCCGTTACACCCCGCCCGAAGGCGAACTTCTGCTCGCCGCGGAGGAGATCAAGAACTTTGTACAGTTCACCGTGCGGGACACTGGCCGGGGCATTGAAGCCGAGCGGCTTGCTACCATCTTCGACCGCTTCAACGCCTTCTCAGAAACCGGCACTGGCCTGGGCCTCGCATTGGTTCGGCGGCTGGTAGAGTCGCTAGGAGGCCAGATTGCTGTTGAGAGCCGCCTGGGACACGGCACCACGTTCCGCTTCACTGTTCCTGTGGCCGTGCTGGAATCGGTCGTGCATCCGGTCGAGGTGGGCTGAGCTATGGCAGAGATCCAACTCGAGCGCCATCAAGAACCCGCCAAGCTGAGAATTTATATAGGGGCCGCTCCGGGTGTCGGTAAGACCTATCACATGGTGAATGACGCCCATCTGAAACGCAAGCAGGGCGTGGACGTCGTTATAGGCCTGGTGGAAGCACACGGGCGTCAGGAGACCACCGACCAGATTCGCGATCTTGAGATTGTGCCCCAGCGCGTGATTCCCTACCGTGAAGTCAATTTGAAAGAGATGGACGTGGACGCCATCCTGGCCCGCCATCCCGACACGGTTATCGTGGACGAACTGGCACACACCAACGTACCCGGAAGCAAAAACCGTAAACGCTACGAGGACGTGCTGGAATTGCTGGAAGCCGGCATCAATGTGATGACCGCCGTAAACATCCAGCACCTTGAAACACTGAATGACGCGGTCAATCGCTCCGCCAACACCATCATCCGCGAAACCGTGCCCGACAATTTCTTCAAGCGGGCCGACGAAGTGGTCAACGTGGATGTGACCGTGGAAGAACTACGTTCGCGCCTGCGTGAAGGCAAGATCTACGCCAAAGAGAAGGTAGAGCAGTCACTCGCCAACTTCTTTCGCAAAGGCAACCTGAACCTGCTGCGCGAATTATCGCTGCGCACCACTGCAGAACAGGTGAGTAAGAGGGCCGCTGATTATCGTCGCACTCAGGGCCTGGAGCAGGCGCCTATTCCGGAGAAACTCATGGTGTGCCTCAGCACCCGGCCCGGTACTGAGCGCCTGTTGCGCGTAGGATCGCGCGTGGCGGGCCGCCTGGCCAGCAACTGGTATGCCGTCTATGTAACCCGTCCCGACGACGACAAAGGCCATGGCGATCCCGAGGCCTTCCACCGCCTTGAAGAGTACCAGCGCATGGCCCGCGACCTGGGCGCGCAGGTCGTTAACCTGACCGACAAGAACGTCGCTGACGCCCTTATCCGTTTTGCCCAGCAGGAAAATATTTCCCATGTTGTCTTTGGCCAGTCGGCGCGCTCTCGCTGGGACATTCTACTGCGCGGCTCGGTGCTCAACCGATTCCTCTCTGAAGTCCGCGACGTCACCGTACAGGTAGTCCCGATGCAAAAGCCGCTCCGCAAAGTTTAGACGGCCAGGTGCCAGATGTCTGGATTCTCAGACATGGGAGACCTCAACTCTCAACGGGTGCTCCATATCCTGCTTCCAAGCCCTGAGATTGGAACTGCACTATACTTACGACGCGGCAGGCAACGTGGTCACCGACAATATGAACCAGTATCTCTACGGTGGCGGGTGGCCCATATCTGACCACCCGAAGATGAATGGGTGCCCCAGGTCTCGCCCTTGAGACCTGGGAGGTTGGGTCTGGGGACTTTTGGTAGTCATGTGCGGACTCCCGTTGGTTAGACT
>Ga0182014_10000827_pt1 | contig 42092 bp, 42 predicted proteins | sample 612S2DmetaG_FD_120489 | JGI IMG/M metagenome (GOLD analysis project Ga0182014, IMG submission 120489) | Permafrost microbial communities from Stordalen Mire, Sweden - 612S2D metaG | ecosystem: Environmental > Terrestrial > Soil > Wetlands > Permafrost | place: Sweden: Stordalen | collected... | reverse complement strand
GACTACCAACCGAAGGGCGACGGCTTCAAGCGATAATCTGCACAGGTTCAGCTGTTCACGATGACGTGACAGATTTCAGCAGTGCCCCCGGCAGGATTCGAACCTGCGCACACGGTTTAGGAATGAGTGTGCGTAGTCCTCGTTTTCCCTTGTGAGATTATGAATTCGGCTCATTTTGGCTCTTCTACTGGGCTCTCGAAATCACAGTGGTACACAGTAGATCACAGTGGGTCGGTTTCATCACGGGGCGCCCAGCGGGCATGGAACGCCCACACTTGGAATCCGATGGCTGGCGGTTACCGTTTGAGTGGAAAGACCAACAAAGGAGATCCATGGAGCGATCAGACTTCACCCGTGACGACCACCGCCGGGCCCTCCAGGACTACCTGGAAACAATCCACCCTGACGGCTCAGAAACCGCCGCTTCGATGGAGGCAGTCACCCACGTTCAAGCCACCTTCTCAGAGGCCGGCGTTCCGTATCCAGAACACGGTGTGCTGCTGGGAATCTACCCGACGTCAGGAGAGGAGCCCACCTTCACCAAGATGCTCTCCCCACACGACGCGCGAGTCATAGCCTTCCAGATCCTCGGTACTGCGGACTGGGCTGAGTGGGTAGATCCAAAAACAGACTCTTCGAGTCTTCCTAAATAAGACAAAGAAGTAGCGGTGCCATTATGGCACCGCTACTTCTGTTTTAGAGGGTGCACCAGACGTCAGGTACCTGACGCGTACACGGCCTTACGGGTAGCGTCACCCTCTTCTTTTGCAAGCAACTCGCGGACCAAGCGATGGTTGTATCGGCGCAATGTATCAACCCGACGCCTCAGGGACGCAATGACCACGCTCTGGGCCCAGATGATCAGGAACAGGGCCGCGAAGGAGATGAGTAGAAGTGGTACGAACATCACTCCACCTTTTCAACTTCGAGCGTCGAGCATCAGTGCGAACGCTTGGCGTTCGCATCCGTGGCTTCCTTGGCGAAAAAGAGTGACGCCTTTTTTAAGAAGGCCCGGTCGAGCATCAACTCGACGTTGTCCTTTCGCAGACGCACTAACTCCGCGAACTCGCTCTCCGTGAGCGCTCGGTCGCCCGCGTCGTGGCGGGCTTTGAACAACTTCACCCATCGACCCAGGTTCTGTTCTTGCAGACCCAGCTCTCGCGCCACCTCGGCGACGGGTCGACCGGTATTAATCACCAGCCTCACGGCCTCGTCTTTAAATTCCGGCGTGAACCTCCGGTACGTGCCTCCCATTATGAACATCCTCTCTTACAAGGTGTCTACCAAACAGAGTCAGGGCCAACCCCGCCGGCTGCATCACCGTCTGGTGACTTTTAGTCGACCAGAGATTCCTCACGCAGCATGAAGCCGCCCTGTCCGTCTGGCACACATCCGAAGCGCGCGGCGACGACATCGCGCTCTTCCTTGTCCTCGATGTTGATCACGTAATTCTCCATCAAGTGGGCACTCGTGTTCGTGTTCATGATTCCTTCTCCTTAAGTGTGGCCGGCTCCTTACCGGCCACGATCTCTACTGTGTGGGCTTGGGTCGCCCGTGCAATCGGTTGGGCGACAAGGGCTCATTATTTTTGATTTCAGGTGTTACCAGATGCCGAAAATTAGGTTTCCATGAGACCACTCGACTTCGTACTACTCCTGACCGACTGCGTGGAAAGCTGTTGCGTCACATACTCCTTATGGGGACTGCGATTTTCAGTCCCCAAAAACTACGAACTGACGTACACGAAGGGAGCGTAACCAAACTGGTAGGAATACTGTTAGGAGAAGGTGCATTCCTCTATCTCTGCGACATGCGATGCGCTGCAATTTGGATCAACGTAGAACTTGAACTCAACCACAAGCTCTACAAGATAACCAAACTCAAGCGCACCGTACGCATGGACTCGTGCATCTGTTGTGGGAACTGCGGACTCACGATCGTGAGTGCCAAAGGTTTCTGCGTACTGCACGATGACCTGTGCGAGGATCGTCAGTGGAGCAGGTCAGTCAAGACCCGAATGTTCTGTGCCGGCTGGGAGGCGGACAATGGTACTGCGTTGATTCCCTGGGACAGGTGGCTTCGCGTCGAGATGGCCGACGTCGAGGCCGGGTACACGTTGGATCTCTATCAGATGAACCGCGAGGTCTAATCCCAGTCGAACGTTCCTGGCATCGCGGGCACAGTGTCCTCACACTTCTTACACACGAATACCGGCCAATGCTCGCCGATCTCTTCGACTTCGTATGGCGGCCCCGGCGCTACGAACACTGATCCGTCTTCATGTATGGAAACGGTGCGACGGATCTGCGCCTCGACCTCGTAGAACCAACCAGCGTCGCAACCGTTGGGACAGGTAAGGGCCATGCCCAAATGTAACTCAGTGTAAAAAGGTAAAGCACCCCCGGATTTCTCCGGGGGTGCTTGGTGGTTATGGACACAACTCCTTTCCACTCTCTGCGAGGTCGGCGCAGTGCAGGAGGTGGATTGCCAGCACTCGCAGAACTCCGGGAGTCATCGGGGCGGTCACTGCCAACTCTTGATCTGGCTCCCAGAAACAAAGAGCGACGCTGAGACCGCCTCCAATCTCACCAACATCGATGAGACCAAGGGCCTCGGCGGCGTCAACTACGACACCGTCTTGACGTGGAATAGAGGGAACTGGTTCGTCCATGTATTCGGCATAGTTACGGATCAGGATCGCTTCCTCGTACCACGCCATGGCTTTGTGCATTGCACACAGGTCTTCCATTATTTCTCCTTTGTTGACCAACGAGGAAAACCGTGGCCGCGATCAGTTAAAGCACAATGGGTTCTAAGAGGAATCACCCGAATGGGGGACAAAAAAGCAATGTCACGCTTGGCAACGGCGTTAATCGGTGAGACGACATAAGAAGTGCCGCCGATCTAATCGGCGGCACTTCTCCTTGTGAGGGCTTTATGAGGTTTATTGGTCAAATGAGATGAAGGCGTAATAACGAACATCGAAGTAGTCGGTCATAATGTCCGAGCCATTGTGGTTGTACGCGCGGCTTATGCGCTCGAGTGCGTCCCGTGCAGCTTCTGCTTCTTCGCTTAAGTGTTTGGCACCTTCGCAGTAGCGCGAGTAGTGCGCGTAGGGAATGCAAGCCGTTTGCATAGTGCGACCGTCAAGAGGGCACTTAGACGTGTCCTCCGCGACCCAAGCCTCACCGTTGGACTTCACTTCAATGTCGATCGCTGAAGTGCCTCCGCCGTTGCGGCGAGTAACAGAATACTTCCAACGACTTGGTAAGAGGCCTTCGCCCCGTGCAGCCTTGATGTCAGCGCGTATTACTTTTGCGATTTCGGTAGCGCTGGCGTACTCGGGGATGTCCTTGTACTTGTCGCCGTAGGTTTTGGCGTAGCGGTCAGTTATGGTCATGGTCTTTGTCCTTTACCGAGTAAGACACTCGCTTAGTTCGGCTCCTCACTATCCGTCGATGCCGGGCGCGTTGGGCCAATCGCTGGACCAGGGGTTTTAGAAAACTTTTGTCGCGTGAGAGGTGATTAGTTCGCTCGAGGCGGATAGAGACTGCGCCGGTACTTAGTGAGTTGAAGTGGGGCATGAGTGGCAGGCCGGCGAGGGATAGGAAAGAGAGCCGCTGATAGTTCAGTGGCTCTCTTCTCCTTGCGATTAGTTCAGACTGAAGTAGTAGCCGTCCACCTCGGTGTAATTTTGCATGAGTTCTAACGCGGCACGTTCCCAATCGATGCAGGAAGCGGGCCATGATGCGTTGGTGAAATCGCACATTCCGTAAGCCTTCGCAATCTCCCGCGCAAACTCCTCTTTGTTGTTAAATGTGCCCTCAAAGGCATCGCCTACTTCGGTGAGGCTCACTGATGCTGCCTCGCCTCCAAATTCCTCGCAGTAGGTAGTTACGATCTCCACGGTTAATCCCGCATCTTCGACCTCCTCAATGCGCCCATTGGTCACTTCTATTTGTGTGGTCGTTATGGTCTCTTTCCTCTACCGGGAAAGGCCCTTGCTCACCGACGGCATTAAATGCCGTCGGCGCGGGGTGAGTAGAGCCAATGGGTAGACTCTATTTTTCGCTAGTTCATTGACAGATAGACAAGGATTTGTGCTACGCTCGCGACATGGTGAAGACTGTAGAGAAGTGCCGTGTGAGCCTCGAGTTTGAACTTGACCGTGATGTCGAAACACTGCCGCCCGGCGACAAGCGGGTGCCGTATCTCAACACCTGGCTCGCACACGCGCATCGAGGTGGAGCGTTCGCGACACAGCGCGGCTGGTTCGCACACGTCGTTGTTGCCGCTGACGGTCATTCACTGAGTCATGCCGAGACACGTGGTGAACGTCTGATTACGCACTGCGTACGAACGTTGAACCTTCCTGCCAGCACCGTGATCTCTCGAAGCGTGATCGACGCGGACACGTTCGTCGCCGAGCTCGAGGTTTATGGGAGCCGTGAACTCGCCGACATGTTGAACGTAAGCCGCCAGCGTCTGGCTCAACTTCGGGCGGAGGGCACTCTCCCAGAGCCCGATGCGGTACTGGCCGCTACTCCAGTTTGGCGCCGCACGACCATCGACTCGTTCACCTTTGGCTGGCGTCGTCGGCCCGGCCCGATACCGAATGACGCTTCTCCAGACATTGACCTGGATCTACTGTTTTCGGGTCGCTGATGGAGAACCAGGATGACACTCTCGAGAGCCTCGGCGATGACGAGCTCAACACACTCGCCCAAGGTGTGGACCGGATTTCTACCGACGCCATTCTGTCAAACTCAGTTACGGATCGACTCCCAGAGATCGAGGCCATTCCGGAAGCGGCTCAGGCCATTGGCACAGCCTTCCTCTACTTCGAGCAGAAGCCTTCAGACCTCGAGGAGTGCTTCGGTCCTATGATGACTGGTCCCGGTTGGCAGATGCCCGCAGCGTTGCCCGACCTCCCCGCCGACTTCTTTTCACTGTGGGAAGAGCTGTCCGTTCGAGTGACGGCGCCCCTTGCACGGGCGCGCCTTCACGACCTCTGCTTCATCACCAAGATGGGCACGAAACACACCCACGCGCGCGCCGCGGCGCAGGCCTATCTTGAACTCGCCCAACGCTACAAGGGGAAGGACTCACCGAGCGAGCAGCGACTCCTATTGAGTGCACGCGCCGACGACTGCGTCCAACGCGCGCTTACGCTCGCTGCGGCGATGAACCAACGCGACTTGGTCGAAGAGGCCATGACCACTGGGGTCGAGCTCGCGAAGTTGGCCGTCGAGGACCCCGACGCCGGACACGGCACGGTCTGTCACCTACTTCGCCCGTTCATCGAACGTGACGACTGCCCGGAGGAAGTCGACGCTGTCCTCGCGGCAGCCCAAGCGCGGTTCGGGAGCGACGGCTGGGCTTCCAATGACCTAGCCGACCTTCAGCTGAAGCGTGTGGCCAGCCCAGACGAGCGAACTGCGCTTCGACTACAGCAGGTGAAGAACATCATCGCGTTGGCCGACGCCGCCGACAGGCCCATCAACGCGCTGGCGCATCTGCAGGATGCCGAGAAGATGTCGGCGCGCTACGGCCTGACTGACATCAACCGTGAGATTCGCGTTCGACTCCAGGACCTTCGCCGCGAAGACCTTGGTTTCACTCGACGCGAGACTCGGATGTCGCTCGACCGTGAAGCCGTCGACTCCTTTCTCGAGGCGCTGCGGTCTCAAGAGACATGGCACCACGCAGTGGTTGCGATGATTGCGAACGTTGGGCCGCCCACGGGCAACGTGGTGCAGAACCGCGCTGCCGTACCCGAGTTCATGAAGGCGGCGCCTCTCAGTACCATGATCGGGCACCAGACCGTTGGTCCCGACAACGCACCGCTCGATGAAACCGAAGGTGGTGACGAGGAGGGAGTACTTCGACAGATGGAGGTCTTCCAACTTCAGTCGCGCGGCGCTTGGTACCTCTTTGGCCTTAGGGCCATCCTGGAGAAGTGGGATGACATCGACCTCGATGACGCTGAGGCCTGTCTGTCGCAGAGTCCGCACGTGGACCCCGCTGTGGCGCGCAAGATCGGCGAGTGCCTGGGCCGACATCGCAGCGGCGACTACGACGGCGCGACTTCGATCCTGTTACCGCGCATTGAGCGTATGGCGCGGGACGCCCTCATCCTTCTGAAGGAACCCGTCACGCGCTCAGGTGGCGCGGGGTCATCGCGCAAGAATCTGACGCTTAGTGACCTCATCGATCTCCTGGGGAAGCGGGGTCTCGACGAGTCGTGGGTGCGCTTCCTCCGGGCATTCCTCGTCGACAATTTGAACTACCGCAACGACGCACTTCACGGCAACGTCGACGACGCGAACGAGTTCGTATCGGCACTGGTCCTCGTTGGGGCGCTCTTCTTAACGATGTTGAATTTCGAGACTGCGGCAGGTTCCGATGAACAAGTCGTCACGGAGTAAGCGCGCACCGGGTAAGCAGGAGCAGGTAAGTGATGACGAAGCAATCGAACAGATCCGTGTGCGCTTTGACCAAGGCACACCGTCGGCGTCAAGTGGCGACAAGCCTATGGACGACACGCCGAGCCCTGAATGACTGCTATTCGAGGTGGTGAGGGGTGCCAGTCATCTCGAGAGCGGCACAGATGATGTTCTCGACGTTGGCCGGGCGATTGGTGACCTCCCAAAGGTCTCCGAAGTCTTGATTAACGAGCCCGTTCCACTCGTGTAAATGGGTGCCGCAGTCTTGGCATTTGAAGCGGAAGTCTTGCGACACTCTGGCCTCAGTCTCCGTGTCAATAACCGCGACCTCGATGGTGCTTTCGCAGACGACCACCTCAACGGTGTCCCACGACATTTTGTAATCGTTATAAAGGTAGGACCAATTATTGCCACCACACCCGGGGCACCGTAGGTTCTTCGTCTTGGCGAATAGTTCAATGAGTTCTATTTCGGTATCCATCTGTCCCTTTCTGGGTTCGCATCTTACGAACCAAACAGAACTGTGCTGTGCCCGCTCCATCGGGACACTCGAACCAGCGGTTTTCCTGATCACGAGATATTTACACCGCAAGTAACCAGCACTCGTTGGCCTTAGTGGGGAACACCCAAGAGTGGAGTGGTTACGGGAATCGTCGTAGGAGTCTTAATTTTGCTCCTCGCTTTGAGAGGGATTTGGAAGTGGTCGGGGCTGGGCCGAAAGCGGTAACTCAATCGACTTCGTAGGTCGCTCTCCACGCCTTTGCCGGGGCGCCCGAGGGCTTGCTGGCGCTTTCGATCCGTGCAGGCACAGTGCAGGACGAGGTCCCTAAACCTCGAACCGGGAGCAATAAAACGTGAACAAGACCAGCCAAAGAGAAAAGCCCGCTAAGGCGGTGACGTACGTTCGCTTCGAATGGGAGCGCGCGTTACGGGAGTCAAGTCTTGATGCACACGCCAAAGCGATGGCACTCATCCTGGCGACGTACGTTGATGCCAAGGGTCTGGCGTATCCCAGTGTGGCGACCTTGGCGAAAAAAGCAAAGTTGTCGCCGGTACGCACGAGGTGTCTACTTCACGAGCTCGCACGAGAGAAATGGATCAACATCACCTTTGGCGGTGGCGAGAAGAAGACGAATCACTACTGGCTCAGCAGTCCCAAAGACGCAGGAGTCACGTTGCCGCGAGAGACAGGGAGGGAGTTTGTCGAAGGCACTCTGGAGAACGACCTGCGTTTCAAGTGGGAGATCGCAGTGCGCGATTCCGATCTCAATTTCGCACAAAAGGGCACGGCGCTGATGCTGGCAACGTATGAGACCAATCTTGTGGCGAGTCCAAACATCAGAGAGCTCGCAGATTCCTCTACGCGCAGTCCACGTCACCTACAACGGCTCCTTAAAGAACTGGCCGAGGGCGAATGGCTACAGATCACTGTCCGGCGGCGACACGAGAGCAACGTCTATTTCCTATCCACGGGTCAGAGCGCGGAAATTGAGCGTCGCCATACGCCGAATAATGAGGCATTCCGAGGTGACGCCCGCGAGAGGGGTATCACTGGTGTCACCTCACTTAGAGATGACACCAGCGAGCACTCTGAGATGACACCCGCAATCGCCCGAGGTGACACCCACGAGAGCCAAACACCCCTTTTAAGAACACCTATAAATACAACACCCTCAGGAAACTTCACCTCGAGCGCGACTTGCAAAGGGGTGTCTGACGACGAAAAGAAACGGGCTGAGGCGATCCTTGCTAAGTGCGACGGCATCCTGGGCTCCGCATTCGCTAAAGACCGCCGGGCGATGAAGGACCAGCGGGGGATGGTTCGGATGATCACCCAACTCTTGGATCGAGAGGTACCCGAACGCGCAATCACTCGGGAGCTCACTGAAGGTGGTTACCCAAACTTCAACCACCCGGCATCAGGTATGCACAAACGACTGAAGGACTATGTCGATCGACGTCACTCTGTTGATTATCCGAACCTCCCCGTGGCTTCGAATGAGGCTGTGCTCAAGATGCTGGCGGATGTGGCCGAGACCATGCGCTCAAGAACCAACGAGCATCTCGGCCTCAGAGATCGCAGAGTTCCAAAAGTGGAGTATGTCAACTGCTTCAACCTCCCCTCTTCAGATACCGAGTTTTCGTAAGCTTGCGTGCGCAAGACGCTGAGCGTTTATCTCATTAATTTTGGGTGTGGGATTCTTCGTTGCTCCTACATCTTGTCTGTCCCATTGACCCAACCTTCGATTTGTTGTGTCACGTCGGTTCTCAACTTTTCACCGAAGATTATTGGAAATGTAACGAGGGTCGCGCCGAAAAGTGTTGGAATTCTTCTTACTAGTTCAGCTCCGGCGGGACTCGGATTCTGGTCTCCCTGCTGCCCCTGAACCGCGACTCCGACCCGGGTCACCGGTTCGACCAACTCTTTGAGTGAATCGATAAGAACTTTGTCGTTCAACGAATGGCCGACAACGAACACCTTCTTTGCCCGACTCAATGCGTTGCGAAATTCTGTCCAAGTATCTCGAATTGTCGCATTTGATTGATAGTCCTTCTCTGGATCTGGAAGCATCACAATGGGAATGTCTCCAGCGCTCTGAGGTCCTCCGCTCGGTAAGGTCGCGTAAGCGTCGCCGTCAGCGCGCTGAAACCAACCAACCGAGCCATGTAGGTGCAGCACTGGCACGTCCTGCGAACCCATCCTCTGAACAAGACCGCGAGCATCGATTGTCTTTTCGCCACCGCGCGGGTGGACGGACACACCGAAAGTGGGTTTGAAGCCTAAGTCGTAGAGAATCCCTTCAGAGTTCTGGTCGTAGTTTGTCGTTGCGCACACCCACTTGGAAGTACCTTGTTGAATTCGCATCGCGCCGAGGATGTTTCGATAGGCATCTGTCCCTTTTTTTGAATCGTACGTACGCTTGCCAAATTCCTCTACTAAAGACTCGTGAATGGCTTCGATGGCTTGATTGAGGACGTGGTCTATTTGAAAATGCCAATCGTTGATACTTGAGTTTCCGTTGAAACCGTTTGGCAAGTTAGGGAAATTGATCGTCCGACTTATAAGGGGACCGATGGCCTGAAATGCTTGCGCTTCTCTCAAGAATGTGCCCAGTCTCTCCTCGAACTGATAACCATCTGCTCCGTCCGGCAGGTTGACGATGTCACTTAGATGCATGCCCTTGCCACTCAAGTACTTTCTCAACGCTGCCGACCAGTCCGCCATTAGCGGAAATGGAGGCGAGGCCAAATCGCGACTGGCGCCTGCCCCTGTTACCAGCACCAAGTCGAGGTCTCGTTCTTCACTCATGTCGCCTCCTTCTCGCTAAGTGGCAAAGTACTTCGAAGCTTTGACAACGGTGGCAGTTCCCCAAAAGTTGTTTTTGGCGCCCCGTGATTAACATACTGAAATGTTCATCATCTCCTTCTTCCAAAGCGAGCCAGTTGACGGTCAAATGTGGCGTCTCCCCCAGTGTCGGTCGGCCATAGGTGACAGCGTCAATCGCTGATGCGAGCAACATTTCCTCGGAGGAGAGCCTTCTTGAGCATGCCATTGCCGATGGTGAGGGAGAATGGAAGTCGGCGTGTGCGCCATTCCCCTTGATGGGACACGCATAATTACAGGAAGAGGTGTCGGGGTGGCGCGCAGCAGGAGGGAAAGCAAAGTGACGTTAGTCGTGGACGAGTCCGAAGAGCGGCTCGTCAAGTCATCAGAACGCGTCCGCGACCTAGGCGAAGTCTTCACTCCCAACGCCACTGTCCAGGAGATGCTCAACCTGCTGCCAAAGCCGATGTGGGAGCCTCACCCGTCTCCCACTTTCCTTGAGCCGGCCTGTGGCGACGGCAACTTTATTGTCGCGATCTTGGACCGCAAGCTCGATCGTATTTCCGAAGACTTCGGCAAAGGCAAGTTGGCTGCCGGTGACGACGCGGATGCCGCACAGTTCCACGCCCTCGAATCACTCGCCTCGATCTACGCCGTCGACATCTCGACCGACAACATCATCGGCGGTACGCCCGGTCACGAGATTGGCGCGCGGTCCCGATTGCTCACAATGTTCACTGAGTGGAACTACGGAGTGCTGGCGAAGCGCCTGAACGAGCGCAGCCTCGTTCTTCGCTCGGCAACCTGGATAATCGAACATAACCTAATCGTTGGGAACATGCTGCCCCTCGACATAGCTGGGAAGCCAACGGGCCGAGACCTACTTCCACTAATTGAGTACACGTGGGACCCCAGCGACCTGTCGGTGTCGTTGAGGAAGACCACGCTCGGTGATGTCATTGCCACAGAAGATGCGAAGACAGCGACGATGCTTAGTCTCTTCGCACCGGCCCAACCAGAGCAGTTCTGGCGCGGTAAGGCGACGAACCTCTGCGACGCCGATCATGTCGAGGCGCCCAAGTTGCGCGGACCGGCCCGCAACGGAACAGGGAGACACTGATGCCCGCCGACTACTTACAGGTGAACCAGCCCGACATCCTCGAAGTGATTGCCAACCTCTCCAACGATGAAGTTTTCACGCCGCCCAAAGTGGCAAACGCAGTGCTGGACCTGCTCCCCCCGGAAGTCTGGGCCGACCCGGCGCTCCGCTGGCTTGACCCTGGGTGCAAGACCGGCATCTTTCCCCGAGAGATCACCAAGAGGCTGATGGTTGGTCTTGCTGATGCCTTTCCAGACGAGGTCGCCCGACTCGAACACATCCTGACCAACATGGTCTTTGCCATCGCTATCACTCAGATCACCGGACTGATGTCCAGGCGAACGCTGTACTGCTCGAAAGATGCCTCGAGTGAGTACTCAGTCGTTCGCTTCGAATCGAAGTCGGGCAATGTCTGGCAGCAGCGTGCAGACCACACGTTCGATAAGGGTCGCTGCACAGAATGCGGCGGTTCGCAAGTTCAACTCGAGAATGCCGGTCGAGACAACTACGCCTACGGCTTCATCCACTCCAGTGGACGAGCAAACATCGAGAAGGAGATGAGCATGAGGTTTGATGTCATTGTTGGGAATCCCCCCTACCAAATGGACGCTGACGCGGAGGGAAAGAACGTCAACCCGTTGTACAACACTTTTGTGGAGCAGGCCATCGCCCTCAACCCCCGCTATCTTTCGATGATCATTCCTTCTCGTTGGATGCAGGGTGGCAAGGGACTTGACCAGTTCAGGTCAACCATGCTTGGCGACAACCGCATCAGGTACCTGACAGATTTGTCTCAAATGAAGAGCCTGTTCCCTGGGGTGGACTTTGAAGGAGGGGTTTGCTACTTCCTTTGGGATAGGGACAACCCCGGTCTTTGTCAATCAACCTATTTCCAGGGAGAGATTTCGGTCGAGCCTGTGGAGCGAAACCTCAATGAGTTTGATACCTACGTGAGAGATCCGCGGGCGCTGCCAATCTTGCACAAGGTGCGAAGCAAAGACGAACCGTCGTTCGCTGACTTGGTGTCCACTCGCGATCCTTTCGGCCCGGCGCTCCAATCCAACTTCACTGGCTACCGAAAAAGCGACAAGAAACAAGCGGGCGATTTGAAGCTCTACATGAACGTGTCGAATGCGCGTGCTGAGCGGTGGGTGGATGCGGGAAAAGTCACAAGGAACTACGCTCTGGTCAAGAAGTGGAAGATCTTCATTTCCAAGGCGTACGGTGAGCGTGGAGCAGTACCGGCTCGAGTCCTTGGGCCAACCATCGTTGCTGGCCCCAATTCCGTGTGCACTGCGACTTACCTTTGCATTGGCCCATTCGAATCAAAGAAAGCGAGTGAGAGCGCGGAGACCTATCTCCAGACTCGATTCGCGCGCTTCCTCGTCTCACTCAGACTGAGTAGCCAAAACTCCACCCAGAAGTCCTACGGATGGCTGCCTCAGCAGAAATGGGACCGGACGTGGACGGACGAAGAGCTCTACAAGGAGTACGACATTTCGGAGGAAGAGCAAGCGTTCATTGAAGCAATGGTGAAGGAGATACCAGCGTGACCGTTTCGCTGGTCGGTGGTGTCCGACATCCCAAGATCTACGCCTACACCATCGATCAGTTCGCGTCGACGCCGTGGGCCGGTAAGCGCAAGGGTGCAGGTCTCATCAAGGTCGGTGACACCCAGCGTGACGTGCGCGTGCGTATACGCGAGCAGTTGGCCGCGATCAAGATGCCCGTCGAGACCGTGCCCGACATTCTTCTCTCTGAGGCTGCTATCACCGACGATGGCCGTGTGTTCCGAGACCACGAGGTGCACGCCGCGCTGAAGAAGGCCGGCTACCACAACATCGCCGGAGAGTGGTTCGAATGCTCGAAGGATGAAGTCGACGCGGCGATTCAGGCGGTGCGCGAGGGCAAGGACCTGCCGCCGGCTCGACCTTTGGCGAACTTCGCGATGCGTCCTGAGCAGGTTCGCGCGGTCGAAGAGACCGCTGCGTATTTCCGCAGCCAGGCGAAGACTAAGAAGGGCAAGGCTCCCGACTACCTCTGGAACGCCAAGATGCGTTTTGGCAAGACCTTCACGACCTACCAACTCGCCAAGGAGATGGGTTGGTCCCGAGTACTGGTCTTGACCTACAAGCCCGCCGTCGAGCAGGCCTGGCGCGACGACCTGGCGCACAAGGACTTCGCCGGTTGGCGCTTCCACACTAAGGATGATGACCACGCCGACTTCACGGACCCGAGCCCACTGATCTGGTTCGCCTCCTTCCAGGACGTGCTGGGCAAGGACGGCGACGGCAAGGCCAAGGAGAAGAATCGCGCCCTTTACAAGATCGAGTGGGACGCCGTTGTCATTGACGAGTACCACTTCGGCGCCTGGCGTGACGCGGCGCGTTCCATCTACGTTGGCGAGGTCGACGACATCACTGGTGAGAAGACCGAAGGTGACAAGACCGAAGCCAAAGTCGCCGACACCCCCGACCTCGACGAGGGCTTCGTTGAGGGCATCGAAGAGGTGTTGGCCAAGTCGCTGAAGGTCGACCACTACCTCTACCTCTCCGGCACGCCTTTCCGTGCGCTCACCGAGGGTGAGTTCCTCGAGGACCAGGTCTACAACTGGACCTACTCCGACGAGCAGCGAGCCAAGAAGGCGTGGAAGGACGGGGCCAACCCCTACGCCTCTTTGCCACGGATGCACCTGCTCGCCTACGAGATGCCCGAGACCCTCAAGGAAGTCGCCCTCAACAATCTCTCGGAGTTCTCGCTCACCGAGTTCTTCCGCACCAGAAAGGACGACGACGCAAATCCAGCGTTCATCCACGAGAACGAAGTCCAGAAGTGGCTGGACTTGCTGCGCGGCCAAGATCTCTCGGATCTGTGGGTCGCGGTGTCCGCCAACAACCGCCCACCCATGCCCTTCGCGGATGTGAACCTGCTGACGGCGTTGCAACACACGGTGTGGTATCTGCCAGGCGTCGACGCGTGTCTGGCGATGCGTGACCTGCTAAAACGCTCGCACAACAAGTTCTTTCTCGACTATCACATCGTCGTAGCCGCCGGCAATGAGGTCGGCATGGGTCAAGAGGCGCTGCGACCCGTCGAGGACGCCATCACCAACGTTCCCCAGGACGCCAAGAGCATCACCTTGTCGTGCGGCAAGCTCATGACCGGCGTCACCGTACCGGCTTGGGCCGGCATCTTCATGCTGCGTGAGCTCAAGTCCCCGGAGACCTACTTCCAGGCAGCCTTCCGCGTTCAGAGTCCCTGGGCCTACAAGCAGGTGAATACCGCTGTGGGCGGCGAGGACGAGGTGGTGGTCAAAGAGCACTGCTACGTTCTGGACTTCTCCCCCAACCGCGCCCTGCGCTTGATCGTCGAGTACGCGACCAAGCTCCGTCCAACCACTGCCGCCGACGCTGACGACGAAGCCGCACTGGCCGAGTTCATGGAGTTCTTACCGGTACTCGCATTCGACGGCTCAACAATGAGCACGGTGAGCGCAGGTGACGTCATCGACTATCTCACCAAGGGCATTAGTTCGTCGATGCTGGCCCGGCGCTGGAACTCACCGGAACTCATCACACTGGACCTCATGGCAATGGAGGCCATCTTGGCCGATGACGAACTGGTCGAGAGTCTCGAGCAGATCGAGATGTTTCGCAACATTTCTGACGACCTCAGCGCGCTCATCTCATCAAATAAGGAGTTGCGCCCCAAGAAGCTGGCGAAGGAGAAGCTCACCCCGGGAGAGAAGAAGGTCGAGGACGAGGCCAAGAAGAAGCGCGACGGCATCAAGAAAAAGCTTCAACGATTTCTCACACGTATCCCAGCCTTCATGTACTTAACCGACGACCGAGAGAAGACCGTACTGGACATCATCAGACAAGTCGAACCAGATCTCTTCGAGAAGGTCACGACGCTCTCACTCAAAGACTTCGAACGTCTCGTGAATGCCGGCGCCTTCAATGCCTCGAAGATGAATGACGCCGTCTGGAAGTTCCGCCAGTTCGAAGACCCGAGCCTGTCCTATACGAAGGCCCCAGAGATTGAAACCCGCGGCGGATGGAACGTCCGACGCGACGAGCGCTTCGCCGAGCTCATCGAGAAGGCAATACTTACGCCGGGCGACACGCTCACGAACTCTGATCCGATCGATCCAGTGACCGCAATCGTCAGTGAGGATTATGGCCTGCTCGTTGAAGGCGTTCGCTACGAGAGCCCCGACCTGGCCGCCATCGCGGCCTGCGGCATCGAAGACGCTGACGGTTGGACCTACTGGACTCTGGTGCACGATCACAAGCCGATCGCCACGCTCCAGGAACTCCGGGCAAAGTAGGAACTGGGCGTGCTCGACAGTGAACGGAATCCTGGTGGTGGCCTTGCCATTGAATTCTGGAGTGACCAGCAGCGGCGCGCAAGCGACGACACTGAGGCGCTCGCCAGACCCTTCGACGAAGCGGTTGTCATCAAAGCGATAGGCGCTTTGGTGGACCTCGAGTTCGTCCCGCTTGAACTTCGGTATCCGTGCGGATGTCTTGGCCATAACTTCCCCGGCATCGTGAACAAGCCGATGCGCCTCTTGGCGCTGCAGCACGAGCGGTGCGTCGACTGTTTCGTTAGTGACTGGATCAATCCAGAGGTGGGATGGGAAGGCGCGCCCTTTCAGCAGAACTCAGATGACGTGGAGACCGATGTAGCGTTTCTCGCAAGCATCCTCTCGGGTCGAACTGAACTGTTCATGGACTTTCTCTGTGCACTGGTTCAGGGCAACTACTCCACGGACGCATTGGGAGGCATCGGCTCCGACGCAGGCAGAGCAACAAACCACGAGATACGCAACCGCGTTGAAGAAGAACTAAACGCCGTGCTCGCGCCATCAGGCTGGCGGCTTGTGAATGGGTATCCTCTGCACCTGTCGGAAGCATTGGTGCTCCTGGAGCCACCGCTGCCTTGGATGGAAGTTCAGGAACGTATGGACCATGCGGCGCGCGAGATTCGAGAAGGACGCTACTCCGATGCCGTCACCGACCTCGGCACCGCGATGCAAGTTGCCCTCGGACTTGCCGGATTCAGTGGCAGCACCTTGGGAGAACAGAATCGACAGTTTCGAGCGAGCCACCAATTTTCGGGGCTTCACACGAAGCTCGGGGTGGGTTTAATCTCTTTGATGGAGTGGGTGGGCGCCGCCCGCAACGATCGCGGCGACGCGCACCCTGGGGCTGAGGCCACCGAGGATGAGGCCTACCTGTTGTTCGGCGTCGTCCGGTCACTGATGTCGTATCTCCTCACCACACCGCCAAGCACAACTGCGACAGTCCCTTCGTAGGGCGGAAAGCGAGCCTGAGGCTTCAACGTTCTTGCACATCTCCCTGCCGATTCTCAAACCTCACACGGACGGCAATCAACTGCCAGGGTACATCTGACGTGTTGCGAAGGTCGAGTTAAAGGATTGGAGAGCCGCATCGAGGCGGGCTGCGTCACCACCGAAAAGCCCTTCGGCGATCCACGGATGCACGCCGTTCACTCTTGCCGCATCTAACTGAACCGCAGGAAGTACGCCCATCATGTAGAAATTGCCGTGTCGCCGGATGATTCCGTCTGACGCGTAGCGAACGTCCACGGAAGAATCAGATTGGGAGTCGATTCCGACAAGGGCCATCATGAGTTCGAGTTCGTCGAACGCATCACGAATTGCACTCTCACTCTCTCGGAGGTGCTCGCGAAGAATCGGTGAGACGACGTCGTAAACGTGTTGGCTTGACTCCCTCTCGGATCCCAGGTAGGAGAGTGCTCGCGTTGCTGACAACTCGGATGACAAGGGGCCGGGATGATCGGTCCCCTGATTCGGAATGGTCCGTCGAAGCAACCGCTCCACGTCGCGCAGTCTTCCGGCGAGGACCATTCCTGTTCCCGCGGCGTAGAGAGCGAGGCTGGCTGGGTAGTGGCGCAGGTTCAGAAGCTCAGAGTTGCCGCCAGCCGTTGGTCGGGTGCCCAACTCCAGCAATCTGGACACCCACTGTTCGTCTCCATTCGCAGCGCCCCACCGCGCTGCGGTCGCCAACAACGCGACGGGCAGACTCAATGCACCATCGATTTGTCGAGTTAGTTCATCCAGTTGGGGCTTCGTCAAACCAGCCAACGGAAAAGACGCTGCTTGCGGTTCAGCGGCATCGAAGGCGGACGCGAGCAGATCGTGGAGGTCAACGAGGTTTGCGGAAGTGATAGCCCTCTTGGTGGTCGCGACACCTATCGCAATCGACGTTGGGTGCGTGCGGTTCGCCGACCTGATGTTCATGATGGCACCTTCAAGTTCGCCGAAGAAAGCGGAGGAGGTCTTCGTGATGATCGTGGCGTCACGTTGCTGGATCAATTGCATCGCCTCTTCCGACAGCTCAGATGGATTGACCCAACAGTTGGTGTAGCGCCGAGAGTTATGTGCAGCAAGGTCGTGCCGAAGCGCAACATCCCACGTTGCCGACCAACCGCAGGTGACTAGTCCGTAGTCGTCGAGGACGCGGCCAATCATCTTTCTCACCTCCGGGTCGTACGTAGCGAGCTCATCGCCGGTGTTGAGGAACGCAGGGTCGAGATAATCACCATGGATCTTGATGATGCAGGCAGTCTGTTGGTGAAGGGGCAGAGCGCCAGCCATCGCCCACGGCGTGGACAGGATGGTGGGCGCCACGCCGACCTCATCGAGCGCCTGTTCGAGGAGTCGATCGAAATTGGTGGTGATGACGACCTTGATCAAGCCCGCCTTCATTAGTCGCGCGATCGCGCGATGCCCATCGGTGGGCTGAGGAGCGTCGATCTCGGCGCGCTCTTCCATCGCGGGTGATCCCTCAAAGAAGGGCCTCAGGAGCCCAACGCGACCCGCGGGCGATGGCGAGAGGGATTCGAGCACGTCGCTGTAGCTCGGGGCCTTGCCGTACGTCGCCTCGTACCAGGCCATTGGATCCTCTGTGTCGGCGCCGCTCACTTTAGCGAGGCGTGTCACGAGTGTCGAAAGTATCTCCCATGCGGTTGGCACCGCTCCATAGGAGACGCCGGACCCCAGGAGGAGTGCGTAGGAGCCTGGGTTGGCTTCAAGGGTGAATGCGAGTGAGACTGTTGGGTCGACGTCCACCCGTGCAGTTTGACAGAAGCCGTGCGATGCAGCGGCGACAGGTTTCGACTTGATGTTGCGGGGGGCGGCTGTCCCTGTCGATCAGCGTGGTCGCAACTTCGCGTCGAGGTGCTCGCCGATGCGCTTGACGTCATCATTACCAAGCGGGCCGGGCTCGTTGATCTTCTTCCAGATGGCCTTGGGCCAGGAGATCCACACGCTGAGGTGTTGGTACGGCCTGCTGGTTACGATCCGCGCCGCGGAAGCCTCGCTCCAGTCACCATCGATGAACACTAAGGCTGACTTGATCGGTACGGACTTGTCGCTAATCACCTGAGCGACCGGTATCACCAGGTTGAAGATGGCCTCCACAGCAGAGGTGCGATCCTTGCCTCCGACGAAGAGCCGCTTCTCCAGGCCGAACATCGAGGTTGACTTGTACTCAATCTTGCCTCGCCAGACCTTGGAGTCGATGATCCAGACACCAGACGGAGCGACGACGATGTGATCAATGTTCGACTTCGTGCCAGGTACCTCGCGGTCAGTGAGTATGACTGAGCCTTCGTTCGAGTGATTATGAAGTGACAGGTCCATCAAGTACTCGCCCGCCGCACCTTTGGTCCACTTGGGGTCACGGCGCGCACGCGCCTCGCGCAGTGCTGCGGAGCCCCCGACAGGGTCCGCCTCCAATGAAGTGGTCGCAGGCTGGCTTAGGCCAGATTCGTCTGCTGATGGCCCGCACGACTGGCAGCGAACCTTCTTCAGCGCGGCGTCGTGCCAACCGACTTCCCTCTTCTCGATGGTGGCACCACAGGCATCGCAAGTGCCGCCGTAGCGAAGAGGTTTGGATTCCCAGGTCATGTTGTGTGAGGTTAGCGAAGGGCCCGAGTCTTCTTGGTTCTGCGTCTAAACCATTCACTCCAGTAGCGCCTGCACAGGCATTGCCCGTGCGTCTCGCTTGCTGCTGACGCGGCGAACTCGTCAACATTCGCAGCGTAGGACCCACTCGTTCATCAAGATGTGACACGGACCCAGGAACTTGGCCATGGCGAATGCTGTTCCCCTCTCGGGGCGAGGGCCAACGGGGTACAAACTTCCAAACGGATCTCTACGATTTCGAGCGGTTTCGGTGGGCTCAGTGGAAACCAGTGTCGCATGGCTGGAACCTTTGAGAAGGCCGCTCTAATCGAACTGGACGTTTAGTCCGGGGTCCTAGTCGGTGCGGTACCGACTAGGACCCTCTGTCTCAATCCAGAAACTCATCTAACTGGCGATTAGCCAAGTCCGCGTGACCGGCAATGCGATCCACGTAGTAGCGCAGCATGGTCTCAGCTGAGTGACCGAGACGCGCCGCAGCTTCAGCGATGGGTACCCCAGCGGCGCTCATGTAACTGGCACACGTGTGGCGAAGACCATACGACGTCACGGGCGTTGTACCCGCTGACTTGGTAGCGCGGTGAAGGACTCGTCCCCAGTTGCTCTGAGTAGGGCGCTTTCCACTTCGCGTGCGAAACAGCGGGCCGTCCACTATCTCAGAAGAGAGTATCCACGACAACAGTTCGGCCACCAGAATTGGCGGGATTGGGACCTTACGATGCTCGGTGGTCTTGGTCTGGCCGATGGGATCGTCTCCCTCGTCCTTGATACCTACCCAAGCCTTGGTGACACTGATCTCTCCCCAGCCCGTCACAGAGAGTGTGACGTCGGCTGTCGTGAGGGCAATCGTCTCACCAGGGCGGAGTCCGGCGTAAAAGCCAACGGCAGTCATGGCCCGGTACATACGGGTGGACTCGGGCTGGTGGGGGCTGAGTATGGCGTCGAGGATCAAAGGAACCTCACGAGGAGACGGCACCGGGTCAAGACCCTTTGGAGTGATGTTGACCTTGCGCTTCTTATCTCCCTTGTCAGGCTTCGGCCAAGGAAGGTCGGTGATCAGTTGCTCGGTGACGGCGCGCTCGAGGCAGCGCTTGGCGACTCCCACTCGGCGGGTTTGAGTTCGCTTGCCAAGCACGTTCCCACTGACGCCGCGGCGCAGTGCCTCGTCAATGCGTAGCAGCGTTGGCTTGTCGAGGTCGTCAATCTCGATGGAGTACTGGGTGATCCACTGATTTAACGGAGCAGGGAGTTGGGCCTCGGTGTTAGGGCGCAGCCATGCACGCAATGCTGGGCGCCACTTAGGGTCAAAAGGCTTAGAGCGCTCCATAGAGGCAGCCTCCACGAGAGCAGCCAACGTCTCTATTAAAGAGGCGGCAGAACTGGGTTCGTAGGTACTCCACTCCCGAGCAACGTACGACCGGCAGAAAGTGGCGACGTCGATGTGACTGGTGGCATGCCAGGAGTAGGGCTCCCCCGTCTTGGGATTCCAACGCTCGGTCGGCTCTTCGCTGGCGGTAGTGAGCTTGGCCGAGTAGCTGTTAGCCAGCTTCTTGTGCGTGAAGCCCTTGGAGAACTCGCGGCCATCTACGGCCCAGCGAACTATCCAGGGCTTGGGACGCCCATCGTTGTCGCGCTCTTGGATCGAGCGGATTGAGACTTCGGAGCGACGGCGGCTCATGCCGTTTCCAAAGAGTCGATGAAGGCAGCGACGTCAGCCGGTGCGTAGCGAACGTGACCGTTCGGAAGGCGCTTGCCTTTGGGAAAGCGACCATCTCGACGCCAGGCATTGACAGTGCCTCGGCTGACGCCCAGTTGTTCGCAGACAGCAGCAAGGGTGATGAACAGGGGGAAAGTATCACTCATGTTGCTCCTTTCTGGAAGGCCAACTTGGACTTCCACGCCTTAGTCATGTCACGGTGAGCACAGTGGTGCATACCCGGTCACAGTGGATACCATTTCTGCCAGAACGGGCACAGGACGGGCAAAAGCCGCCCCAGGCGTACCCAGAGCGGCTAAAAGGCTGGTGCCCCCGGCAGGATTCGAACCTGCGCACACGGTTTAGGAAACCATTGCTCTATCCCCTGAGCTACGGGAGCGGGACTTCCGCGCGAAGCTCCGCGTGAAGCTCCGCGCGTAAATCGTCCCTAAGCCTACGGCGTAAGCAGTCGCCCAAAGCCTCAATCCAAATTGGCGGGTACCCTAGTGACAAAGACGTCTTTGTTCTTTATTTGTCTTCTGGGGGGACCATGACCATAGCGAAACGAATCGCGGAGCTCGAATCGGTGCAGGCCACGCGCGAGGTCGCGATAGCGCGTGCAGTCGCCGAGTTCCGCGGCGGCGAGGCCGAGCTGGCTTCATTGAAGGCTGGAGTCGCGCTCAGAGGTGAACTCACCTCGCTCGCGAGAACCGAAGCGATCCTCAGCATCTTGCGGACGAAAGGCAGTCCTCTCTCCCCAACCGAGATTGTTTCAAGCCTGACCGCCGCGGGTCGTACAGACGACCGCCGCTCCGTCACAGCCACGTTGGACTACCTGCTCAAACAGAAGCAGGTACTGAGACCCACCAAAGGTCAATACCTAGCTGTCTAGTCTGCAAGATTCTTGGTGCGGATTCAAGTCCGAGGGCCGACTTCAACAATCGGACGCTTGGACTCCACCCCTCGTTATTCGCTTGGCAGCTAGCCTTCTCTAGCCATACGGGAAATCACCTCTCTAGCACCAACGATGTCGAGGCTCTTCGCTGCGTAGGAGAGATCCAACAGTCCCTCAGTCAGAAGTTGGTCCCACTTCTCGCTCGCCTTGTTCTCGATACCTTGAGCCAGATCGAAGGCGTCGGGCATCGCTCCGGCTAACAGTTGCTCGAAAACGGTGATGACCTCTGACGCGGTCGCGCTCGGTACGAAGATCGCGGCGCCCTCCACGCTCGCCGGCGTGTCGCAGTGACTCAACAGGGCAATTACTGTGTTGAGGATTCGATCGCCGGTCCAAGGGAACAAGTAGACGCCACCGCCAGTCTCGACGAAGCGCTTCTCGTTCAATCCGAGCCGCATGAAGTTCTGGCGGCCTTCAGTCAAGAGCTCACCGGCCGTCGCGTCAAGGAAAGTGGGAATGTTCGCTTCTCCGTACACGCTGTGCATCTCACCGCGCACCTTCGGATGGACCAGTGCGCCAGCTCCGCTGAAACGTGGCGGTCGACCGCCGGGAGCCGGGATCAGATCGACGACCTTGTGCTCCCGGTCAACGCTGACCACGCGCCACCGCCGACCTGAGAAGATGAGCAGCAATCCCGTCTTCATGGGGAATAGCAGCGGCACAGAGCCCAGCGCGTGCCCGCCACTTACGAGACGCCACTCCTCTGGTGTCGCGAAAGCGGCGTAGAAGGTGAAGTGATTCACGATTCGCTCACCGGTGGTCCCGAGGAGGAGGGTCCCGTCTGGCGACTGCATGATGACATCCTTGGAACCAAGGTGTCGCAGTAGTTCGGTGAATTGGCCTTCAGAGACCCTGCTGAAGGGCCCAGCGGTACAGAGTATCGAGTAGAGGTCACGGGCCAGAACACCGCCGTGCTGAGCGATGATGGAGAGAGTCTGCTGGATCATTGTTGAGAGGTGCAGGTCGTCCGGATCGGGCGGCTCGTACCATCGCTCGAGAAGCAGGTTGACCATCGCGATGGACTGCACGATCTCTCCGCGCAGCAGATCGGGCGGCGGCGTCTTTGAAGTGACCTCGTCTTCAGTCACGTAGAGCCGCAGGATTGCTGCGTCCCCCCGACGCCCGGAACGACCGAGCCGCTGGCGCATCGACGCGACGGCGGGCGGTGCACCTATCTGGGCGATGCTGCGCACGTCCCCGATGTCGATACCCATCTCGAGCGTTGACGTGCACACAGCGTTAGCTGGCAGCGATTGGTCCTTGAGGCGCTTCTCAACGAACTCACGTGCGTCCTTGGACAGGCTCCCGTGGTGCGCGAAGAACTCGTTGGGAACTCGTTCTTCGTCGGACAAGCCGCGGAGCAGGTCGGCGTAGATCTCAACGCTTCGACGAGTATTCGCAAAGATCAGGTTGTCAGAGCCTCGCAGAACGTGAAAGAGGTCGCTCGCAATTTCCAGCTCGTCCGGCGAGGCCGCCGTCGCCGGCGTCAGTGCTGAGTTGGCGCCCACGATGTAGCCCCGCAGCTGGATCTTGAGCGCCTGACCGTCGTCATCGGCAATCACCAATTGCACACTCGCTCCGCCGGCCGGCCGGAGGAAGGCAGCGGCGACGTCCATGTCGCCCAGAGTGGCGGAGAGTGCGATTCGCGGCACCCGTCGTCGGATTGCCAATTCGGTTCGCTGCAGCAAGGACTGCAACTGCGCGCCGCGTTCCGTGCCCATGAAGGAGTGGAGTTCATCGACGACGACGAATCGCAGCGCTTGAAACAACTCGGGCATCTCGGCGCCGCGCAAGACGAAGAGTGCCTCCAGCGACTCGGGGGTGATGAGTAGGAGCCCACTAGGTTTCCGCAGGACAGCCGCTTTCTTGCCTCCGCCCACGTCGCCGTGCCAGGGGTGGACCTGCACGTCCACGCGTTCGGCGAGCGGCGTGAGGCGTTCGAACTGGTCGTTGATCAGCGCCTTGAGCGGGCTGATACACAGAACCTCAACACCGGGCACGAGCGAGGGCTGCGACGCGAGCGCGGAGAGAATCGGCAGGAAGGCCGCCTCCGTCTTGCCCGCTGCAGTCGCCGCGGAGATGATGACGTCCTGATCACCGGCGAGTATCGGCGCGGCGGCCTCCACCTGAGCGCTTCGCAATTCGGTCCAGCCCTGGTCCCAGATCCATCGCTGGATTCCCGGGTGAAACTTGGAGAACGCTGACTCAGAGCTTGAAGGTGGTGAGGTCATCGTCGCCCTCCCTGTCACCCCGTCGAACCTTGGCGTCCTGTGACGCCTGCGGCGGCGCGCTGGACACTGACAAATCGTCGGTGAGAGGCGCGAGGTCCGGGTTCGCCTCTAGCGCCACGTTGACGTTGCCCAGCACCTCCTGCCAGGAAGCACCTGGGTTCTGGTCGAGGATCGACAGGAGGTTGATGAACTCCTTGATCGTGTTGCGAGGCGTGCGGAAGTAGGCGTCACCGACTCGAAGGGCGCAGTGATCCATGAACGCCGTCAGCGCCTCGTTGGGCAGCAAGTACTTCGAACTGTCACCGCGTGCGTACACGTGCCGCAACTTCGTGAGCAGCACGTAGAAGTCCTCGGACGAGAGATTAGCGAGCCTGAGAACCGGGCCGGATCGATCAACGAAGTCAATAGTCGCGAAGTTGTTCTCGGCGAGTCTCGACTGCAGTGCGGGGTAACTGTAGAGGCCCCGGCGCGGATCGAGGAGGAACTCTGGTGTTCCACCAAGCAGCCAGCCAATCCCGCCAGCCGTTCCCTGCAACGAATCGTTCAGTATTCGAAGCAACTGCTCGTAGTTGGATGAGCGTGACACTGTGTGGTTCAGCTTGTAGAGGTTCACGAGTTCGTCGAGACACACGAGCATTCCCCCGTAGCCCGCCATCCGGACGAACTTGGCGAGGAGTTTGAGATGGTCATACCAGTTCGCGTCATCGACAATCGTCTTCACGCCCAGCGCCGTACGTGCGTCGGTCTTTCTCGAGAACTCCCCGCGTAGCCAACGGATGGCATCGCTCTGGAGTTGTTCGCTGCCTTGCTCGTAGCCCTCCCAGTACTTCTTGATGACGGTGGCAAAGTCAAACCCACCGACCATGTCCTGTATCTGCCTGAAACGCTCCGCGAAAACGACAGACGAGTCCACGCTCCGCGTCGCGGCCTCTTGGATGGCGCTCGTGACGAATCGCTCGACGACACTCTGGAGTGCACCGCCGTCTGGTTTCGCCCTCGTCGCCATGTTCCGCACGAGTTCGGCGTAGAGCGACCTGGCTTGACCACCCGATCCCAGCAGCCGACGATCCGGGCTGAGGTCGGCGTGGACGGTCACCAGGCGACGTTCGAGCGCGACTGCTCGGACCAGCATTATGAAGAAGGTCTTCCCCGAACCGAATTCGCCGATGACGAAACGAAACGTCGAGCCGCCGTCCACGATCCGGCGCACGTCGTCCACGAGCGCTTCGAGCTCGTCCACGCGCCCGACCTGGATGTACTGCTGACCGATTCTCGGCACTACACCGGCGCGCAAGGACTGGAGAATCGCGTCGCGTTCGCGCTCTTTGATCTCGGGTTGCTTGGATTCGTTCACGCGAGTAGCTCCTTCAGGACGTCTTGATTCACCCCGATGGCCGCGCCTCCCTCGAGAAGCGGCTCGTCGAATAGCTCCAGCGTACGTTCGTTGATCGTCTCGATGGCGGCGTTGGGTAGCTGCCCGTGCTTCTTCGCGAGTGCAGAGAATTCCTCCACGCTCCAGCTGGCCTGTCGGGATAGCTGCTTCACCAACTCGTACAGGGCGCCGCTGAACGGAGCAGCGCCGTCGGGCGAAGATGGCTCCGCGTAGGAGTCAATCTCTTCAGTATCCGAGAAGATTTCACCTAGGAGAGCTGTTGCACGGGCACTCTCCGCGAACTTCTCTCGAATGAGATCCTGATTCAGTAAGTCAGCGGTCAGTTTCTTCGGCTCATGCGGTACCGCTTCTCCCGCAGGTGCTGGCCTTCCTGGTCGAACCTCGATTGGTTCGGTCGCCGGTCCGGTCGACCGCTCGTGCAGCAACGAGTAGATCGTGGTCGGCTGAAGGTCAAGCACCTTGAACGCAGTAGTAAGCGCCGTCACCTGCCGCAGTCCGACTTCGCCAGACGTCGCGGCGACATCGATGAGGAAGTTGCCGATCTGCTTCTTGGTCGTCGGGTCCAATTCTGCGAGCGCGCGCTTGGTGCTGGCCACGCTCAACTTCAGCGTCGTCGCCCACCAGAGGTGGGCTCGGATTCGGTTCCGCTCGCTCGCTCGCAGCTGAAGCCCCTCTTGGAGTTGGTTGGCGACTCGATCGAGCAAGTACGCGTTCTGTGCCTCAGACGAGATCAGGTTGGCGGTCAGTTGGAGGATCGCCGCCGCGGGCTCCCATGCGGGCCCTGGTCCGGTGGTCGACTCGCCCAATCGAAACAGGACCACCTTGCCCTCGCCAACGACGGGCCCCGAGAATCGCACATCAGGCTCTACACCGAAGCCCAGGGAGCCGAGCAGCTCGGCCATTGCTGCCGCCTCGGCCTTGACGAGCTTCCCCGGCGTGGCCGAAGGCCACTGCCGGACTAGATCGTGTCCGCCAATGAGTACCTGATCCTTGTCCGCCAGTGAGGATTCCACCCAGGCGGTGAACTGACCCACAGCTGAGCGCGAACCATCGTGCACCAGTTCCTTCGGCAGGTAGGCCGCAGCGGCCAAGTTGTTACGGCCTTCGGGGTGACGAGCAACGTACCGGCTGTAAGGCAGGAGATCCTTCGCGCACTGCTCGGCCAGCGAGTCCAACTCAGCAACCACGTCGGACACGACCGTGACGTCCGGCACGTCCTGGGTGAACTGGAATTCCCCTCCGAAGCTCGCCGAGGCGGGCCGGTAGCTCGCTGACGCCCTGTTGTTGGTCGGCTTCAGCAGCACCCCGGACCCGAACTTCTCCTGGTAGCGGATGGCGAACAAGTTCGCGAATTCCTCAGGGCACTTGACGTGTCGAAAGCGAGTCTGTGACATGGCTCTGGTCCACTCGAACGCCCAATCGCCCGGTATCGGGTGACCGGTCGCGGCGAGACGCCCGAGCCCGAACTTCAGTGCTGGAGGGAACTCCCACGAGTACGCCTCGACTATTGGTGGAGGTCCATCTGGCACCTCGTTGGGACCCGAGAGGAACTCGAGCGTGGCGAGAAACGAGGATGCGTAGGACCGGAAGGAACTGCCACTGCCGTAGATCGACTTCAGGCGCTTCACTTCATCGGCCACGAGATTCAACTCCGCCCGTGGATCCGCCAGCGTGCTCGCGTCCATCAAGGCTCGGCGCTCCAGACCGTAGAAGTAGAGGAAGACGAATCCTGTCGGTGTATCGGGGTTGTCTCGTGAACTCGCCAACCACAATAGATACGCTGCCCGCTCCGCGGGCTTGAGGCCTTCGTAGGACGGCCAGTAGTGGAGACCGGTTCCCGACCAGTCCGGATTCGCGAGGTCGACGACGAGCGCAGGATCGATCAGCGCAGGTTCCGTACCTCGAAATCCGCCAATCGCACGCAAGCCAGTGCCGAAGTAGAACATCCCGCCGGCAATGACAAGGTCTCCAACGTTGACCCTTCCCTTCGGAGCCACCCATCCCCACGTTGGAACGCCGTGCATGGGGGATGGCTGAACTTGCTGAGGACGTGAGCTGGTTCGAGCACCGGCCGGTACCGAACGAGGCGCGGGCAGCCGGGGCGATCCAGCCGGTGCCGAAGAGAGGGTGCGCCCTACGTCCCTCACCCTGTCCCAGATTCCCACCAGTTCTCCTTTGAAGATTGGCGATGTTCCGGCCGTCCCATTGCGCAATTCGACCATCGTAATGTCCGACGGTACAACGCCGCAGCGACAAACCAACGTGCCTCGACGGCCCCTTTACGACCCGCCCCAAACAATCTTTCGGACCATCTTCGATATGTCTGATTTGTCGATCCACGTGAACTGGAAGTTGGGGTCCTCGTCAGCAGAAGTCCCGAAGATTCCCGACGCCGCACCAATCAAGCCGACTTTCGAGGAGGAGCGCACCAGACTCACTCCTTCTGACCACTTGTGGGTCGACAGGTGCTGCCAATGTCCTCCAGCACAGATGACGTAACGCTTCACCGGATCCCGGGTCGAAGGAAGGAATTCGTCCTTCCCGAAGTTTCCGTAGGCGTAGTTGTCGCCGGTATGCGCGCCGCACTCGCAGACATTCATGCAGTACTTCGCGTTAGCCCTTTTCGAGAAACGATCCTCCAGGCGCACATTGAGCTCTCTGGCAATCTGGTCTGTGCCCTTCAGCTCCTCGGCCCCGGCCGCGATGAGCACGCGGTGGTCGCCCAACCGAGTGTTGATGTCCAACACTCGAACGTGTCGAGAGCAGGACCTCAACCCACACAGCCCCTCAGCGACCTCGACCGTGACCAGCCGTGCCGGCGCCGCGCACCTCGCACATACCTGCAGCTCCCCCTCCTCGGAATTGATGTGGCGTGGGAATCGGCAACGACTCAACAGTTCGACACAGCCGGTATCGGCCGAACCGCCGCGCTGCGCCAAACCCTCAAGCCCAGTGCGCATCGACTCGAGGGTCTCCCACGACGGGTAGACCGCGATGACCGGCAGGTCGTGCGCCCGGTACTCCTCGAGTGCGTTTTCTTCAGGCGCGTGGGTAACAATCACTTCGATGACGAACTTGGGCTCCCCATCGGCGCCGCGAATGAGAATGTCCGGTCGGATGCCATTCGACAGCTGTAGGTTGACGTCCGCCGTGCAGCCCGGATCACGGGCCAAGTCGCCCAAGCGCATCGCCTCACAGAACGAGCACGCCACAGGAAAAGCGAATTGCTCACTCTTGCGCGCCGCGTCGGCCAAGCCCTCGGAGAGCACCCAGATAGTTGCCTTGTGCAACGCCGTTTCGTTTACGGTACAGTCGCTCCCTGCGTCGTGGGCGAAATGCGGTTGATTACGTGCACCACTTCGAAGAACGACTTTCTCCTCGCACCCCACACATCGAAGGGTCGTGGGCCGCTCGCCAACAGCGGCGAGATCCCTCGCCCAGACAAGGGATCCTCTGTCATCGGCCAACGGGTACTTAATGGACATCACACCACTCACGACGCCGAGCCAGGGACCGGCCCGCTAGCCAAGACCATCAGCGATTTAAGCAAACGCATCGGGAACCTCACCCTGAACCACAATCTCCTCAATCACGGCCAGGATCTGATCGCCGTACCGGTCGGCCTTGGCGGGGCCGATGCCGCTGATGCCCAGAAGTTCGCCGACCGTGCGCGGCCGGGCACTCGCAAGCTCATCAAGAGTGCGGTCATTGAAGATCACGAAGGCGGGAACACTGTCGGCCCTCGACTGCTCCAGCCGCCAGGCCTTGAGGGCGTTGTAGAGACCAGCGTTGGCCTCCGTGGCCGACCCCGCGGCGGCGCGGCGCGCCTTCGACGCTGACGGGGCAACCAACGTCCGGGTCTGTCCACCGACGCTGAACGTCCAACCGAATGGCAACGTCGTCGTGCGGGAGTCACCGGTCGACACCACGACGCCGTCGGGGTTCACCGCGCGAACCGTGAAGTCGTAACCGCCCCATCTGAACTTGAGGCCGACCACCGCCGGTACCGGATTGATGCCGCGCGACCCTTGGCTCGCATCGCGCTTCGCTGGCTCGTGCGACTCTCGTGTGGGAGCACTTCCCGGAGCACGCAGTTCGTTCAGGAAGATCGACGGAGATTCCACGTCGGCCGTGACAACCAGCGAGGCGGTGCACCGAGTGATCGCCACGTGGAACACGCGGCGCTCCTCTTCGATGTCGACGCTCAGGCGGTGGGGAAAGACCGTGAAGCTCGCGTCGTAGACGACGACGTGGGGCCACTCGAGGCCCTTCACCCGGTGCACGGTGGCGAGCGTGACGCCATTCGCCTCCGACGGCGTGCTCAGCAGCTTCTTCAGCCAGGCGTCGAACGTCTTCGGATCCGAGTGCTGTCGACCAAGGGCGATGAGGCTGCGAAGGCCGTCGGAGTTCGAGGTGCTGTTGCGGCCCTGGTGTGACGCGTCGAGTGTCGCCAGGGCCCGATCGAGGCCAATCTCGCTGCGGATGAACTCGATCAGCGTCGACGTTGTCGCCGTCCGCGCGAACGTGGCCGCGCGCTCCATGTCGCGAAGGAACTCCGTGATCTTCGCCGACGCGGCGTCGTCGAGGCGCCCGGCGAGACGGGTGAGGCCGTCGACCGAGGTCTGCTCGCCCATCCACCCGCGCACGCGCGGCGAGATGCCGCGGCCGGGCCGACGCACGGCGAGTTCGATGTCCGGGCCGGTCAGGTCATCCGGTCGAACGGCGAGCCGCAACCACGCCAGCGCCGACTCCACCCCCGAGCTGCGCAGGAACTCTCCCCCGTCACGCACGTTGACGGGGACGCCGGCCTCAATGAGTGCCACCTGTACCGGAACGAGGTTCGCGTTCACGCGTGAGAGCACCGCGATCTCCGACGGTGCCGTGCCCGCGGCCAGAAGTATCTGCACGTGGTCCCGCACGTGCTTGACCTGGTCGTCGACCTTAGCGACTGACAACGACTCGGGGGCGAGCACGTTGGCGGGGCCCGGCCGGATCTCCTTCGCCACTCTCACCGTGTTGCGGCTCAGCAGATTGGACGCGGCCCTGACGACCGGCGCCGGACAGCGGTAGTTGACCTCGAGCGCGTGGTGGACCGCGTCGGGGACGTGATCCTCGAACTCGACCAGCCACTCGGGCGTCGCGCCGGAGTAGCCGTAGATGGTTTGGTCGTCGTCGCCAACCGCGAAGATCGACAACGACGGACCGGCGAGGAGGCGCAGCAGCAGCATGTGCGCCGGAGTGAGGTCCTGAAACTCGTCAACCAGCAGTACCTCGGCCCGGCGCTCGGCGGCGAGGCGCGCCTGGGGATCGCGCAGCAGGACTTCGATCGCGAGGTAGATCTGTTCGTCGAAGTCGACCTGGCGGTGGTCCGCGAGGTGCTGGCGGTAAAGTGAGAAGAAGTCGGCAAAGCCGTCGATGTCACCCTGGTAGTCCTCCTCGACCAACGTTGGCGAACGAAGGCCGAGACGCACCTCGGTCAGCGCGTCAATCCAAGCCGCCGCAGGATCAGTATTGGTCTTTCGAGGGAACTTGACGTAGGTGGAGATGATGTTACGGACGTCCCGCTCGTTGATCGTCTGCACCCTCTTGCCCCGACTCGCAAAGCCGTTCGTCCCGTTCAGGATTGAAAGCGCCAGCGCGTTCAACGTCTGTATCTGCAGATCGCGGTGATCTGTCGTGCGCTCACGCATCTCCTCCTGGGCCCGTTTGTTGAAGGCGACGAGGAGTAGGGAGTCGGCAGGCACACCCGAATCGAGAACGTGTCGAGCGCGTTCGGTCAGCACCCTCGTCTTGCCCGATCCCGCGGGAGCGATGATGCGAGCCCTGGTCGACGGGTCCGCGACGGCCGCGAGTTGGTCGGGGGCGAGCGTCGCCGTCGGTGGTTGCGCCTCCACCGGTGTGAGGAGTCCCTTGGCGAGGGCGATGCGCGGCACCACGACGGCATCCCCAAACCGCTCGTCCCCTTTTCGCCACAGGTGAAGTGGACCGCCGTCGCACCAGGCCGACCTGCCGTCGGGGAGCACGACGTCGGCTTCACGCCCTCTCGCCGGCGTCGCCCCAGCGGCCAACGCCATGGCACGTGGGGGCCACTTGGGATTGGTGAAGTCGCGCGCGTCCACAGCGTTGGCTCTCGCGAGGCGCCACGTGGCTTCGGCCGCGAAGTCCGCCGCGGGCGGAACGTCCCAGACCTCTCGCTCGTCAATCCCTCTCTCGGGGACGCCCAGCGTTGGATCGACCTCGTAGACGACGGACTCACGACGCAGATAGGCACGGCGCACTGCGCGCAGGGTCTCCGGGCTCCCGAGTGACACCCCGTTCAGGAGAATCCGCGGCGAACTCGCCCAAGGTTGCGGCGGGTCGACGCCGAGAGCGAGTAACAGCGAGCGGCCGAGCACGGGCGGCCCGGCCAGCGTGGTCCAGAGATCTTCTCCGTCGAACTGGGTGTCGGGTTCACCGCCTTGTTCTGGGTGGCGCTGCGCGTCCATCAAAGCCCACCTGCGGCGGGCGCGCTCGTTCGCAGGCGATGCCGCACCTGATGGCTCCGGTCGAAGGACATCCCGACATCTTGCACCATCAACGTGACAGTCGACCCGGTGGCGCCCCGTAGCAGTCTCGAAGACAATCACACTGGTGACGAGGAAGTAAGGAGCCGACCTTGTCATTGGCATGCCCTTCGGTTCTTCCCTGCGAGGGCTTAGGACCCACTCTTGAGGTCGGGCAAGCACGGATGTCAACGGTCGTTATATCAACAAATCTTGACACGGCACCGTGCAACGCTTCTAATCAACTCCGTTCGAGCCCACCGATTCGTGCCCGCCCTTGAGTGCATCCCAGAGTTGATCGCGCTTCTGACGGCCGAGCCGACGAAGCTCCAACCCTGCGCAGATTGTCCAGTCCGATAGGCGCGTGGGTCGCTACGATTCCTCCTCGTCTGCTTGCCGCGGCTAACTAGTGGTCAAGCGCCTCATCGCGGCTGGAGCGTTCGTAACGGATCAGCTCGTCCAAGGCGATGTCCACCACCTCGGAGATGGTCGAAACCCCGAGGAGCGACATGGCGACGGCGACCTTCGCCATGTCCAGTTCGACGGTCTCGCGCTCCTCGGTCACGAGCCAGAACCTACTCAAACCCTGTAACTAAAGGGCTTCTCACTTGGCGCCGCGTTTGTGAAGTCGTAAATGTGGCCGATCGCCCCGCGAAACTTCGCGCGCACGGTGCACTCCAGATGGCGCACAACGTGTCATCAGAAAGAGAGCACCACCATGGACAGGAACCCAATATCAGACCTCGAGGCCGTTGCCGCAATGCCGGGTCTCGAGGAACTCGCCGCCGTCATCGCCCAACACGTGAATCCCGGCAAGGGCTTCGCCGGAGACCCGATGTCGATGCTGATCTTCCTCGCCGGCCGCTGGGCCTTCGGCTCAGCAAATAGGTTCGACTCCGCCGTGCGGTCAACCGACCTCTGGGAGACGCTGCGTTACTCAGCCGCGACCGTTGGCCGCTATCTTCCCGAAAGGCCGCCCACGTACGACCAGTTGCGCCACCTGCGCGCCGCGGCCGACGATAACCTCGGCTCGGACCTCGCTCATGAGTTCACTGCGGTGGCGGTGCTGCTCGCCAAGCAGGTGGGGCTGCTCATGCCCGAAGTGTCAGCTCGCTGGGACCGCCCCTCGCCTACGACGGTGCTCCACGGCGACGGCTCGGTGTTCGCGCCACTTTCAGACGTAACGGTCACCCTGGACAACGATGGGAATACCGTGGTCACGGGCTCACGATCGCACAAGCTCGAGAAGCCCCGAGTAGGCCCGACTTTCAAGGGCAAGAAGGGCAACGAACTCCTCTGTGGACTTCCGATCTCGGTTGTCGGTTGCCACGGTCGCAGCCCTTGGCAGCGTGTGCTGCTCGGGATCGACTTCTTCGAGGACCGAAACGAGATCGGCTCGTCGCTCAGACTCTTCGAACGCATCATCGAAGAGGCGGCTGGTGGCGTGACCCATGTCGTCTATGACCGACTTATGGCGGGGACCCACATGCGTTCCCTGATGAAGCTGGGCGTCTTGCCCGTCGTCCCAATGCCTGGTTCTCCTATAGAAGGGAACCACCTGAAGCTCCCAACCGTCTTGCAGCGAGTGGGCTTCAAGAGCGCCGGTAGCGAGGCGAAGGACAAGAAGATCTCGGGCAAGTCCAAGTTGGTCGCGCCCAAGGAACGACTAATCCTTCGTTACTTGCAGATGGCCAGCCACGAGACTCACCTCGGCACCTGCAATCACGAGCTCCATGCACTAGACGGTGCCGTGATCAGCACGGCACCGGGCGTGACTCCCACACTTGACGCCGACTACGTCCAGTGCCTCTATATCGACTGGGAGATCCACGCCGACGGCTATCACCCAATCGGTAGCCTCCGCGTACCGTGCCGCGCGGAATCGTTCACCGTCAAGATCGACTTCGCCGGGGATCGCGAGGGCAAGAACCGCGGCCGCGATCCCTACGCCATCGCCGACTGGGTCCGCCCGGTGCCCGAAGTCGCTGAGTACAGCGCGAAGATTGAAGGCCTGCGAAGCGACATCGAGTCGACGTTCTCATGGCTCAAGGCCCTGTTGCCGAGCAATCGTGCCGGCAGTTTGAAGGCTGAGAACTTCTTCCTCGACGTCATCGGTGCGGGTCTGCTCTGCAACGCCATCGCCTGGGACGTGCACTACGCGCTCCACACCAAGTGCGCCCAACACGAGGCCGAACTGATCCGCAAGCGCGTCCTGAATAGTGCCGCCAAGGCCAAGAAGCGTGCCCTGGCAGCGGAGGCGGCCGCGCTGCGCGCGAGGAGGTAAACATCACGACGCGTGAGATCACCCCTCTGTCCAGTTAATTCCTGGTCAGAGGGGTCATCTCGTTGTAGCAAAGAAACTCTCCGGTCTAAAGTGCGCCGGTCGACACGTGCTACGGCTCGCGCACGGTTCGATCCATGACCACAAACTACGTAACCAATGAACTGACCATCGACCTCGCGACTCGTTGGGAGAGTTGGGGGGACGAAGGATTTCCCAAGGATTTCGAGCGCCGTCTGCGAGCTATCGGCACCTTCTCCGACGAAGCGCTCCTGAGAATCAAAGAACTGACGACGGAACTGGAAACGCGTCTCGAGACGAGGGCGCCTCTGAGCGCCATTGGCCACTTCACTGCCGCGGCAAACGGTTTAACCGACTACCTAGACCGCAATGCCACGATTCGTTGCTTGGAGTATCTCGACCAACCCCGAATGAAGCCAGTGACGTGGGGCGGGCGCGCGTCGCCCGATGTGCACATGCGCCGTCGACCCTTGACCGACATCGAGATGGGGCTCACCCGCTTCTGCTCGCTCAGTTCGTGGAGGCGCTCTGGCCCCGTCGGTGCTCTCGACGCCGGCATGGCGAGCGGTGAACTCGGCGTTCTCCTTCCGGCGGGCGTGCGATGCGACGCGAACACCCAAGCCACGCACCTCGAAGGAACCGGAACGCTTCGCCCGGTGACCTGCGGCTACCCCGTGGCGGCGCCGCGAACGATGGAGATCCCGACGTGGGCGCGAAGCACCTTCTCTTCGCTTCTGGTGAACGCCGACCCCGCTCGACCGATTCTCTACGGCGGAGACTCTGTCGACCCGGGCAAAATCCAGTCGCTGATCCTCATGAACATCAACAAGGTGCTGGCCCTCGCCGGTCTCGCTCATGACCCGGCGGTGAAGCCACTCTCGATCCGCAACACCACGGCGCGACGTGCCTACGGGTCCGGCGGAATCGAGGCGGCAGCCGAGCTCCTGGGCATGCAGGATTTCAACAGCGTGGCTCGAGAGATCGGCATCAAGGCACATTTGCCCGCTCGTAAGCGGTGAGTGCACGAGTTAAGGGGCTTGGCACGGTGACGGCATGGCCACCACCGAGGAAGTACTGGCGTGGAGTGAGGTTCGCGGCCGGGGTATCGAGGGCGAGTTGTTCGTCGCCCTCGAGTTCTGGACCAGGCAACCACTCGCCGATTCGACGCTCCAGCGCCTGGCCGGGCTGATCACCCGGTTCGCCAGTCGCCTCGTCGCCACCGGAGTCGCGTCGCTGCTCGACGCGACGCTCGCCGATTGCGAGGGCTTCGTCTGGGCGAGGACCAAACGCAACGCCGCACCATCGATGCACACCGTGCACCTGCGCCGCACCGCAGTGCACGGTCTCTTCCAGGCATTGCACCAACTTGAGCCGACGATCGTCGACCCGACGAACAGCCTCGAACTTCCCCCAAGGGCGATCCGCGAGCTCGGCCGCTCACCGACCACGAGTTGACGAGCGTCCGCGTGGCCGCACTGGGCCGCGTTCGCTCCCCCGATCGGGCCGTCCTCGCCGTGGCGCTCGCCGAGTCGACCGCCACCACCGGTGAGATACCGCAGGTCCGTTGGCGCCACGTCGACCTCGCGGCCGGCACCGTCGCGCTGCCCGGTGCCTCACCGGTCCGCGCGAGGACGGGGATCCTCGGCCCGTGGGGTCGTGGCGTCCTCACCCGAGTTCGCAATGAGACTTCGCCGGAGCCGGACGACTTCGTGGTCTCGCGCCGTGGCGACTACGCCGACCCGCACTGCGCCCAAGCGGCGATCGCCAACCTGCTCGCGAAGCTTCTGCGCGCCGCGGGCCTCGTCGGCAGCGACGTCCGGCCGACCTCGATCCGACTGTGGGCCGGCCGGCACGTGTTGGACGCCCGCGGAATCGAGGCCGCCGCCGCGGCGCTCGGCGTCACGGGTCTCGACGCGACCCTTCGATCACTCCAACGACCAAGGAGCACGAAATGACACGTCATCGCCCACCGACAAGGTCCGCGCAACTCGAGGCGATCTTCGCCTGTCCACTCATCCACGACATCGCGGCCGACCTCGACGAGCTCAGCCGCCGCACCCGGCGCCACCCGCTAGCCATGCACCTGGCCTTCGGGGCGATGTCGCGGCTCTACCACTCGGGCAACCGCCTCGACGCCGAACTGCTGAGCGGCGACACCTGGGCGTGGGTCGTCGAGCGCTACAACAAGGGCGCCGCGCTGCACCCGAAGGGCGTCGAGATGAGCCCGCACACTCCGGTCCTGCTCGCCGACACCTACCGTCACGTGCGTGACCTCTTGACGGCCGACGACAACCTGCGCGCCCTGCAGCTCTCCTTCACCGAGCACTCGGTGGCGCTCGCTCGCGAGGTCGGGCTGCTGCTCCCGGGAACGGCCGGCTCTCGCACGCGGCCCCACCCGAGCCGCACCATCTACGGCGATGGCACCATCGTGCGACCCCTCTATCGCAAGGCTGACAAGGGTCGCCAGGACCCCGACGCCGAGGAGCACTACCGCCACGACGGCGAGATCTACGGGAACGACCTGGTCGCGATCGCGGTACGCGGCAGCGTGGCCAACCGACGCCTGATCCTCGCGGTGGGCCGGGTCACCGAACGAGGCCACGAGGCCGACGAGGCCGTACGCCTCATCCGCACGGTGCACGACGTCGCGGGCGACGGCATCCAGGCCGTCGTCTACGACGGCGCGTTCCGCGGTGTCCACCATGACCTGCTGATGAGAGAACTGGGTCTCGTCGTCGTGAACAAGGTCCACGCCTCCAAGCGCGAAGAGGAGCGCCGCGTCCACCGCAAGGTCCCACTCGGCCAATGGGACCACACCGTTCGAAAGCGGGTCTGCACGCACACGCTCGTCGCCTGGAACGGCTCCGTGCACGATGCAACTCTCGACGACGGGGGCAAACTCGTGCTCTCCGAGCCTCTTGTGCGCAACCAAGTCCGCCGCTACGACCGCGGCGTCGACAACGGCTGGCGCTTCTCGCTCGGCGTCACCGTCCCCTGCCCGCGGGAGCCGTTCATCGCCTGGATAAACCCTCACCGCCAACCCGACGAGCGCGGTAACGGCCGGCCTGACCAGTTACGCCTCCTCCCCGAGTCAGATCCCCACTTCCAGACCCTGTATGGACTTCGCAACGACAGTGAGTCCATTAACTCCGGCTACAAGCGCACGCTTATCGCCGATCGCGCCGCGGCGCTTGGTTGGAGGCGACAGGTGCTCGACGTCCTCTCATCGGGCATCCTCACCAACACTCTGGCATGGTGCGTGGCAGAGTGACAGCCCTGGAAATCAAAGGGAAAATCTCTCTCCAAGGCGTCCGGAAAAAGAGTTGACTTCGTGTAATTACAGTGCTGTAATGGCGCTAGCAGTCTTGCCCTTGGTTTGCCAAAAGTGAGTCAGCGCGTGGACGAAAGCCCGCGGAAAAAAAGAACGAGAGGCTGGTTGCACCCAGCCCCTCGTTCGAAGAAATGACCCGCATAGGCGATGCCACTCCTTGTTGTTCAAGATAGACAGTAGCGCCAAAGCGGGTCCTAACGAAAGGACCCAAAGTGGCCATTCATTTACCTATCCAAACATCCATACGCGGCGTCGAGATCCACTTCTTCGCGGTCGGGAACGGTAGCGGTAGCGGAGACGCCATCGTCATCCGCTTCGGCGACCTGCACGGACCTGTCGAACATCAACGCCTCGTCATTGTGGACGGCGGGTACACCGACGACGGTGACGCGATTGTCACACATCTTCGCGACGTGCTGGGTACCGACCACGTCGACCTCGTCATCTCGACCCACCCTGATGCGGACCACATCAGGGGACTTCGCCGCGTCCTGGAGGAGATGGACGTTGACGCACTGTGGATGCACCTGCCTTGGGACCACACCGACGACATTGCTTCCATGTTCACTGACGGTCGGGTGACCGACAACAGCATCAGTGAGAAGCTCCGTGAAGAGCTAACCGGTGCGAGGGTGCTTGCAGAAACCGCGCTCGCGCGAGGGGTGCCCGTAACCGAGCCATTCACGGGAGTGTCGGCCTTTGACGGTGTTGTCGAGATTGTGGGACCCGACCTCGACTTCTACGAGAAGCTGCTCCTCGACTTTCGTGCCACACCCGACCCGGTGCCGCCGACTCGGATGTCGAAGATGGCCAGTGCCGCTCGTAAGTTGATCGAATCCTTCGGTATCGAGACCCTGACTGATCGCGGGAGCACTTCAGCTGAAAACAACACCAGTGCGATCACAATGATCACAGTCGGAGGCCATCGATCCTTGCTGACCGGCGACGCTGGAATACCCGCGCTCGAGCGCGCCGCGACCGTTCTCGAGTCTGTCGGGGCGGCCCAGAACCTGAACTTCATCCAGGTTCCACATCACGGCGGTCGTCACAACGTCGGGCCATCGGTGTTGGACCGAATCGTGGGGCCACGCTTGGACGCGGATGTGAAGCGAGCCACGGCATACGTGTCCGCTGCCCCCGATGGTGCACCACGCCACCCGTCTAGTCAAGTGACAAACGCGTTCCGTCGGCGCGGAGCCCACGTCTACGCCACCCAGGGAACTCCCCACCGGCACTCCCTCAATGCACCGGATATTCCTGGCTGGTCCACACCAAACCCGCTCCCCTTCTACGTGGAGATCGATGAGGACGACGAATGATCGGGCAACTCGACTCCTATTCGCACCGCTCCCGAATCCAACCGGCCTTTCTGGGCCTGCTGCCCGCAACGGTGACACTCGCGACGACAATGGGATTCTCGCGAGGGCTGGTCTCCGGCATCATCGCCGTGGCCGGCAGCACTGGTCTGACCTACCTCATCGCCATGTTCGTTCGGGATCGGGGACGTCGAATTCAGAAGGCCCTCTGGGCTTCGTGGGGCGGAAAGCCGACCACGCAGTTACTGAAGATGCCCCTCGATGAGACCGAAGGCACACTTCAGCGACGCCGGGCACTAATGAGGAAGCTCATGTCGGAATCGTCACTACAAGGCGACCAGAGCCCTCCCTCGGATGACGCAATCGAAGATTACGTTGGACGTCTGCGCGAGCTGACTCGAGACCGCAACGAATACCCATTGGTAGCCCACGAGAATGCAGGCTACGGGTTCCGTAGGAATTTGCTAGGTCTGCGCCGTCTCGGCATCGCTCTGTCGGCACTCTCAACTGCCTGGGCGGCCGTCGCCACCGGACTCGCACTGTCCCACCATGAAGCAGCTCACGCGACGCTGTACGGCGTCGTGCTCGTAGGCGACGTTGGGGCCGCCTTCCTGTGGGTCCGCGTGATCACCGGGGACTGGGTGAAGGAGCAAGCGTTCCACTACGCGCGCGCCCTTTTCGGTGCTGCCGAAAAGGTGGAAGTCCAGTCCGTGCAGTAGAACCAGCCACACGCTGCCGGCCAACAATTCTTGGCCGGCAGCGGCGTTTTCGAGGAGCTCGAGGACCCAATGGATGCGTTCAGTACCAATAAATCCATTGCTTAGTTCGCGAGATTCAAACAGCACCGGAGCCAGGACCTTCGTACTACGTCACTAGGTAACTCCTAGATTTCTCGCTCTCTCTGAAGACGCATGCAGCGCCGCGACCTCCGGGTTAAACAAGTCATCCCGAGCATCGCGAAGAGACCTTCGTTATCCTCTGAGGACATGGCATGGGACTCCAAGGCTCTTCGTTACGGCGCCTGCGATTCGTGCGGCGCGAAGATCGACGTGAGGGCCGTCGGTTGGCACAACGCCGAGATCAAGAAGGTGCGGTGTGCGATGTGCGGACCGCCCCAAAACGACTCGGAGACCAGCGAGGTCGGCCCATCCTCGTCAATGCGCCCCGACCCGGTCGGCGGGTCCGCGGCGCTGCGAGAAGCGCAGGCTCGGCGCGATCCCAAGTGGATCAAGGGAGCGGCCGGCGAGTACCTCATGGACCAGTCACTCCATAAGCACGTCAACAAGGACGCCATCATCCTCACGGACCGCAGAGTTCCAGGAACGAAGTCGAACATCGACCACATCGTGATCGCTCCGTCCGGAGTCTGGATCATCGACTCGAAGAACTGGAAGGGCAAGATCGAGTACAAGGCCGAGTCGATGATGAGCGTTAACACACGTCTCTATGTCGGCGGCCGAGACCGCACCTCGGAGACCGAGTCCATCTACGGCTTGGTGATCCCCGTGGCCCAGGTCATCGGGGATCGGTCGGTACCCATCCATCCGGCGCTGGTCTTCATCGACGGCGACTGGAGCCTTGCGTCGTTGCCGCGGATGCTCGCGAACAAGCCCTATCAGCACCTCAGCGTATGGATCACGCCACCGAGGACGCTGGCGAAGTTAATCAACGAACCTGGGCCGCTGGACGCAGACTCGGTCAAACGGGTCGGCAACAAGCTCGATGAGGCCTTGGTACCGCGATAGAAACTCTGGCTAACGTCAAGCGAGAAGAAAGTGGGCTTCGTGTCCGAGTTGCCGTGGCCAACTGAGCAGCCAGGATTTACCGACGGCGTGGTGTCGGTCCGGCGGTGGGAACTGAATGACGCCCCTTGGGTCTATAAAGCCTGCCAAGAAGAGGCGGTGCAACGATGGACGCATATCACGGTGCCCTACCGAATAGAGGACGCCGAGGGCTTCGTCGGTGTGTACGCTCCGCATCAATGGGACTCTCGCCAGGGCGCGGCGTTTGCGATCATCGATGCGAATTCCGGCGTTGGCGTCGGGTCGGTCGGCCTCATGGTTCGCGACTCTCGGAGTCGCGTCGGCGAAGTCGGCTACTGGTTGAACTACACCGCCAGCGGCCGGGGCCTCACGTCGCGAGCTCTTGAGCTTCTGAGCTCCTGGGCGCTGAGCGACGGTCAGATGGTGCGACTCGAGTTGCTCATCGAGACGGAGAACACGGCGTCGCGCAAGGTCGCCGAGCGCACCGGCTACTCCCTTGAAGGAGTGATGCGACAGAAGGTGTTCCACCGAGGTGCGCAACGCGACGTGGCGATGTACGCCAGAACCCTCTAAGAAGGATTATGACGGAGAAGACGACTGACGACGACCGACCGGCCAACGGCACCTCAGTCGCCCGTCGGCGACGGCCGCGACCCATGACAATCATCCTGCTGGCATGGTTGGTGATTGCCCTACCCGTCGTCGACACCAGTTCGTACGGACCGGTGGCCACCGCCCTGTACGTCTCATGGGTTGCGGCGGCCGTGTTGCTCTTGATAAGGCCTTTCTACCGATTCCTGTATCGAATGAGCCGGTCAACAACAGGCATGCCGCCGGCACGGTTCAGCACGCAGCACCCGAATCTCGAGGGCTCATACAAGGTGGGGCGCGCCAAGGTCCTGGTGGGTGCACAGGGAACTCCGTCGGCCCCGGGAAAGGGCAACCTCCTAATCACAGTGCGGATTAACGAGAACAATCTTCTGCTCGTCGAAACGCTGATGTTTAAGCTGGCGTCCCCTTCGTACGTGATTCCGAAGGCCGAGATCTCATCCGTGGAGCACGAGTCGAACTTGACCGTCATCCATCTCCTTGATGGCACGAAGATTCGTTTGAACGATTACGTGGGTGCCCCACTCGACCTTGTGCTCTCAGGCGAGTTCGAGACGAAGGCGGCTGCGGAGATGCTCGCCCAGAAGACGCATGAGACTGCCAACGCGGGCCAGACCAATGGAACGGTGATCCGATGTCTCGCCGGATTCGATATCGCAGCGCTCGCGGTCGTAGTTGTCTTGGGCATGTCGCACCAGTGGGCCTACGCAACTGGCGATGTTATTGGGTCACTTCTGGTTTCCCTACTGCTGTGGCGACTACGACGGGCCGGTCTCAAGGGACGGACGTCATCTTCGCGTCGGTCACCGACCGGCGTGCTGATCTCATCGGTGCTCAACCTCGTAGTTGCGGCAGTCATCATCTTCGCCAGCGGGCTCGTCAAGGTCGCCCTCATCACCGCGTTTGCCACGACCATCGGAACATTCATCGCCGGAATGTCGGTGTTCCTGATCGTCATGTCAACGCCTTCACTGCGCGCGAAGGAAAGTGGCACTTCGGAAGTTAGCGGGGTGTGATGGTGGCGAGCAGTGACCAGTTGGGCTTGCCGGCGTAGAGCAGAGACCTGATCCGGTAGTTGCGAAATGATCGGAAGCCGAAGGCCACCCGTT
>Ga0182014_10000826_pt1 | contig 42130 bp, 35 predicted proteins | sample 612S2DmetaG_FD_120489 | JGI IMG/M metagenome (GOLD analysis project Ga0182014, IMG submission 120489) | Permafrost microbial communities from Stordalen Mire, Sweden - 612S2D metaG | ecosystem: Environmental > Terrestrial > Soil > Wetlands > Permafrost | place: Sweden: Stordalen | collected... | reverse complement strand
CGATCACGTCGGGCCGCAAGAGCCGCCCATTGGTGGGCACGTAGATCCAAAAGCCCTTCTTGGCGGCGTAGTAAACCACCTTATGGACGAACTGCGGGCGCAGCAGCGGCTCGCCGCCCATCAAGGCCAGCACGCGGCAACCGTTGTCGTAAAGCCAGTCGATGGAGCGCCGCGCCACGTCTTCGGTCATGCCTTTCACGCTGTTGTCGAAAGCCCAACAGTAGTGGCAGTCCAGATTGCACTTCCATTCGGTGAAGAGGTAAGCGACGATCGGATGAAAATTGCCGGGGTAAAAACGCGAACGAAGATAAGGGAACATCCAGCCGCGCGTGGCGCGGTAGATGTAGGGCGCGCCCCACGAACGCTTCTCGGGAAAGACCTCGGGGTCGGGTATGCTCTCGAGCTCCGGACGATGCGGATAGACGGGTTCCGGGAGTGTCACCGGGTCATTCGGAGACGGCAGCAAACTTTTCGGACGGTTACCGTTCTTTACGTTCTTAGCGTTCTTATCGACGAGCAACTGGTGCAACTGAACATCCACGCGAAAGGCGGGGTGGCCGCCGCCGGTTTTGTTATCGGATTGAAGTTCCATCCACGCTCCTCTCGGGCATTTTTGTATCCAAGTGAATTCTGCGAAAAAGGGATAACCCCACGCGGAAAAATCTGTTCTCTTATAGAGTACGACAGGCCAAGGATCGTCGGGAAACATCGGAGTGCGGGATTGGTTCGCATCCGCACGTCCCATGGCGCAACTGCATACTTGGTACAAAGGATGGAATGGGCGAGAAACGGCAAGATCGCCGATGCTTTCTGCATGTTGCCGGCGGTGCGGTTGCCGGCGCCATGATTCGGCCGGCCCGTAGGCGGACGCCTTTTCGGGGAGAGACGGGAAACATCGGCCGGTCGAGCCCTGTCTGGCAGAGGGCACGCGAGGTGGTGCGCAGCGGGCAATTGGGCCGGGTTGCCTTCTGCCGGAGCTTTCTTGGCGCCACTTCCCGCGACCGGTTGTTCGCCCTGATCGATTGCGTACAGTTCGTTTTTGACGAGGCCGCGCCGGTTTCCGTCAGTGCGCAGGCGGGCCCCCTGGGCGATCCGACTAACCTCGTTGCCAGCTTCCGCTACCCTGGATTCGTCGCCAGCTTCGAGCAACGCGCCGGGGCCGCCGAGCGCACCGTCATCTGTGGAACTGACGCGACGCTCGTTGTCGGTCCCCATGATTGTGGGGCAGGTTGTTCAACCTGCGGACCGATTGTTGTCAATCCGTCCAGCCGTGCGCAGCCCGGCCATACTGAGCCTGGTGGCGTGTGGCACTGGGGGTATTTCCTGGAATCGATTCGCTTGCGGTGCAGGCCCGCGGCGGTTGACGCCGCCCGGCTGGTGGAGATGGCGTTGCGGGAGGGCCGGGCGATAGACTGTTCTCGAAAGGCAGAGGCGGCATGGACGTAGAGTGGATTCGGCGCGTGTGCATGGCGTTCCCGCACGCCACCGAGCAAGTCCTGTGGGGCGCGGACCTGGTCTTCAAGATCGGCGGCAAAATGTTCGCGGCCGCGCCTCTGGAGCCGGCGCCGGTCTGCCTCTCGTTCAAATGCACACCCGAGCAATTCGCCGAATTGACCGAGCGGCCGGGCGTGATTCCAGCGCCTTATTCAGCGCGGGCACACTGGGTAGCGCTGGAGAGCGAAGACGCGCTGCCGCGGGCCGAAATCCGGGAGTTGCTCGGGCAATCCTACGGTCTGGTGCTGGCCAGGCTGCCGAAAAAGCGTCAGGCCGAATTGCAGGCCGGGCAGAAGGGCAGGAAGGTTTAACGTGAATGTGGCGCGCGCACTCTTGCGTGCCGCGTCGGCACTCCTGCCGAAGCTGATTTTGCGCTGTTCCTACGCCTTTTGCAGCTCTTCCAGGGCCGTGCCCGTGGCGGCTTCCACGTCGGCGTGCAGGCTGTTGCCGTGAGCGTCCATCGTCACGATGGCGGCGAAGTTCGCGACCCGAAGGTGCCACATCGATTCCGGAATGCCGAACTCGGTCAGGTACACGCCCAGAACTTTCTCCACGGTACGGGCGTAGTATTGCGCCGCGCCGCCGATACCGTTCAGATAGACCGCGCCGCACTCCTTGAGCGCCGCCAGGGTCTTGGGGCCCATGCCGCCCTTGCCGATCACGGCGCGGACGCCGTAGCGTTTGATCACGTCGGCCTGGTAGGGCTCCTCGCGGATGCTGGTGGTCGGCCCGGCGGCCTTCACTTTCCATTCGCCGCCTTCCTTCAGCATCACCGGCCCGCAATGGTACAGCACCGTGCCGTGCAGGTCCACCGGCGGCGGGTTCTTCATCAGATATGCGTGAACGTTGTCCCGGCCGGTGTACATCTCGCCGGTAATCAGCACCACGTCGCCCACCTTCAGCGCGCGCACCTGCGCTTCGGTCAGCGGCGGCATGAGCACCACTTCGCGGCCGGTCAGCGAGAAGCCTTCGCCCCGCGCCATGCGCTCCACCTGGCGGGCCGGATCGCGGTACAGCCATTGGGTGATGGCGCCGCTGGCGGCGTCCAGGCGCACGCCCAGCCGGCGAAAAGCCCAGCAGTCGTAGGCCACCGAGACGAAGAAACTGGCGGGCAGGCGGTTGGCCGCGGTAATCTTGCAACCGATCAGCGAAGCTTTGCCGCCGAAGCCCATGGCGCCCACACCCAGCCGGTTGGCTTCTTCCAGGATCTCGGCTTCCAGCTTGGCCAGGGTCGGATCGGGGTTGGTGTCGTCCAGGGTGCGGAACAGTTGCCCCTTGGCCAGGTCGTAGCCGTGCGCGCGGTCGCTGCCGATGCAAACGCCCAGCGCGCCCGGCGCGCAACCCTGCCCCTGCGCCTGCCAGACCGCGTGCAGGATGCACTTGCGCACGCCCTCCAGGTTGCGGTCGGCGCGGCCCAGGTGATCCAGGTTGCAGGGCACCGAGTATTGAATGTTCTTGTTCTCGCAGCCGCCGCCCTTCAGGATCAGCTTCACCTCGATCCCGTCTTCTTCCCACTGCTCGAAGTGAATTACGGGCGTTTCCGTACCCAGGTTGTCGCCGCTGTTTTTCCCGGTCAGCGAATCCACCGAATTGGGACGCAATTTGCCGCGGCGCGTAGCTTCGGCAACAGCTTCGCGAATGGCTTTCGAGATGGCGATCTGGTTGACGCCCACCGGCGTATGTATGACGAAGGTCGGCATGCCGGTGTCCTGGCAAATCGGGCCTTCGTCGTCTTTAGCCATATCCACGTTGGAAACAATGATGTCGAGCGCCTGCGAGGACTGTGTCCCCGGGGTTTCGCCCTGGGCCGCGATGGACATGGCGGCGCGCACGTCGGGCGGCAGATTGGTCGAGGTCTGCGTGATCAGCTCCAGCAGACTGTTGGTAAGAAATTCCATAATGAAACCTGTACTTCTATCTTAAGGCAGCGGTCGGCGGAAGCGAAGGCTGCCAGTCCCTTCGAACAGTGCTAATCTCAATTGCAAGGGAGGAATCAATGGCCAAAGACAGAAGCCCCAAGAAGGAAGTCAAGAAACCAAAGAAGAAGAAATAGTTCCGGGGCTGGGAACCCCAGCCCTTCCCGGCTTTTCCACTTTACATTTTCAGGAGTCGCCAATGCGTACCGATTGGGTAGCCAAGCGCCAGAACGATCCCGTTCGTACCCAGATGCACTATGCCCGCAAGGGCGTGGTTACCGAGGAAATCGAATACGTTGCCCGCCGCGAGCACATATCCGCGGAGCTGGTGCGCGACGAAGTGGCTCGCGGCCGCATGATCATCCCGGCCAACGTCAACCACCGGAACCTGGAGCCGATGGCCATCGGCGTGGCGTCCACCTGCAAGATCAACGCCAACATTGGGAATTCGGCCGTGACCTCGGATGTCCAGGGCGAGCTCGAAAAGCTCCAATACTCGGTGAAATATGGCGCCGATACGGTGATGGACCTTTCCACCGGCGGCGACATTCCCGCTATCCGCAAAGCCATCATCGCCGCCTCTCCGGTGCCTATCGGCACGGTGCCGATCTACGAAGCGCTGTCCCGCGTCCGCCGCGTGGAGGACCTGAGCGCGCGCGTGATGCTGGAAGTGATCGAAGAGCAGGCCGAACAGGGCGTGGACTATATGACCATCCACGCCGGCGTACTGGTGCAGCACATTCCGCTGGCCGCCCGACGGGTGACCGGCATCGTCAGCCGCGGCGGCTCCATTCTGGCCGAGTGGATGGTGAAAAACCACCGCCAGAACATGCTCTACGAGTGCTTCGAGGACATCTGCAAGATCTTCCAGAAACACGACGTGAGTTTCTCCCTGGGCGACGGTTTGCGGCCCGGCAGCATCGCCGATGCCAGCGACGAAGCCCAGTTCGCCGAATTGAAGACTCTGGGCGAGCTCACCCGCAAGGCCTGGGAATACGATGTGCAAGTCATGATTGAAGGTCCAGGCCATATCCCCATGGACCAGATCGAGATGCAGGTGGTGAAGGAAAAGGAGCTCTGCAACGAAGCCCCGTTCTATACGCTGGGCCCGCTGGTGACCGATATCGCCCCCGGTTACGACCACATCACTTCCGCCATTGGCGCGGCCATGATCGGCTGGCACGGAGCTTCCATGCTTTGCTACGTGACGCCCAAGGAGCACCTCGGCCTGCCCAATCGCGAGGACGTCAAGGTCGGCATCATCGCCTATAAGATCGCCGCCCACGCGGCGGACATCGCCCGTCACCGGCCCGGCGCCCGCGACCGCGACGACGCGCTTTCCCGCGCCCGTTACACCTTCGACTGGAACCGCCAGTTCGATCTTTCGCTCGATCCGGAAACGGCGCGCGCCATGCACGACGAAACGCTGCCCGAAGAAGGCTTCAAGGACGCGCACTTCTGCTCCATGTGCGGGCCGAAGTTTTGTTCCATGAACATCTCCGCCAAAGTCGAAACCTTTACCGCCGAAGATGCCGCGAGCGTGGTCGACGGAACGGCAGCGGAAAATCTGGTGGAGCTGAAGTAGCACCGGGCTTCCATAGTGCCCCGGCTCCTCATCGTCGGTTACGGCAACCGGCTGCGTAGCGACGATGGCGTGGGCTTCCGCGCCGCCGAATTGCTGCGCGAACGATGCGTGAACTGCGCCGTTGAAATCCTGGCGGTCCCGCAGTTGACGCCGGAGCTGGTCGAGCCGGTCTCCCGGGCGCGGCACGTGGTGTTCATCGACGCCGCCGCGGAAGGGCCGCCTGGCGAAATTCGCCGGCGGACGCTAGCGGCGCCGTCATCCGGTGCGGTCTTCACCCACCAGATGACTCCGGAAGCGCTGCTGGCGGGCGCGGCCGCGCTGTATGGGGCGAGCCCTTCCGCTGTGCTCTATTCGATCTCCGGGGAATCGTTCGCCTACGGCGAGCATCTTACGCCGGCCGTCGAACGGGCGCTGACGGAACTAGTGGCGACGATCCAGCACGCGGCCGTCGGCGCCGATTAGCACCACCTCCAGGTCGAGCGTGCCGTCGGCGTGGGTGGAGCAGCTCAGACAGGGGTCATAAGCGCGCACCACGGCCGACACCCGATTCAGCATGCCCTCCGCGATTTCGGCGCCGTGGACGAAATGGCGCGCCACTTCCGCCACGCTGCGATTCATGGCCAGGCTGTTGTGGCCGGTGGCGACGATCAGGTTTACCCAGCGAATGGCGCCCTTCTCGTCCACCTTGTAGTGATGAATCAGCACGCCGCGCGGCGCTTCGATCATGCCCACCCCTTCCAGGCGGTTGACGGCCGCGTGCGAGCGCACGTGCGAATCGAGAATGACCGGATCGGCCAGCAGCAGCTCCATCTTTTCGAGGGCGTAAACGAGTTCGATCAAGCGGGCATAGTGATAGTGGAACGAGCCGTGGACCACCGGTCCGAACCGCTGGCGGAATTCCGCCAGTTTGCGGTCCGCCTCCGGCGTGCCGAGCCGCTCGGCCACGTTCAGCCGCGCCAGCGGGCCTACCCGGTATTCGCCGCCGGGAAAGCCCAGCGGCTTGTAGTAAGGGGATTTGAGGTAGGAATCGCGCTGCGATGCCTCGCCGATGACGCTGGCGTAGTCCGCCGCGGGGATGTCTTTGGCGATCGCCCCGCCGGCCGGGTCTTTGAATTGGAGCAGGCCGTCGTACCAGTCGAGCGCTCCGCTCCGGTCGACCAACCCGGCATACAAAGTCGCGGCGGAGCCGAAGTGGCCGATCTCTTCGGCAAAGCGGTCGAGCAGCCCCTCAAACTGCTCCAGCGTGTGGCTGGCGAGGGCGCGCGCATTGGGCAGGCCGGCCAGGATGCGGTCGCGCGCCGCCGGAGTGAGCGGCGCGTTGACGCCGCCGGCGACGATCCACGATGGGTGTATCCGCTCCTGCGCCAAGGCTTCGATGGCGTCCTGCCCGAATTTGCGCAGCGCCACCCCGGCGCGCGCCGTCTGCGGGTCGGCATCGATCAATCCGAGTACGTTGCGGAGGGCCGGATCGGAATCGAAGCCCAGCAGCAGGTCGGGAGCCGACAGATAGAAGAAGCTGAGGGCGTGAGACTGCGCCATCTGGGCGCAATGGACGAGTTCCCGCAGCCTGACGCCGGCTTCGGGCGGCGTCACCGCCATGATCGCGTCGCAAGCTTTGGCGGAAGCCAACAGGTGGCTGATCGGGCAGATGCCGCAAATGCGCGCGGTGATCGACGGCATCTCGTAGAACGGGCGGCCCTCGACGAATTTTTCGAATCCGCGGACCTGGGTGACGTGCAATTGCGTATCGGCGACGATTCCCTTGTCATCGAGGTAGATGTCGATTTTGGCGTGTCCCTCGATGCGGGTGACGGGATTAATGGTGATTTTCCGCATGGCCGCTCCCGGCTATCCAAATTTCACTTTCGAACGCAGATCCGGCACGCGCCCTTCGAAGAGCTCGTCGAGCACAAAGGCGATGGCTTTGGCCGAGGGCGGGCAGCCGGGTACATGGAGGTCGACTTTGACGCACTCGTGAACCGGCACGGCGTGGCGCAGTAAGGCCGGCACTCCGTCGCTCGGGACCACGCGGCTGATATCGGAGCCTTCGACGTAAATGCGTTCCAGCAGCTTGCGCACGGGGGTCTGGTTGCGCATGGCGGAAACGTTTCCCGCCACGGCGCAATCGCCCAGCGAGACCACCAGGCGGCTGCGCTGGCGGACCGTGCGGATCTTTTCCAGATCCTCCTGCGAACTGACCCCGCCTTCGACCAGCGTCACATCCACCTGCTTGGGAAACTCGTGGGCGTCGACCAGAGGCCCGTAGACCAGGTCCGCGCGGCGGCCGACGTTCAGAATCGCCTCGTCGATGTCCAGGACGGACATGTGACAGCCCGAGCATCCGTCGAGCCAGATGGTTGCCAGTCGCACCTTTTTCATACATGACCTCCGCGCCTGCCGGCCAGGCGCCTGACCTTGCGGTCCCGCTTGACCATCTCCTCCACGCCGAAGCCTTTTTCGGCCAGCGCGCCGGTGGGGCAGACCTCGACGCACTTGCCGCAACTGGTGCAGGTTTTCGATTCGCCCCAGGGCCGGTTCATGTCGGAAACGATCATGGAGTAGATGCCGCGCCCGCTCACGTCCCATACCCGCGCGCCTTCCACTTCCGCGCACACGCGCACGCAGCGCGTACACAGGATGCAGCGGTTGTGGTCGAGCACGTAACGTTCGTGGGAAGCGTCGACTCGCATTTTGGGGAATGAGTACGGGTAGCGCACGCTGGTGACGCCCAGCCGCTGTGCCATGCCCTGCAACTCGCAGTGATTGTTGGAGACGCAGACGGCGCACTGATGATTCCGCTCCGAGAACAGAAACTCGAGCGCCATGCGCCGGTATTGGGTCAGTTTCTCGGAGTTGGTGGTCACGCTCATGCCGTCCTGCGCCGGCGTGGTGCAGGCCGGCAGCAGACGGCCCACGCCCGAAACCTCCACGATGCACAGGCGGCAGCCGCCCACCGGCGATAGGTTTTCGAGCCAGCAGAGGGTGGGAATGAATTTGCCGCCGGCGCGGGCAACCTCCAGGATGGTCTGGCCCTGGTGGGCTGCCACATACTCGCCGTCGATACGTACCGAAATTTTGTCAGCCATGATTTTCCCTAGTGGTGGTGGTCGCGGATGTCGCAGCGCAGGCAGCGCGCCGCTTCCTCCAGCGCCTCTTCGGCCGAAATCCCGACGACCGCTTCGGCGAAGTTCTCCACGCGCTCGGCCGCGGGCAATTCGTGGGCGTTATGACGGGGACCCGGCACGGGTTCCTCGGGAAGCTCGTTCGAGTACGACAATTGCGAGGCGATGCGCTCCCATCGCCCGGGTCCCATGACGCGGAAATCGATATTGCGCGCGGCCTTCTTGCCGTAACCCATGGCATTGGACACGTTGGAAGCTCCCGAGATGAGGTCGCCGCCCGCATAGAACTTGCTGCGGCTGGTTTCGAGCGTATAGCGGTCCACTTCGACGGTGCCGTCCTCGCGGATGCGCAAGCCGGAGGCGCGGGCGAAATCGCGGTCCACCGTCTCGCCGACGGCCAGGATGACGGTGTCGCACTCGATGCGGCGGATTTCTTCGGTGGGAACCGGCCGGCGCCGCCCGGAAGCGTCGAACTCGCCCAGCGTGGTGCGCACCACTTCGATGGCCTTCACGTTGCCCTGCTCGTCGCTCACGATACGGTGCGGCGTGGCGAGGAACCGGAACCGGACGCCCTCTTCTTCGGCGGCGTCGGTCTCTTCGCGGATGGCGGGCATATCCTTCCGCTCGCGGCGGTAAATGATGGTGACATCGGACCCCATGCGGCGCGCCGTGCGGGCGGAATCGACGGCCGCGTTTCCACCGCCGACAACCGCAACTCTGGGCCCCAGCCGCGCGGCCTGGTCTTTGGCCACCGATTCCAGAAAGAGAAGCGCCGGGTAGACGCCCTTCGATTCGGTACCCGCCAGGTACACCCAGGCTTCTTTCCAGGTGCCGATGGACAGGAACACCGCGTTGTACTGATTGTCCAGGTCGTTTAACTGGATGTCGGTTCCGACCGAAACTCCGGTCACGATCTCGACACCCAGGCGGCGGATCAATTCCACCTCGCGGCGAATCACGTCTTTGGACAGGCGATACTCGGGAATGGCGTACCGCAACATGCCGCCCGGCTCGGGATTGGATTCGTAGATCGTCACCTGATGTCCCAGCAAAGCCAGGTAGAACGCGGCCGTGAGCCCGGTCGGGCCCGCGCCCACGACGGCGATTTTGCGCTCGGTCGGCGGTAGTTTGCGGGATGCGATGCGATCGGCCAGTTGCTCGAAGCGGTCGGACTCGAAGATCGTGTCCGCGATGAAGCGGTGCACTTCCCGCATGTTGATGGCGCTATCGACGGCGCGCCGCCGGCAGCGGTCGTCGCAGGGATGCTGGCAGACGCGGCCGGTGGAGGCGGGAAGCGGATTGTCCAGCACCACGGCTTCGAAGGCGTCTTCGAGCCGCCCCTCTTTGTAGAGCTGGAGAAAGCGCGGAATGTTCATGTGCAGCGGGCAACTGTTCTCGCAGGGCGAAAGCGCCAGCTCTTCGCAGACGCCGGCGCGGCAACGTTTGGCGCGGATGTGGTCCTCGAACTCGTGCCGGAAATGGCGCATGGTGGTGAGCAGCGGGTTGGGCGCGCTCTGGCCGAGGCCGCATAGCGAGGTGTCGCGCACCATGCGGCCGATTTCATCCAGACGGTCGAGATCCGACTCCGCCGCGCGCCCGCGGGTGAAGGCGTTCAGAACGCGCAGCGACTGATCCAGGCCCACCCGGCAGGGAATGCACTTGCCGCAGGATTCCGAATGCGTGAATTCGATGAAGTAGCGGGCCACGTCGACCATGCAGTTGTCTTCATCCATCACCACCATGCCGCCCGAACCCATGATGGATCCGAGTTGCGCCAAGGTTTCATAGTCGACCGGCGTGTCGAACATTTCCTGCGGAATGCAGCCGCCGGATGGGCCGCCGGTCTGTACCGCTTTTACCGGCTTGCCGCCCGCACCACCTTCGCCGACGTCGTAGATGAAGGTCTTGAGGGTGGTTCCCAGCGGCATCTCGACCAGGCCGGTATTGTTCACTTTGCCGACCAGCGAAAAGACCTTGGTGCCGGCGCTCTTGGTGCTGCCGGTTTCGCTGAACCATGCCGGGCCCTTGGTGACGATGGGCGCGATGTTGTACCAGGTCTCGACATTGTTGATGTTGGTGGGCATTCCCCAAAGGCCTTTTTGGGCCGGAAAGGGCGGCCGCGGCCGTGGCCGTCCGGCGAAGCCCTCGAGCGACGAAATCAGCGCCGTCTCTTCGCCGCAAACGAATGCGCCGGCGCCTTCCACCAGACGGATGTCGAAGCGGAAGCCGCGCCCCAGGATGTTGTCGCCAAGGATGCCCGACTGGTGGGCCTGGTCGATGGCGCGGTTGAGCCGGTGCACCGCCAGCGGATACTCGGCGCGGACGTAGATGATGCCCTCGGTGGCGCCCATGACGTATCCGCCGATGATCATTCCTTCCAGCAAAGAGTGCGGATCGCTCTCGATTTCGTTGCGGTTCATGTAGGCGCCGGGGTCGCCTTCGTCGGCATTGCAGATGGCGTATTTGTGTTCGGCGACGGCCTTGCGCAGAAACTCCCATTTGAGGCCGGTGAGGAAACCGGCTCCGCCGCGGCCGCGCAGTTTGGCGGCTTTGATCTGTTCGATCACGAATTCCGGGTTGGCGTCGATCAGCACCTTATACAAAGACTGATAGCCGCCCACGGCGACGTACTCTTCCACGTCGTCGGGGCTGATCAGGCCGCAGTTTCGCAGCACGATCTTTTTCTGCGGTTTGAAGAAGGGGATTTCCTGCCAGGAAGGAATTTTGGGGAAGCCGGCGCCGTACTGGATGTGGGCGGTGAGATGGTCCCACTCTTCGATCTTGCAGAGGGCGAGGTCGTCCGGGACGGTTCCGGCGGCGATGCCGTCGAGGATGCGGCCGGTGTCGCTGGTCCGGACCCGGCGCAGGACCACGAGGGGTTTGCCGGGAATGCGCACGTTGACCAGGGGCTCCTCGGCGCAGAACCCGAAGCAACCGACGGACACCAGTTTGACGTCGCGGCCTTGCTGGCCGATAGCCTCCGCGAATGCATGGTAGACGGCTTCGGCGCCGTTGCCGGCGCCGCACGTACCCATGCCGACCCCGATCCGGGGACGGTTGGGAACCAGCTTGGCCATGCCCGCTTCGCGCACGGCGCTGAAGCTGCCGATATCCTGTATGCGGGTCACGCTTTCCTCCCGGCGAGGTGCTCGATCTCGCGGCGCAGCGCCTGTTCATTCACGTGCCCGAAAATGGCGTGATCCACCTCCACCACCGGCGCCAGGGCGCATTGGCCGAAGCAGGCAACGGTTCGCAGCGAGTACTGCCCGTCGGGCGTGGTGACGCACAGCTTGTCGGCGCCGCCTTCGCTTTCTTCGGGAAGCCCAAGCTCCAGGCGGAGCTGCTGCAGCAGGTTACGGGAGCCGCGCGTGTGGCACGCGGTTCCACGGCAGATGCAGATGGTGTGTTCCCCCTGCGGCTCGAGATTGAACAAGGCGAAGAAAGTGACGACGCTATAGATCTGGGCCAGCGGGACATCCATGCTGTCGCCAACGTATTCCAAGACCTCGGGGGTAAGATACTTGTGCGGATGATGTTCCTGGACACGCTCCAGGATGGAGAGCAACGCTCCAGGCGTTCCGGCGTATGAAGCGATCATACGGTCCGCGAAGGATTGCTCGTCGAGCGATAGTGCGCTAGGAGCTGCGGTGGTTGCCATGAGGACTCGCTATTCGGATATAAACGTCCTAATCATAGCAGGGAGCAGGGTGGGTGTGGCACCTCCTTGTATTACAGCCCGTCAGATTCTCTTGCTGCCGCGGCGAACCTTCGTGGCGCGGACTCCCGGTCTGCAACGTCGGCTTTCAAGCCGACGTTGTTTCCCTCCGTAACGCCGGTGTCTTTTGGTGGCGGCTCCGCTGCTTTGTGGCACAGGCGATTCGCCTGCCGGCGGGCAAGCGAATCTCGCCAAAACCGGAACTAAGTACCGGTTTTCGCCTGTAACTTACTGATTTCTGGTAAAGGAACCGGTACAAAGTACCGGTTTTGGACAAGTGGAGCTCGCCCTGGCAGATCGTGGCTATGGAATAATGTGTTTAAGGTAATGGAAGAAATCACCTTGCAGGTACAACGCGACGAGGAATCGGGTTGGCTCGTGGCATGGTGGGACGATCCCGGCGGAGCGGGCGGCATCACCACGCAGGGGCATGACCTCCGCGACTTGCAGCAGCAAATCACGGAGGCGGTCGCCCTTCACTTCGGTGAGGGGGCCGTTCCCCGCCGAGTCCGAATCCACTTTGTCAGCGACCCTATCCCGGTCCAGGCTTGAAACTGCCCCGGGACATCTCGGGACCGATCCGGCTCGGCAGACCTCTTGAGTTGAATCCTGCCATGGAACCGCATTCGCAGGGAGGGGCCAACGGAGACCCTGGTGGATAACGTGAGCGGGACATACCAGGACTAACCCCTGGGTAAGCGGCGGTTACACTTATTGAGGAAAATTGGCTGACCCACCTGACGGGGGATCGGTGCGGGAAGCCGGGTGGGACAGACGATCGTTTTTTGTCGTCTGTCAAGCGGTTCTGGCCTGCCAGGCGAGGGCCGGCCCGACAGACCACGAAAAACGATGGTCTGTCCCACCTCCGGATCACCGAGCCAGGAGTTCGGAGGCTTTGCTCGGCACTCGCTGGCGCATGGTACGCCGGGCGTCGGCACGAGTGCGTGCGCCACGCCGGAAAGAAAAAGAACGTCGGCTTGAAAGCCGACGCTGCAGACTGAAAGTCCGCGCCACGAAAGAGGCTACGATTCCACCAACGCCAGGGGACGGATTGGCGAGCCGGTGGCGCCCTGAATTTTCAGCGGAGCGGCGATGAAGGCGAAGCTGAAGACGCGCGCCGCCGCCAGCGCTTCCAGGTTCAGGCATTCGACGATGTGAATGCCGCTTTCGACCAGCAAATGAACGTGGACCGGCATGGCCGCGTCGGGGACTTTTTCGAAGGCCACGGTGTCGCTGCCGGCGGCGAATACCTGGCGCGCGCTGAGCCACTTGGCGCCATCGAGCGCCGGACCGGGGCCGCACACGCGGTTGATAAAGCGGGCCGGGTCGGCGAAGTACCGGGCCCAGCCGGTGCGCAGCAGAACCACGTCGCCGGGGGCGATGGCGACACCCGCGGCCTCCGCCGCGCGGTCGAGGTGGGCCGCGCTGATTTCGAAATCCTCCCTCAGCGCGTCGGCGCCTTCCAGGCCGGCGATATCGAGCAGCACGCCGCGGCGCAGAATCGGAGCCACGCCATCCACCGAGTGCCGCAGAAGGCCGCCGCCGTAAGACTGCGCCGCCGCGGCCTCATCGCCGCCGTAGAGTTTGCCGCCGCAGGAAAAATGGCAGAGGGCATCGATGTGGGTGCCGACGTGGGTGCCCAGAGCCAGGGCGTCGGAGGCCGACGAGTTTCCGATCGGCCCGACGTATTCCCCGTGCTGCTTGACCAGGCTGAATAAGAAGGGCGGGTGCGATGGGTGGTGCGGCATGCCCACGAAATACGGCTGCGCCAGGTCGAACACCCGCGCGCCGGCGAGAATTTCAGTAAGGTTTGGCATCGGAATCGGTGGTGCAGGCTGAAAGTGGGCCACCCCGTGGCTTGAAGATGGTCCGATGGCCTGCCTTGACGGTTATGTCCATGGCGGCTACGGCTTCCGGGCTGCGGAAGCTGCCAGCGTCCGGGTGATCAGTGCGCGGGCTTCCTGCTGGATCTGGCGGAGGTGATCGGGGCCGGCGAAGCTTTCGGCGTAGATCTTGTAGACGTCTTCGGTGCCGGAGGGGCGGGCGGCAAACCAGCCACGGCGGGTGGTGACTTTCAATCCGCCGATGGGGGCGCCATTGCCGGGGGCGCGGGTGAGCATGGCGTCGATGGGGTCGCCGGCGAGTTGGGCGGCCGACACCTGTTCGGGCGAGAGCTTGGCCAGAACGGCTTTTTCCTCGGGAGTGGCGGGGGCATCGATCCGGGCATAGACAGGGGCGCCGAACCGATCGGTGAGCGATTGGTAGATTTCGCCAGGGTCTTGGCCGGTGCGCGCCAGTATTTCGGCGGCCAGCAGTCCCATGATGAGGCCGTCTTTGTCGGTGCTCCAGGCGCCGCCATCCTGACGCAGGAAGGAAGCTCCGGCGCTTTCCTCGCCGCCGAAACCGAGCTCGCCGGTGAGCAATCCGTCGACGAACCATTTGAATCCCACGGGCACTTCCATCAAGCGCCGGCCGAGGTGCGCGGCCACGCGGTCGATGATGCTGGAAGAGACCAGGGTCTTGCCCACACCCGCCGAGGCGCTCCAGCCGGGGCGGTTCTGAAACAGGTAGGAAATGGCCGCGGCGAGATAGTGATTGGGGTTGAGCAGGCCGGCCGAGCGGGTGACGATCCCGTGGCGGTCGTGATCGGTATCGCAGGCGAAGGCGACGTCGTAACGGTCCTTCAACGCGATCAAACCCGCCATGGCATTGGGCGAGGAGCAATCCATGCGGATTTTGCCGTCCCAATCGAGGCACATGAAGCGGAAAGTAGCGTCGACCACGTCGTGCTGAATCGCCATGCGGAGCCGGTAGCGTTCGGCGATGCGCGCCCAGTAGGCCACCCCGGCGCCGCCGAGCGGGTCGGCGCAGAGCGAGAGTCCGGCGTCGCGCACGGCATCCAGATCGAGCACCGCGCCCAAATCGCCGACGTACTGGGAAACGTAGTCGTGGCGAAGGGTGGTGGCGGCGTTTCGCGCCTGGGCGTACGGAACGCGGCGAATGTCGCGGAGGCCATCGGCGAGGATGGCGTTGGCGCGATCCTGAATGGCCAGCGTCGCGGTGGTATCGGCCGGACCGCCGCTGGGCGGGTTGTACTTGAAGCCGCCGTCCTCGGGAGGGTTGTGCGAGGGGGTGATGACGATGCCGTCGGCCAACCCGCTTTGCCGGCCGGCATTGTGGGCCAGGATGGCATGGGAGAGCGCCGGCGTGGGCGTGTAGCCTAAATCGGAATCGACCATCACGGTGACGCCGCCCGCGGCGAGCACTTCGAGCGCGGTGGTGAAAGCCGGTTCGGAGAGCGCGTGGGTATCCTTGGCCAGATAGAGCGGCCCGTCAACGTTACCCGCCGCGCGGTATTCGCAGATGGCCTGGGTGATGGCCAGGATGTGGTTCTCGTTGAAGCTCGATTCGAAGGAAGAGCCGCGATGGCCGGAGGTGCCGAAGCTCACGCGCTGGGCAGCCACGGCGGGATCGGGCTTGTCCGTGTAGTAGGCCGTCACCAGCCGCGCTACGTCCACCAGCATATCCGGCGGGGGCGGCTGGCCGGGTCGATGCTCGTTTGCCATGGTCTATACGATAACAGGCTCGGCTAGCGGGAAGCGGTCACGCTCCGGCTCCGGCCGGTGCGGCGCGCTGGGCGAAGAAGTCTTCCCGGACGCACTCGTCGATGCCGTTCATCTTGGTCTGCAGGGCATCGAGGAACTCGTGCAGGCCGCCGCCGAGAATGGCTTCCACGTGGGCATAATCGAGCTCGGAACGCAGCAGGCCCAGGCGCTGTTCGGACTGACAGGAAAAGTAGCCGCGCGACGTTCCGGTGATGGCGTGGAGGGCTTCGTCGGCCAGCACCAGCGAGTAGCGGATGGCGCGCGGAAACTCGCCGTCGAGCAGGAGAAACTCCACGATCTTGTCGGGCGAAATGCGGCCGAACTTTTTGCGGTACATCTCGAAGCCGGTGACGGATTTGAGCAGGGCGGTCCACTGCACCTCGTCGTAGGGGGTGCCGACGTCGGTCACCGAAGGCAGCAGGATGAAGTATTTGACGTCGAGCATGCGGCTGGTTTTGTCGGCGCGCTCCAGGCGGCGGCCCAACTGGAGGAAGTACCAGGCCTCATTGTGGCTCATAGTGTCCTGGGCGATGCCATGGAACAGGTGGCAGGCCATGCGGATCTGGAGGCAGAATTCGGGCAGCACTTCGGGGAGGCCTTTGCGGGTTTGGCCGGTAACCAGCAGGTACATGCTGTTGATCTGCTCCCACATTTCCGAGGCAATGGTTTCGCGCACGGAGCGGGCGTTTTCGCGGGCGGCGACGATGCAGGAATAAATCGAGTTCGGGTATTCGGGCTCGAAGGCCAGGAAGCGAACCACATTCTCCTGGGTGGCCTCGCCGCCGCGTTTTTGGAAAATGGCGCGGTCGCCGGTGATATCGACGATGGGCTGCCACTGGTCGGAGTAGTCGCGCGGCAGGTCGATCATGAGGTTGTGATTGACGTCGATAAAGCGGGCGACGTTTTCGGCGCGCTCGATGTAGCGGGCCATCCAGTACACCGCGTCGGCGACGCGGCTGAGTAACGGTCTCTTAGGGGCGGCGATCATGGCGGTTTCAGCTCGGCGGCGTCAGGTTTGCGACTGTGACTGGCTCTGCGTCTGGCCCGGCGACAGTACCCAGGTATCTTTGCTGCCGCCTCCCTGGGAAGAATTTACCACCAGCGAACCCTTGCGCATGGCCACCCGGGTAAGGCCGCCGGGGAGCACGTAGATCTCCTTGGCGCAAAGGACGTAAGGGCGCAGGTCCACGTGCCGGCCCTCGAAGTGATCGTCGACGATGGTGGGGGCGCGGGAAAGAGCCAGCGTAGGCTGGGCGATGTAGTTGCGGGGGTTGGCGCGGATGCGGCCGGCGAATTCGATGCGGTCGGCGGCGGTCGAGTGGGGGCCGACCAGCATGCCGTAACCGCCGGATTCATTGGCGGTTTTCACCACCAATTCAGCCAGGTGATCGAGCACGTAGGCGCGGTCCTGGTCGCGCCAGCACAGGTAGGTCGGCACGTTGGGCAGGATGGGGTCGCAGCCCTCATAGTACTTGATCATCTCGGGCACATAAGCGTAGATCACCTTGTCGTCGGCCACGCCGTTGCCGGGAGCGTTGGCCAGGGCCACGCGGCCGGCGCGGTAGGCCGCCAGCAGGCCGGGAACGCCCAGCAGCGAATCGGCGCGGAACACTTCGGGATCGAGAAAGTCGTCGTCCACCCGGCGGTAGATCACGTGCACCCGCTCCAGGCCCTTGGTGGTACGCATGAAGACGTCACCGCCGGAAACCACCAGGTCGCGGCCCTCCACCAACTGCACGCCCATTTGCTGCGCCAGGAAGCTGTGCTCGAAGTAGGCCGAGTTGTAGATGCCAGGGGTGAGCAGAACCACCCGCGGCTCGGCGGCGCCATCCGGCGCCAGCGACTCCAGCATTTCCAGCAGGCGGCTGGGGTACTCGTTTACCGGACGCACGGAAAGACCCTCGAAGACGCCGGGGAAAATGCGCTTCAGCACTTCGCGGTTTTCGAGCACGTAGGAAACCCCGGAAGGCACGCGCAGATTGTCTTCGAGCACGTAGTAGCGGCCGTCGCGATCGCGCACCAGGTCCGTGCCGGTGATATGGCACCAGACGCGCCACGGCGGGTTCAGCCCCTGGCACTGTTTGCGGTAGGAAGCGGCGGAGAGAATCACCTCGCTCGGAATGACGCCGTCCTTTAGAATTTTCTGCTCGTGGTAAATGTCGTCGATGAAGGCATTGAGGGCGTGAATGCGCTGCTGCAAGCCGCTCTCGATTACGCTCCATTCGGCGGCGGGAATGATGCGCGGAACCAGGTCGAAGGGGAAGATGCGCTCGGCGCCGGCGGAATCGCCATACACATTAAAGGTGATGCCCATCTGGAGCAAGAGGCGTTCGGCGGCGTGCTTATAGCGAAGCAGCACGCCATCCGAGAGCGACTCGATGATTTCGACCAGCAGGCGGACGTGCGGCCGCGAACGGCCGTCGGCCTCGAACATTTCGTCGTAAAAACCATCAGTCTGGTAAGACGAAAAGCGCATCCGCTAGTCTCCCTGGTGCGAGTCGGCCCTATTTTCACGTGGGCTGGGCCAATTGTAACGTGGCTCTTCCGAGCCGCCGGAAGGAAATTTTTATGGGGCGGATTCGCGTTTTCAATTCACCGGCAGCAGGGTCACCACCCGATTGCGGCAAAGCCCCGCGCCGTTGCCGCAAGGCTGGGGCGAGAGGCTCTTGTCGAAGCACACCCTGGCTTCCTGCAACTCGCCGTCGCGGTAGCAGGAAAGCGCGAAGGCGCCCTTGGGAAACGACGGATTGGCTGCCGTGAACGCGGTCACCAGGTCGCCCGGCGAGAGTTCCAAGGCGTTGGCCGGCGCGGCGAGCGAGGGGGGTATGGCGACCTTGTCGCGGGCCTTGCGCACGGCGGCGAAGTAATCGCCCTGGCTGAGCCCGGAGCAGGTACCGTGCGCGGCCCATTCGTGCTGGATCAGCGACTCGCCGGGAAAGTAGCGCAGCATGACGCGCACCAGTGGCTCGCCCACAGGCTGCGCCGGCGCGCATTTGCTCGGACCGCGGCCGGCATTGGGCTGCGGCCACAGCCCATGCACCACGAAGCCGGTGTGACGCCCCGCGCCGCACTCGCGGGGCTCTTTGTAACTCCCGGGCTGGGCGCAAAAATCCGGAGCGTAGGAGAGCGAGAGCAGGTAGTAGTCGAAACCGCCGGCCTGCGCTTCGGCAGCGCCCGCGGCCATAGCCAGACAAAGGAACAACAGCGCGGAAAATCCGCTCAACATGAGCATTTTGAACAGAGTACCGCAAAAGAGCCGGGAAAGGCCAGGACATTCGGTGGATGCCAGGTGGGACAGACCATCGCCGTCGGTGGCCTGCTACTCACTGGGGAACGGCTGCCTGACAGACGACAAGAAGCGATCGTCCGTCCCACCCTGACCCGGCCAGAATCGTCCTCGCCGCCCGCGATGGTTTTTGCCGCGGTACGTTATCATGGAACAACCCCTATGATCCAGGAAGCTCTCATCGAGGGCCTGACGTTCGACGACGTTTTGCTCGAGCCGGCCCGCAGCGAAGTCTTACCCACCGATACGGATACACGCACGCAATTAACCCGTTCCATCGGTTTGAATATTCCCATCGTATCTGCCGCCATGGATACTGTCACGGAGTCGCACCTGGCGATCGCGCTGGCGCAGCAGGGCGGGATTGGCATCATCCATCGCAATATGTCCGTCGAGCGGCAGGCCGAAGAGGTGGATCGCGTCAAGCGCAGCGAGAGCGGCATGATCGTGGACCCCATCACCATCGAGCCCGAGCGTTCGATCGCGGACGCCCAGGCGCTCATGGCCCGCTACCGCATCTCGGGAGTGCCGGTGGTGAAGGGCGGCAAGCTGGTGGGCATCCTCACCAACCGCGATCTGCGGTTTGAAACGCGCTTCGACGCGCCCATTGCCGAGGTCATGACCAAGGAAAACCTGATCACCGTTCCGGTGGGCACCACTCTGGAGCAAGCCGAGTTGATCCTGCACAAGCACCGGGTGGAAAAGCTGCTGGTGGTGGACGACAATTTCATTCTCAAGGGACTGATCACGGTCAAAGATATCCAGAAGAAGCTGAAATATCCGAACGCGGCCAAAGACGAGCAAGGGCGCCTGCGGGTGGGTGCGGCGATCGGCGCCACCGGCGATTATCTGGAGCGCGCCGAGGAATTGGTGGCGCGTAAGGTGGACATGCTGGCGATCGACACCGCGCATGGCCACACCAGCCGCGTGCTGGCGGCCGTCAAGACGATTAAGAGCAAGTACCCGGAAGTGCAGTTGACGGCGGGTAACGTGGCCACCTACGAAGGCGCCAAGGAATTGGCCGAACTGGGCGTGGACGGCATCAAGGTGGGCATCGGGCCGGGATCGATCTGCACCACGCGGGTGGTATCGGGCGCCGGCGTGCCGCAGATCACCGCTATCGCGGAGTGCTCGCGGGCAGCCCGGGAAGCCGGCGTGCCGCTGATCGCCGACGGCGGCATCAAGTACTCGGGAGACATCACCAAGGCCATCGCGGCGGGCGCGGATACGGTCATGATCGGCAGCCTGCTGGCGGGCACCGACGAGAGCCCGGGCGAGACGATTCTCTTTCAGGGCCGAACCTTCAAGACGTATCGCGGTATGGGCTCCATGGGCGCCATGTCGCAGGGCCAGGCTAACCGCTACGAGCAAGACCCGAATTCGAAGCTTGTGCCGGAAGGCATCGAGGGCCGGGTAGCCGCCAAAGGCCCGCTGGCCGACCTGGTCTACCAGCTTGTGGGCGGTTTGCGCTCCGGTATGGGCTATTGCGGCGTGCTCGATATTCCCAGCTTGCAGAAGCAAGCGCGCTTCCTGCGCATCTCGCCGGCCGGTCTGCGCGAAAGTCACGTCCACGACGTGATCATTACCAAGGAAGCGCCAAACTATCGGGTGGAGTAAGCGCGCTTAAGAGCCCTGCCCCCACAGACTGAAGTCTGTGCCACCTGCTGCCTGGAGGTGGTGGCACAGGCTTCAGCCCGTGGGGCCTAATAAAACGCCGCTTCCCCTTCCGGCCGCGTCTTCCATCGCCGGTGAAGCCACAGCCACTGGTCGGGATACTCGCGGACGACCTCTTCCAGCCTGGCCTGCAGCGTAGCGGTATCGCGGGCGGCGTCGCCGGTCATGGGCACGGGGGGATAAAACCGCAGCACGAAGCGGCGCTCCTCGTCCGACCAGAGGGCGAAACCGGGGAGCACGGTGGCGCCGCTGTGCGCGGCCAGTTTGGCGAAGCCGGTGCTCGCCGAAGCCGGCACGCCGAAGAACGGCACGAACACGCCGTCGCCGGGCAAGGCATTCTGGTCGATCAGGATGCCCACGGCCTGGTTGGCAGCCAGGGCCTTGAGGATCGAGCGGGCGAAGTCCTTCTTGCCGATGGCGCGGTTGCCGCTGAGCGAGCGGCGCCGTTCGACGAGCCTATCCACCAGCGGATTGTCGAGCGGGCGCACCACCACGCTCATGGGCGCGGCCAGCATGGCGTGGGCAAAGGCGCTCAGTTCCCAGTTGCCGAGGTGGGCCGTGGCAAACAGCACACCACGGCCGCGCCGGCGGGCGGTTTCGAAATGCTCGCCGCCCTCCAGGCGAATCCAGCGGTCGAGGTTGCCGCGATGAATCCGCGGGAACCGGGCAAAGCTTACCAGCAGGCGGCCGACGGAACCGAATACGCCGTCGATGATGGCTTCGCGCCGAACAGGGACGAGCTCCGGGTACGCCGCTTCCAGGTTGCGCCGGGCGACCCGGCGAAGGCGCGGAATGGCAAGGTCGAGCAGGCGCGCATAGACCTTCCCCAGAACGTGCGCCAAGCCTAGCGGCGCCCATTCGAGCGAAAACACCGCGATGAGGACCGCGCCGTATTCGGTCCAATTGCGCAATGCGCCGCGGCGTGGCATGAAACCACAATTGTAGCGTGGCCCACACAGGCTGCTGCCAGCCGGTGGCACGGGCTTTAGCCCGCGTGCAAGCCTTCTTCCGCGGCCCCCTACGCCGGCTTATGGTGTCCGCGATGGGGCGAGAGCAGCGCGACCAGGCCGCCAATTCCCCAAACCGCCAGGCTCAGGAATACGAAGCCAATCACAAGGTCGATGTTTGGGCCCTGCCAGCCCGGAAGTGGAGGCGCCAGGCCGACAGCCGCGGCCAACGCCAGAGCCAGAGCGTGCCAATACCAGCGGCGCGAGCCATAGCGATATAACAGCCAGAACGGAACCGCTCCCGCCGCGCCGTAAACCAGGACAGCCAACATGGTGGACATGAGAGCCTCCTGTCTTAAATTGTAGATCCGGACGAACCCGGCGGCTATGGGTGCTTGGTTGGGCGGACCTCCCGGTCGGCCTTTCTTCGCCGAGAACTGTCAGCCGCCTGCTACTGCACCGCGTACGGCAACGTCACGTCGATGGTCTTAGGCGGAAAGCAGGTGTTGCTGTTGCAGGCCTGGTATTTCAGCTTGCCGGCCGCCACGCCGGGGCCCGCCGGGGCGTTACCCGCCACCTTGAAATGCGCCACCAGCTCGAAGCTGCCGGTCAGAACCGAAAGCGGCTTGTCGCTGAAGGCGTACTTTTCGAGCGACGGCTTCGGATAGGCGATCTCGCCGGTTTCCAGAGCGCCGGTCGCGTTCCAGGTGAGCTTGAGCGGGATCAAATACTCCTCGCTGGGCTTGTTGCTGTTGACGTGGAAACCCGCATCGACCGTCATGGGGATGCGTGCTTCCACCGTGTCGCCGCGCTTTCCCGTCACGCTGTGCAACTGCCCCAGGTTCAGGTGGCCGCTACTTTGTGCGAACAGTAAGGGCATGCAAAGCAGGAGATTGCAGCAACTCTTCCACGCCATCCTCGAAATCCTTTCTACTGGCAAGTCCGATATGTATGGCGGCGATTCTGCCGTCCCGGTCGATCAGAAACGTAGTCGGCAGCGCCTCCACGTCGCCATAAAGCTGGGTGGTGGGGTCGTTGCCCATCATCACCCGGTAATTTACACCCAGATCGGCCAGGAACGGTTTCACCACCTCCCAGCCTTCATCGTCCATGGCGATGCCCAGCACCTCCAGGCCCTTATTCTTGTATTTGCGCTGCATGTCGATGAACCAGGGAATCTCGATGCGGCAGGGGCCGCACCAGGTGGCCCAGAAATCCAGCAGCACCACTTTCCCGCGATAGTCGGAAATATGTACCAGTTTGCCGTCGGTATCCTTCAGCGTGAATTCGGGAGCCGGCCTGCGTTCGCTGTCCGGTTTGAGCGACGCGGCTCTCGCCGTATTGGACGAAAGCGAACAGCCGTCAAACCCGGCCACGGCCAGGAGCGCGGCGGTCAAGGCCACCAATAGGGGGTGTTTCTTCAAGCGTTCCGTTCCTGTTTCGATTATATCGATAATCTTCGCCCCGCCAACCAGGCCTCAAACCAGGCCGCCCGCGCCTTTCGCCAGCGTTTGGGCAGCGTAAATTCCGGGTGCCGCGCAGTGCCGCTATACAGCCAGGCGGCCGTATCGCAGAATCCCTCGCAACAATACTCGCGCCAGCGGCGCCCTGGGGCGGTGATTTGGCCCTCATCCAACTCGCCTTTGCGCCATTCCGCCGACCACCCCAACTCGCCCCGCACGCCGGCCTGAAATTCCGCGGTCAGGCGATCCTCCCACGCATGCCGCAGCGGGTTGCCCAGCCGCAACCACACGAAATGAAACAGCTCATGCACGAAGATGCGCGGAAACTCCGCCCGCGTGCAATCGAAAACCATCCGCCTTTCCCGCAAGAAAGCAGCCGCATGCACCGGCCCACGCCGGTCGCGCAGGTTCCGCTTCGTGTCGATGCGAATCAGCGCGCCGTCCATTTCCGGAAACCGATGCAAAAGCGAGCGCACTTGCGGCGCAAGCCGCGGATCGGAGACAACCAGCCAGGCGGGAAGAGTCACCAGTTCCAGGATAGCGGGAGAATTGCCCGCCCCACTCACCGAATCAGCCGATCGGGCGGGAGCCCACGAGCCGGTTGTATTCGGTGTGCGTGCCGATCCAAACCCATGTCATCGGTCCGCGGTTAGCCGCCCAAGGGCGCGACAATGATCCCCCACGCGAACACTGAACCGGTCCTCGCGGCCGCAGCCCCCGCAACTGGCTCGAGACGGCCTGTTCGTCGGCGCTCAGCGCCAGCCGGCTCTGCGCGCCGAGGAACGCCGCGGCCATGCAAACCGCGGCAACCGGAATTGCCCGGAGAATCGATTGGCGCATGACTCAATATAGCCCGATTGCAGGTCTTTCAAATCGTGGCGCGGGCTCGACAGCCAGGCTTGACAGCCTGCGCCACGACTTGAGATCGCTACACGACCGCTTGCCATCTGGCGATGGCCACGCGGACCTTCGCCAGGACTTCGTTCGGATCGGGGCGATCGACGCGAATGACGGCCGCGTGCGGGCCCACCGGGCGCCAGCGGTCGAACATGCGCGCGGAAGGGAAGCCGGCGAAGATACAGATCAGCGGCACGGCGGAAGCCGCGGCGGCGTGCTGCCCGGCGGAATCGTAGCCCACATACAAGCGGCTCTGGGCCACGATGGCGGCGAACCCGGCGAAAGATCCTTCCCAGAAACGCACCTTCACTCCGGCGCTTGCCACGGCCTCGATCACGCGGGCGGCTTCGGCGCCGCCGGCTCCTTTGTCGACGCACAGAGCGAGGCCGGTGGCGGCCAGCATGCGCAGCAAATCCGCTTCGAAAGGGCCGGGCAGCCGCTTATTCGGGTTGTCGCCCACGCCCAGGCTGACGGCGATGAGCGGGGGCTCGGGCGGCAGCGGGCCCAGCGCCAGATAGGGTTCGGCGCCGGGGACACCGAACGTGTCGGCCGCCCAGCGCGCCGCCAGCTCGCTCAGCGCGCGGCCGCTGTCGCCGCCATAGGCGCGACTTTCGAACAGGTGATAGCGCTCTTCGGCGCAGACCGGCAGCAGACCAAGCTGGGTGAGGCGCGAATCGGGGTCGATCACCAGCGCGGTCTTGGCGCTCACAAGATCGCGCAGTTCCTTCCAGGCTGCCAGACGGTCGCGCAGATTGCCGCGCACGTATTCCACCGGAGCGTGGCGCAAACGGGGATCGCCGACAAACAGCTCAAAGTTTTTCTCCGGCCCCACGAAGACGATTGCCGAGCGGGGGAAGCGGCTTTTGGCGGCGGAAAGCAAAACACTGGTGACAGCCACGTCCGCGCCCAAGGTCACGCGCGAAAGCACGAACACCTGGCGCGGTTCCCTGGCCACCGGCCGGGGTTGACGCACGCGCTCATAGCGGGCCACCAGCGAGGCCGCGTCCAGGCTGGGCTCGGCGTGCTCCAAGGCTTGCGCGAACAATCTGGCGTACACATCGCACAGGCGCGGTTCGAAAAGGTCGGCCAGTCCTTCGGCCAGCACTCCGAACAGGGCCTGGTTGCAGGGCTCCTCCACCAACGCGCGGGGTAGCAGCTTGGGAGGCCTTCCCGCCACCGCGCGGGACAGCACCTCCCGGGCAAGCGCGTTACACGAAGTACTTATCAACCAGGATCCCCAGTTTATGACGCGTCGTGTCCGGCACCAGCTTGCGGTCGGTAATAATGGCGTGGGCGAGCGCCGAGCCGCACTTGCAGGCGCGTTCGGCCGGCGTGCGCGCCACGGCTTCAGCAATCACTTTACAGGCGTTCTCGGCGTTCTTATTGAGGGTGGCGATGATCTGAGTCACGGTGACGGCGTCGTGCTCTTCGTGCCAGCAGTCGTAATCGGTCACCATGGCCACGGTGACGTAACAGATTTCCGCTTCGCGCGCCAGCTTGGCCTCGGTGAGATTGGTCATGCCGATGACATCCATGCCCCAGCTTCGATATAAGAACGATTCGGCCTTGGTGGAAAACGCCGGGCCTTCCATGCACAGGTAGGTGCCGCCGCGGGTGGCCGCGACTCCGGCTGCCTGGCAGGCATCGCTCACCACCTGGCTCAACTGCGGGCAGACCGGGTCGGCGAAGCTGACGTGAGCGACGAGGCCCTCCCCGAAGAAGGTGGACGCGCGTCCCAGAGTGCGGTCCACAAACTGGTCGGGAATCACGAAATCGAGAGGCTTGTGCTCCTCCTTGAGCGAGCCCACCGCGCTGAGCGAAAGGATGCGCTCCACGCCCAGCCGCTTCATGCCGTAAATGTTGGCGCGAAAATTCAGCTCCGAGGGCGAATACCGGTGCCCGCGGCCGTGCCGCGCCAGAAACGCCACCTTGCGGCCGGCCAGCGTCCCCAGCACATAGTTATCCGAGGGCGCGCCGAAGGGCGTTTCCAGCATAACCTCTTCCTGCTCTTCAAATCCGGGCATGGAATAGAGCCCGCTACCGCCGATGATTCCGATTTCCGCGTGCAAAGTTCAGTCTCCTGTTTAGGCCCGGCGCGGCGTGGCGCCGGCCCAGGCCTGTTCGATAGCTTCCCACAACTCGGAAATTCCCCGATCCTGGCTGGCCACGGTCCCGAGCACGGGCGGGCGCGCGGCGCGACCGGAGCCGGTCCCGAGGTCCAGCATGCCGCGCACTTCCGCCGCCAGGCGATCCGCGCCCGGCTGATCGGACTTGTTGACGACGAATACGTTGGCGATTTCCATGATGCCCGCCTTGAGGGCTTGCACGTCGTCGCCCATTCCGGGCGCCAGCACCACCACGGTAACCGGTACCAAGGCGGCGATTTCGGTCTCGTCCTGGCCCACGCCCACGGTCTCCACCAGCACTGCGTCGCGGCCGGCGCCATCGAGCAGGCGAACCAGGTCGGCGGTGGCAGCGGCCACGCCGCCCGAGGTTCCACGCGTGGCTACGGAGCGAATGAACACACCCGCGTCGCCCGAGTGCCGCTGCATGCGGATGCGGTCGCCCAGTATGGCCCCGCCGGTGATGCGGCTGGAAGGGTCGATGGCGAGTACGGCCACGCTCTTCGACTGCCGGCGCAGGTGGCGCGCGAGGGCGTCGATCAGCGTGCTCTTGCCCGCGCCCGGCGGCCCGGTGATGCCGGCGATGCGCGCGTGGCCGGCGAACGGCGCCAGTGCGGCCAGAATCGCGGCGCCCTCCCCGGTGCGGTTTTCCACCGCGGTGATGGCGCGCGCCAAGCTCCGCAAATCGCCGGAGCGAATGTGTCGGGCACTGTCAGTCACGTACGGAGTTATATTCACCAGCTTATGTCCCATCGCCGAAACTTGGTGGGGCGGACCTCCTGGTCTGCGGCCGCCCCCGGTCGGCCTTCCTTCGACGAGGATCCCGCAACTCTTGGGGACTTGCGCACCCTGTCGAAATCCACCGGCCTACACGATTTCGCCGCGAACCGCGTCCCAGCTCACGCTGCGCTGTTCCCGGAAGCTGGCGACGGCCATCCGGCAGGCGATGGACACGCGGTAGCCCAACTCGAACGGACAGTTCACCTGGCGGGCGGAGCCGCGAATGACATCCAGAAAATTCTGCATGTGGGCCTTGGGATCGGCGCGGGTGGCGCCCAGCATTTCGTTGCCATCGCGGCGGTTGACCTTCTGCGGGGCATAGCGAATGCTCTGGGGCGTGTGCGAAATGCTGCCGTCGGTGCCGAGTACGCTTTCGTCCACGCCCAGCGAATCGTTGCCGAAACCGGATACCCAACTGAACAGGATTTCCTCTTCGTGTTCCATGGCGACGCTCATGGTGTCGGGCACCTCGCGGCCGTCCTTCCAGAGATACAGGCCGCCGGTCATGGTGACTTTGCGGGGAATCGCCAGGTTCAGCGCTTTATACCAGAAGGCCAGTTGGTGGCACATGTTCTCGTAAACGTTGCCGCCGGAGTAATCCCAGAAGAAGCGCCAGTTGATGTAACGGTTGGGGTCGAACGGGTGCTCCGGTGCGTCCCCCAGAAACGACTTCCACAAAATGTTTTCGGCGGTCATGTCGGGATAGACCGGCCGCGACCACTGGGGCTTGCCGCGCGGCGTGTTGCGGTACATGTGGGCTTCGATGGCGGTGATGCGGCCCATCAGTTCGGGCCGGAGGAACCGGGCGGCGTCGGCGGCCGGACCGCTGGAGGTCCACTGGTGGCCGATCTGGACGACGCGTCCCGCGCCGGCGCGCTCCACCGCGGCGCGCATCGTCCGCGCGTGTTCCGGGGTGAAGGCCATGGTCTTTTCCTGGTAGACGTGCTTGCCGGCATCGAGCGCGGCGATGAAGTGTTCCGCGTGGAGGTGCTGGGGCGTGGCGATGAGCACGGCGTCGATCGAGGTGTCTTCCAGCAGGCGGCGGTAGTCGAGATAGGTTTTGGCGGCCGGTTCGATCCCTTTCACTTCCTCCAAGCGGCGGGTGTAGACGTCGGCCGCGCCCACGCATTCGACATTGACGCAATCGATGGCCTGCCGGAGAATCTCCGAGCCGCGCGCACCGGCGCCGATGATGCCGACGCGAATCCGGTCGTTGGCGCCGAGTACCCCGGAAGATGCCAGCGTGCCGGCCAATCCGGTGGCTACCTGGCTGATAAAAATACGCCGTGACTGCATGCGGAACGCTCCGTTAGTAAACCCGATTATAGCGTTTGGCGGTGGGGCGTCGCCCTGGTGGCGCAGCCCACTCGTGGTCGCAGTGCCGCTCCTGACCTCGTGGATTTTGGGTTGAGCCAGGTTTCGGCGATCCGGAGGTGGGACAGACCTGGACAGACCTGGACAGACCATTGGTTTTTGTGGTCAGGCCCTCGCCAGGCCACAACAGCCTGGCAGACGACAAAGACGAGCGTTTCTTCCGCCTAGTTTCCCGCACCGATTCCCGATAAGTCGGGTCAGCCAAGTTTCCTCAATACCTTTGGTGCTGGCAGCCGCTATTGCGAGCCACAGCGACTTCATCGTTACGTTCAACAAGCGCGGCTTTTGGCTTAGCTCCAGTTTTCATCGCGACAGCTATGCTAGCCGACCTGCGGACGCTGGTCGGGCGCAATGGGAACCAGTCTACAGCGGCTCGGCGTCCACTCCAGCGGCGGCCAGAGCCGACTCCACTTCGGCCGGGCGGAGGCGGGTGGCATCGTATTCCACGGTCAGGGTATCGAGGGTAGGCGCGAGGGCCAGCTTCTGGATGCCGTAGAGCGCATGAGCCTGGGCCAGGCGCGCCAGCGCGGTTTCATCGGGCGGCTTCAACAGGCGGAAGCGCTTCTCGATCTTCGTCATGGAAATTCCAGAATACCAGACCGAAACAGCCTGGCCAGCTCATGCCAACCCTGCATCGGCGTGGTGATTCAGCGGGCCGTTGCCGTGGCCTAATCCGGGGTTGGTGCGAATCGCCTCCTGGACGAAACGGCGGGCCGCCGCGACCGCTTCCCACAGAGGGACGCCGCGCGCCAGGCCGGCGGTAATCGCGGCTGAGTAGGTGCAGCCCGTACCATGCGTGTGGCGGGTAGCGATTCGTTCGCCGGAAAATTCCCGGAAGCTCTGGCCGTCAAAGCCGATATCCAGCGGCTCGCCCGCCAAATGGCCGCCTTTAATCAGCACGGCCTGGGCGCCAAGGCGGATCAACTCGCGCGCCGCACGCCGCATGTCTTCGGGCGAGGCGATTCGCATGCCGGTCAGCGCTTCGGCTTCGGCCAGGTTCGGTGTCAGCAGCGCAGCGAGGGGCAATAGCTCGGCACGCAACACCGACAAGGTGTCGCCCCCGGCGAATGCCAGGCCGTGCTTGCCGTCCATGACCGGGTCGACCACTAGGGGGAACGCGAAACCGCGCGCGGCTTCCGCCACCACCCGCACCACCGCCGCCGAACCCAGCGCCCCGGTCTTGGCGGCGTCGGGCGGCATATCTTCCAACACGGCTGCAATCTGTTCGGCCACCAGGTCCGGCGCCAGCACTTCCACGCGCGACGAGCGCACGCTGTTCTGTACGGTGATGAGGGTGAGAACGGCCTCACCGTAAACGCCGAATTGATGAAAGGTCTTGAGATCCGCCTGAATTCCGGCCCCGCCGCTGGGGTCGGAGCCGGCGATAGTCAACGCCACGCGCGAGGCCGTCACAAAAGCATGATAACCGCTGGCGCGGGTCTATTTGATCCAGAGGCTCACGGAGGGCGAAAGGAAACTGCCCACGCTCAGCACCACGGAGTACATACCGCTGGCCGCGTTGCTCGGCAGCGTACAGTTTACTTGCAGCAGCCCGACCGCACCCGGCGCGCTTCCGGCATACAGCAGCGGCAAACTGGTTACGCCCCCTAGAGAGACGCCGGCCGCGAGCAGCGGCTGCGGGTAAGGCGCAGTGGCGGGCTGCCCGGCCTGGTTCGGTCCGTTGGTGAGGCCTTCGCCGGTGCCGAACAGGGTCACCACGCTGCCGGCGGGCGCGGGCGAAAGGGCGGAATTGATGCTGCCGTCCTGGTTGATCGCCACGGGAAACAGTCCGGGCGCCGCCTGCGCCACCGTTTCCAGCGCCGAGCCCACCACCTGCCCCTGGTATCGGACGGCGATCTGGGTGATGGCGCTGGCTGCCACGGTGTACGGAACCTGGGCGTTGAGCTGGCTGGCCTGGACGTAAAGCAGCGGGGCCGGCACGCCGTCGAAATCCACTTCCACGCCGCCCAAAGCCGTGACCATCGAGCCACCGGCGCCGATCGTTCCGAGCACGCCCACGGCCGGACCGATGCCGTCGCCCGCGATGGTGACCAGTTCGCCCGGCGCCACGCTGCCGGGCACAAGGCTGGCGGCGCTGGACACCGATACGGACGGCGCCAGCGAGACCGCCGTCACCGGCGTGCCCGGAATCAGCATGCGCACGCGATTGTTGCCGCGATCGGCGAAGTAGACGTCGCCAGCGCCATCCAGGCACAAGCCGGCGGGAGCGTTGAGGAGCGCTGAGAGCGCGCTCCCTCCATCGCCGGCAAACCCCGCCGTGCCCTGGCCGGCGATCGTGTGCAGAATGCCGTCGGCGGTGATCAGACGCAGTTGTTGATTGCCGGTATCGGTAATATACACGTCGCCGTACGCGTCCACCGCCACGCCGGCGGGTGCATTCAAAGCCGCGGCGGTCGCCGGACCTTCATCGCCGCTGTTGCCGGCGGTTCCGGTTCCGGCCACGGTGTGGATTTGGCCGTCGGTGGTTACCTCGCGGATGGCGTGATTGCCGGTGTCGGCGATAAACAGATTCCCGGAGGCGTCCACCGCACAAGCACTCGGTTGGTTCAGTTCCGCTTGTGCGGCGGGGCCGCCGTCGCCGGTATAGCCGGCCGAGAAACCGGCCCCCGCGGCCGCCGCCGCCACACCTCCCGCGGGTATCCGCAGCACCCGATTGTTGAGCGTATCGGCCACATAAATGTTGTTCCCGCCATCGCTGCAAACCCCGCCCGGCCCGTCCAGATTGGTCTTGGCGGCGGGCAACCCGGCCGGTCCCTGTCCGGCCGTGCCGCTTCCGGCTACGGTCTGAATGAGCAAACTGGCCGCTACCAGTCGAACCCGCTGATTGCCGCTGTCGGCGATGACGAGACTGGCTTCGGCACCGGCCGCGACTCCCAGCGGAGCGTTCAAGGCTGCCGTCACCGCCGTTCCGCCATCCCGGTTGTAGCCGGCGTCGCCGGTTCCGGCAAAAGTCTGAATCACTCCCGAGGGTAGGATCTGGCGCACCCGATTGGTTCCCGAATCGGCAATATACAGGCTTCCCGCCGAGTCCAACGCCACCGAGTTGGGGTCGAGCAGAATGGCGTCTTGGGCGGGACCATTGTCGCCCAACGCGTGCAGGTAATCGTCGCCCGCCACGGTTTCGATCACCCCCTGCCCGTCGATCTCGCGAATGCGGACGCCGTCGGCCAGGAACAGGTCGCCGGCCAGGTCGAAGGCCAGATCGCGCGGCATGGTCAAGGCGGCCAGGCTGGCCGGGCCGCCATCGCCCGAGAATCCCACGGCCCCGATGCCCGCCACCACTTTCCAGACACCCGCCAGGCTGCAACTGTGAACGGTGTCGCTGCCGTCGGCAACATAGAGCGTGAGGCTCCGATCCACGGCCACCGTAATGGGCGTAGCCAGTTCGGTGGCGGAAACGCCGCCCAGCACGGTGCCGATCACGCTATTGAAGATCTTGCGTACGCGCTGGTTGCCGGAATCCGCCACGTACAGTGCGCCGGTGGCGTCCATCGCCAGGCCGGCCGGATAGTCCAGCTCGGCCCCAATCGCCAAACCGCCATCGCCGCGGAATCCGGCCACTCCCGTGCCGGCGAAAGTCGCAATAACGCCGGCGGTCACCTTGCGGACGCGGTGACCGCTGAATTCGGAAATGTAAAGGTTGCCCAGGCTATCTACGAGCAGGTTGCGCGGTGCGTTCAACTGCGCGTTCATCGCCAGGCCGCCGTCCCCGGCCGAACCTGCCGTTCCAGTGCCGGCCACGGTGGCGATCGCCCCCTGCGGCGAAATCTTCCGCACGCGGTTATTGCCCAGGTCGGCAACATACACGTCACCCGCGAGATCCACCGCCAGGCCGTAGGGCAAGTTGAGCTCGGCCGCTGCCGCCGGGCCGCCATCGCCGCCATAGCCCGCGACGCCGGTTCCGGCAATGGTGGTAATCGTTCCGGCGATGTCGATCTTGCGGACGCGCTGGTGATCGGTATCGGAGAGATAAACGTTACCGGACAAATCGACCGCAATCCCTTGAATGGCTCCGATCTGGGCCGCGGTGGCCGGTCCGCCGTCTCCCAGGGAGCCGGAGCCGGCGATGGTGGCGATGGTGTAGACGGGGGCGGGGGCGGTGGAGGCGCCGGCGCCCAGGATCATCCACGACATTAAGAAATAAAATTCGAGTGAGTGATTCAAAATATCCTTGGCCTGCTGGAACAATTTGACCGTTGCCCCGCGACAGGCGGTGGACTCCTGTTCCATATAGTGGCGGGCGGACCGGCAAATTCTCCTGAAATGCCTCCGGCAAGAAAGAACCGCGACTGAATTGAATTTCTTTCCACGCGCCCTCCTGTTTTGCCGGTTCGAGCCGATATATTTCGTGTACATGCAGGCAAGAAAATGCGAGGTATGCGAACGGCTTCTTTGAATGGGCTTAGACAGGGCTGGAACGACCTATTGCTGACCTGTTGGCGAAGCCTGGAGGAATTGCGCGGCGATTACCATCAGGCGCTGGTCGATCCGACCGAAGCGACGTTGTTTGCCCTGGCGCAGGCGGTCGAACAGCGCGATTGCCAAACTGCGGGACATTGCGAAAGGATGGCCTTCCTGAGCGTTGCGCTGGGAATCGTCTACGGTCTGGAGCGCCGCGACCTGTTGTCCGTTTACCGGGGAGCGTACCTCCACGATATTGGAAAAGTCGGCATTCCCGACAGCATTCTGCTCAAGCCTGGCCGGCTTGACGGCGGAGAGTGGGAGGTCATGAAAACCCACCCAATCCGGGGGGTCGAAATCTGCCGCCATTTGAAGAGCCTGGACCCGGTTATCCCCATCATCCGGCACCATCACGAGCGTTGGGACGGATCCGGTTACCCGGGCGGCCTGGCTGGCGAAAATATCCCGCCGCTGGCGCGAGTCGTGCAAATGGCGGATATCTATGACGCTCTGCGTACCGAGCGTCCCTACAAACGGGCTTTCACCGCGGACGAAACTGTAGGCATCATCGACGATGAAATGGTACGCGGCTGGCGCGACCCGGCGTTAGTTGAGATTTTGCACCGTCTCTACCACGATGTGCTTTCACGCTGGGACGGAGTGACCCGCGCCGAATGGGAATTGGAACCGATCCGCGACTCGCTGAGCAGATTGCGGGGCGTCCTGGCGGTGAAGGAAGGTGTACAATCCCCGCTGCCCGCCGCCGACCCGAATTCACCGGCGAGTGCGTAGAATGTGGCGCGGCCAATCTTGGCTGCAGCGCCGAGATTAGATTCGTCTCGGCGTTCCTATTTGGTTTATCGGCGCTCGACCATCGGAAATCTTCCGCGCGCCGGGGCAGGGCAAATTTCTTGCCGCCGCGGAGACAACACCGAGACAAATCTAACCTCGGCGCTGCAGGCACGAATGCCTGCGCCACGTACTTCAGGCGATATGTTCCGCCACCATCGCCACAATGTCGCCGCCGATGGCGAGAGACGCGGTGGCGGCCGGGCTGGGAGCGTTCAGCACGTGCAGCGCTTTGGGCCGGGCGATCAACTGGAAATCCTGGATGATGTCTCCTTGGGGCGACAGGGCCTGAGCGCGGACGCCGGAACCGCCCTTGCCCAGATCGCTGGCCTCAATCTCCGGCACCAGCCGCTGCAGCGATTGGCAGAAAATGCGGCGGCTGAAGGAGCGCCGCAATTCATACCAGGACATGGCCGGGTAGCGGCGGAGGAATCGCCAGAAACCGCCGTAAGTGAGAACATCGAACAAGTCGCCCGGGCGGAAGTCGGTTTTGCGATATCCCTCGCGTGAGGTTGCCAGCACGGCGTTCGGCCCGGCTTCGATACCGCCGTGGATCAAGCGCGTGAAGTGTACGCCCAGAAACGGGAATCGCGGGTCCGGCACGGGATAGATCAGGTGCCGAACCAGGTGTTGCCGCTCCGGGCGCAACTTGAAATATTCGCCGCGGAAGGGCACGATGCGCACCTCGCGGCGCTCGCCGGCAAGTTCCGCTACCCGGTCCGAATAGAGGCCCGCGCAGTTGATCAGGAAGCCGGCCGCAAAATCCCCGGCCGGCGTGTCCGCCACCCATTGGTTGCCTCGATACTCCAGCCGCTGCACGCGCGCCCCGGTCTGAATGCGGACCCCGCCGGCCACGAGTTTTTCCGCCAGCGTGGCGCAGACTTGCGGATAATCGACGATGCCCTCCTGCGGTACGCGCAGCGCCGCAACACCGCCAACGTGAGGTTCAATTTCGCGCATTTCCTCCGGCCCGAGCCAGCGTAGTCCCTCCAGCCCGTTGGCAGATCCGCGCGTCTCCAGATCGCGCAGGCGCGGAACCTCGCTTTCGTCCGCCGCCACTACCAGCTTGCCGCAGATTTCATGCGCGACGTTGTTTTCCTGGCAGAAGGCAACCATCTGGCGGATGCCGTTCACCGCCAATCGCGCCTTCACCGACCCGGGCTTGTAATACAGACCGCTATGCAGCACCCCGCTGTTATGGCCGGTCTGGTGCTGCCCAACTGCCGGTTCCTTTTCGAGCAGGGTGACGGCGGCATCCGGGAACCGCTGCTTCAACCGGTAGGCCGTGGCCAGCCCCACGATCCCACCTCCTACGATCAGCACGCTTGTACTGTTCACTTAGTCTGAGTCCTCAAAGTGGGACTGGAATGTCTATGTTGCCCCACACCGGCACTTATGCCCTTCCTTGGCCATCGAAAAAGAGCCCGGGTGGCAGACCACAAAAAACGATGGTCTGCCCCACACTCGCAGTTCGTGATCGTTCTCGACAAGGGTCACTGAAACCATCCTACACGTTTGCCACGGTTGTCGAAGTAATCCTATGCGAAGCCGTTACGCCGCTCGTCATCATGGCAGCTCCGAATGTGCCGCCAGCCCGTCCGGAGCGGCCACATCGGTAAACGCTGCGCGACCAGGCGGGACCAAATCCACCGGATCGATCCAACCGGTAGTGGCGAAATGTGTGTCCCCATTGGCGCATGCGGCTCATGGCGTAGTGCGCCAAGAGTGGTTGATGTTGAGGTAGCCTCGGCACTGCAAGAAGCCTACTGGAAATGACTGATATATAGTGTGGTGGTGGCCTATAGAGTTGGAGTGATTTGCAGGAGCTGCAGACAGAGAATAGAGATCGAAGACGAGTACATTCAAGGCGTACGAGCAATAGAAATGGCCGCAGCCTTGTATAAGCCGATCGGAAAAAGCTTTCCAGATCTTGTGAATGTGGCTTGGCAAGAAGCATTGACCTGCGGAAATCCGCATTGCGGGAAAACGCACGAGTACAGGGGTGACGATCTGCTGCTTTACGACGGCTAGGCCGCCTCGGGAGTCTGCGTACGCTCCCAATTCGAGCGCCGATCCAAACTTCTATAGCCTCCATCTGTGCACGGCATTAACGCCGTAGTGTGGAGCGGCTCAACCCGGCGGCAGGATTATTTCAACGATCTCTGACAAGCTACAGGGCGCCCCCGTCTTCCATAGACAAGTCCAGGAGGCCTGTCCCACCGCGGTATAGCCGCAATCGAAGGTCTGGGCTGTGGGAGGCGGTGAATTCCAGCTCGCAATTCTCACGCCTTTTCGGTTGCGAGGATGCGGCGTGGGCTCTGGAAGAACGTCGGCTCGAAAGCCGACGCGGCAGGCCAGAAGGCCCGCGCCACGGGAATTCTTCGCAAGCGGAGGGGAACTACGGTGTCTTGCCTGCCACAATTTTCAGATTCACCGCCGGGCTGGCCACGCCGCCTACTGTGACCACGACCGGTTGCGGGCCGGCAGGGAGGGCCGCCGGGACGGTGAAGTCGATCTGCGTGACTCCCGCCAGGCCGCTCGGAATCCCGACGAACAAAGGGGTGACGGCAACGCCGCCCACGGCTAGCGAAAGCGGCTGGCGCGGGGCGGGCAAGTTCGCGATGGCGGTGGTTGCGGGCGGCGTTGCGCCGGTGGCGAGCGAAGGCGCGACGTCGCCATCGCCGGTGATGAACATCTCCACCGCATCGCCTGGCGCGGCGGCGTTGTACTGCTTGGTGGAAGCGTCGTAGAACACGTTGAAAATGCCCGGCGCGGCGACCGCAACCTGAACCGGAAAATACGCCACCAGGCCCAGGTTATTGATCGCCAGGATGGCGGCACCGAGGCCGGTTTCATAGGGAATCTGCAGATCGATTTGCCCCGGCGAAACGAAGTAGAGCGGCGCACTGACCCCGTTTACAGTGGCTGAAACTCCCGCCAGGCTGAGCGGCAGGGGAAGGCTCCCGGCCGAGCTCGTGGACAACGCCAGACCGGTTCCGTAAACCGCCGCCTGCATGCCCGGCGCCAGGGTCGTCAAGCCCGAGGCGTTCGAACTCACGCCGCCGATCGAAATCGCCGAAGAGGCACCCACCGCCAGCACCACCGGGACCTGGATGGACTGGGGCAGGGCGTTCTGCGCTTGAATGTCCACGATGACGTTGTAGACGCCCGGCGCGAGGCCGCTCGCCGCCGCCGTTAGCGTGATCGCGCTTGCGCCGGTTCCGCTGGCCGCGCTCAAGGCCAGCCAACTGGAAGTGAGATTGGCCGGCAAGACCGATGCGGTCCAGGTGGGTGCGCCCGAAGTGAAACTTAGGTGGATCGATGCCGAGCCGCCCGAGGCCGGAATAGTCACCGCCGAAGGAGACACCGAAAACGTGGCCGGCGCGGTCGCCGCCGCAGCATAGGAAGCGTTGAGCGATGCCGTGACCGTGTTTCCCAACTCGCTGGTTCCAGCCACCGCAATATTCCGGATCTGGGGCGGCGAAATCCCAGCCACGCAAACATCCGCCTGCAGCCGGCCGAACGGCGCCAGCCGGGTGGTGCCGAAGTATTGCTGAATCTGACCGGACAGGTTGCCCGCGCCCGCCGTGAAACCGCCCAAATCCACCAGAAATCCGCCGGTTTCCTGTAGCGTGAGAGTCTGCGCCCACTGGCAGGACGAAGCCGCCCGCGGGTTTTGTTGCACTACGGCCGGCGAACTGGAGAGCACCATACCCGGCGACAGGGTGGCGCCCTGCGCGCCCACGAACGTCACCGTCAGTTGCTGCCTCCAGACACTGCCGCCGGCATCCGCACCGGTAAGAACAAATACCTGGTTCAATGGTACGGTCAGGGCGCTCGCGGCCAGTGCGGCAAAGATTTTTCCGTTGGGCGGGAGTTGGGTGGAAGTCCAAAAGGAGAGATTCTGGCTCACTCCATCGATGGTGAACCCGGTCAGCGTGGTGGCCACCCCGTTGAGCTCCTTTAAGCCCACCGTGTAGTTCCACTCGAAGCCATTGAGCGGGACGGGATTGGGCGTCACAAAAGGAACCACGAACGATTGGCCGGCCGTGGCATTGATGGCGAGCGCCACCTGGGTCGAGGACTGCTCGCCATTGTAGACTGCATCACCGCTATAAACGGCCGTTACCAAACCCGCCGCCGCTTCGATGGCGGTGGCCGCCACCGACAAGCTGGCACTCGGCATGCCGACACTCGAGGACAACGTTACCGTGCCCAGCGCCGCGTCGTTGCTGACGAACGTTACCGAGCCGGTGGGCGCAGCCCCCGAGCCGGTCACCGTGGCCGTCAATTGCACCGTATCCGTCAGCGCCGCCGGCGATGGCGAAGCCGTCAGCGTCACGGCCGGCGCCGGACCCACGCTCCATTCCGTAACCAACTGATTGGCGTCGACCGAGCCCAGACCGGTGGTGAGATCGTAACCCGCGCCGGCGGCGAAACCCATGCCAAGGGCGGTGCAGCCGGGGCTGCCCTGTAAGCACGGCAGGTAATTGTTTCCGGCGATGATGTCATGGAACACATCCGTGGTGGATTGCGCCAGCCGGTACAGCATCGGGTTCAGATTGCCCAATCCCGGCTGCAACAGCGCGCCGTTGGCCACCAGGTACTGATTCAACAGCGCCACGATGCCCGCAAATGCCTGCGCCGAAACGGAGGTGCCGCCCACCACGCGGGTCGTACCGCTGCTGATGACGAGGTACGGATACCGCACCGGCGAAGCGGCCAAGGCAACGTCGGGAACGTCGCGCGCGCCATCGTCCGGCACTCCCGGCCCCGTCTGCCACGCGGGCTTGGCGTAATAAACGCTGGGCGCGCCGCCGGTCGCGTCGAAAACGTGCAGCGATGCCGAATCGTTCCACGCAATCTCAGGGATGTAGGAGAGCGCCGAGCCGCCGCTGGCCGAGTTCGAATTCGCCCAGTAGGCGCCTCCGGCTTCGTTGAATTCGGTTCCGCCGACCGCGGTGATTTCCGGAACGGTGGCCGGGAAGTTGCCGCTGGGCCCCTTGGACGCCTGCACGATGGGCGCACTCTCGGCATCGCACTGCGCCGCGCCGGAGTCACCCGAGGCCGCCATCCAACTGATGCCCTGCGCCGCCGCCTGCTGCGCGACCGCGCGAAATGCCGCCGGCTCGTAATACTCGCAGCCACCGAAACTGAAGCTGAGAATGGGCGCCAGGTTCCGATCCACGGCGTATTGCGCGGCCACGAAAACGTCGGTGGCATAAACGTAAATGATGGTGGCCTTGCGCGCCACCGCCCCGCTCCATTCAATATCCAGATCGGCTTCGATCTGATCGGAACTCATCCCGGGGTCGGGGCCGACCAGGACCAGTTTCGGAGCGTTGGCCGGCAGGCCGTAAGCCGCCCGAAAGCTCGCGATGTCGCTCAAGCCGATGCCGCTTTGGCCGGCGACCGCGATGCTTTGTCCGGTGCCGTCCCAGCCCGCGCTGTAGAGCGGGGTCACGTTGTAGATGGTGGCGAAATCGCCCGGCGCCAGGTAGTGAGTACCGTTGCGGTTAAAGTCGGGCGAGGCCATGCGCAGTTGCGGCTGCAGCCGGAAATCGTTCAGACCCCGCACCGCCGTCACCACCCCGGCAAAGGCTTCCGGAATCGAGGGCGCCGTCGAATTAGCGTAGTGCATTTCGCCCTTCACCAGGTAGCGATGAATCTCGGTTCCGAACGCGCGCCCGACCGCACCGGCGGCGCCGCTGAAGGCGATCCACCCGCCGCCGAGCGCCACGTCTTCCACCCGCAAGCCCTCCGCTTCGAGCCATGCCCGCAATTGGCCCAGATCGTTCGCGGTCAGGCCGAAACGCTCGCCGAACCGGGCCGGAGTGAGCCAGCGCCGAAAGTCGGGCGAGCCGGGCTGCTGCAATCGGGTAAGAAAGTCCTCAAGCCCCGGCGCGGGCGCGAGCAGAAGCGTGGCGTAGCGAATGGGCATCGTCCGATCGGCCGCGCCTCGATCGAAGCGCGCCTGCGCCAGCGGATGCATGTTCCCCGGCAAGGCCACCTGCCTGGCCCGATCGAGGGGAAGCAGGATCCGGTCGGCAGCCGCTTCCAAACGAACGGGAAGGCCCAATCCGGCCAGGGCTACCACCCACGCGTACAGTCTATGCCTGGCGCGCATCTGTCTTTCCACTATAACCGGCGTGCGCGATACAAAATGCCGCACCGCGGGCCGGCGCCCCACCGTTCGGTGTTATCGCTTACCATGGGGAGTCATGAGACCAAGCCGTTCGTGGAGTGCCTTGTTGGCATGCCTGTTGGCGTCGGCCGCGCTGGCCCAGATGCCGTCGAAAACGCCGCCACCCAAGAAAGGAAACCCCGCAGTGACCCAACAGCCGTTTGGAAAAATGCCCGATGGCACGCCCGTGGACGCGTACGTTCTGAAGAACGCCCACGGCATGGAAGCCCACATCCTGACCTACGGCGGCGCCGTGGCGTCACTGACCGCGCCGGACCGAAAGGGCGCGTTCGCGGATGTAGTCCTCGGAATGGACACCCTCGATGGCTATGTGCACCAGACCTTGTTCTTCGGCGCGTTGATCGGCCGCTACGGCAACCGTATTGCGCACGGCCAATTTACGCTGGACGGCAAGACCTGCACGCTGCCGAAGAACGACGGCCCCAACACCCTGCATGGCGGCCCGCAAGGATTCAACAAGAAGGTGTGGAAGGCCAGAATCGTCAGCGGCGCCAGCCCCGCCATCGAGCTCACCTACGTCAGCCAGGACGGCGAGGAAGGTTTCCCCGGCGCGCTTTCGGCCAAAGTTACCTACACCCTCACCGACCACAACGAACTGCGCATCGAGTATTGGGCTACTACCGACAAGCCCACCGTGGTCAACCTGACCAACCATTCGTACTTCAACCTGGCAGGAGCCGGCAGCGGCAGCATCCTGAACCACGAGGTCACCATCCTGGCCGATCGCTTCACTCCGGTGGACTCCACCTTGATTCCCACCGGCGAACTGCGCCCGGTAAAGGGGACGCCGTTCGACTTCACCAAGTCCACCGCCATCGGAGCGCGGATCGAACAGAAGGACCAGCAACTGGTCTACGGCAAGGGCTACGACCACAATTGGGTGGTGAACCGCACGGCGGCGGGATTGGTGAAAGCGGCTGAAGTGTACGAGCCAACTTCCGGGCGCGTGCTCGAAGTGCTCACCGCCGAGCCCGGCCTGCAGTTCTACACCGGCAATTTTCTGGACGGCGCGGTCAAAGGCAAAGGCGGCATTGCCTACGGCCGTCGCGACGCATTCTGCATGGAAACCCAGCATTTCCCGGATTCACCCAATCACGCGGCGTTTCCTTCCACCACGCTGCTGCCCGGCGCGACTTATCACACCACCACGGTGTACCGGTTTTCGGCGCGGTAGGTCATAACCGGCACAGACTAAAGTCTGTGCCACCTGCTGCCAGCATGGTGGCACGGGCTTTAGCCTGTGGGAAATGCAGTAACTCCAGTCTCTTACACCCGCTCCAGAGCCACGCTTAAGTCGTCGAGCAGGTCGTCCAGGTCTTCCAACCCTACCGAAATGCGGATCAGGTTAGGCGAGAGTCCCATGCGCTGGCGAAACTCTTCGGGCACGGAGGCATGAGTCATGGTGATGGGGTGTTCGATGAGCGACTCCACTCCGCCCAGCGACTCGGCCAGCGTGAAGATACGCACGCCGGCCAGCATTCGGAATACGGCCTCCTGGCCGCCTCCAACGCGAAAGGAGAAGGTTCCTCCATAGCCGCGCATTTGTTGGAGCGCCAGCCGGTGCTGGGGATGCGATTCGAGGCCGGGGTGGAGCACAGACTCGATTTTCGGGTGGCGGCTGAGCCATTGGGCGACGGCCAGGGCATTGCGGTTGTGCTCTTCCATCCGCAGGGCCAGCGTTTTGATGCCTCGCAGCACCAGAAAACAGTCTTGCGGCCCGGCGCAGGTGCCCAGAGCGTTTTGCAGAAAGCCGATGCGCTCGGCCAGATCCGGACGATTCACAATGGCCGCGCCGCCGACTACGTCGGAATGGCCGTTGATGTACTTGGTGGTGGAGTGAACCACGATGTCGACTCCGAATTGCAACGGGCGCTGAAAATAGGGCGAGAGAAAGGTGTTATCGCAGATGGCCAGGGCGCCGTGCCGGTGGGCCGCATCCGCCGTTTGCTTCAAATCCACCAGGTTCATCAGGGGATTGGTGGGCGACTCGATCCATACCGCCGCAGCGCCTTCCGCCAGCGCGGCTTCGAGGCCGCCGCTATCCCGCAAGTCGATGTAGCGGGCGCGAATCCCCTTGCTCCGGAAGGCGGTTTCGAACAGACGATAAGTGCCGCCGTACAGGTCGTTATGCACCAGGATGGTATCGCCAGACTGGAATAACATCAGCAGGGTCGTTTCGGCCGCCATGCCCGTGCCGAAAGCGAATCCGGCGGCGCCTCCTTCGAGCGCCGCCAGGCATTCTTCCAGTACCTTGCGGGTGGGATTGCCGCTGCGAGAGTAGTCGAACGGGCCGGGCTGGTTGACGCCGCGGAACGCAAAGGTGGAAGTCTGGTAGATGGGCGTCGTCACCGCGCCCTGGTGATCGCCGCTGCGATGGCCGGCGTGGATGGATAAGGTTTTGAATTTCATCGAATGGAAAACCGATTGCCGTGCGCCGGCCGCTACAGAATGTATCGGCTCAGATCCTGGTCCTTGACGATATCGGAAAGCTGCTTGCGGACGTAAACGGCGTCGACCTTGACGTTTTTCTTTTTCAGGTCGGGGCCCTCGAAGGAAATCTCTTCCAGCAGTTTTTCCATGATAGTGTGGAGGCGGCGGGCGCCGATATTTTCGGACGACTGGTTCACCTGGGCGGCGAAGTGGGCCACTTCCTCGAGCGCATCGTCGGTCAGG
>Ga0182014_10000825_pt1 | contig 42242 bp, 37 predicted proteins | sample 612S2DmetaG_FD_120489 | JGI IMG/M metagenome (GOLD analysis project Ga0182014, IMG submission 120489) | Permafrost microbial communities from Stordalen Mire, Sweden - 612S2D metaG | ecosystem: Environmental > Terrestrial > Soil > Wetlands > Permafrost | place: Sweden: Stordalen | collected... | reverse complement strand
CTCCACTCGACGACCAATGCCACAATCATCCAGCGATTTCTGCCGGTGGAAATCCGCTTTGAGCAGGAGACTGCAATAGTTTGGCGCGTTGTGGTAACTGGCAAATGAACGTGTATTTCCATTACGCGTCGGAACTGACATACTTTCGCCCAGGCGAACCACGGGATAACTGAAATGTTGCTTACAATTACCACCACCCACCAACCCGCAACCGACCTCGGGTACCTGACAGCTTGAAAGGCGCGACATAACCAGCACAAATGGCGTAGGGGAGCATTGTGTGGCGCGCAGATTGCTGGCATTGTCGCTGGGCGATTGGAAATAGAAGATGTCCCATCAACCGAACAATATCTTCGCTGGAACACAGGTGGTTTCGCTCGTGGAAGTGCGCGGGACGAATCATTCGCTGGTGCATCCACGCGGCGCTGTGGGCGTGGTCACGCGGACGCCAGCAGTGGCAGGAGAAGCCTTTCTCGTTCGATTTCCCGACGGTTTCGAGAAGTCGCTGGAGCGATCGCAAATCGAGGTATTGAAGCATTTTAAAGATCGGCTTGGCGATGGCTCGCAATCAGCGGAATTCGACCTGGAATCTTTTATTATTTACCGTTGCGTCGTCGGTTCGCGCGCCTATGGACTGGACAACGACGAATCAGACACCGACCGGCGAGGTATCTACCTTGCGCCTGCCGAACTGCAATGGTCGCTCTTCGGTGCACCAGAACAATTCGAGGACAACGCGACACAAAGCTGCTATTGGGAATTGCAGAAGTTCCTCACCATGGCGCTCAAGGCGAATCCCAACATCCTGGAATGCCTCTACTCGCCGATGGTGGAAAAGGTGACACCCTTGGGAGAGGAGTTGATCGCCGCTCGCCAGGGCTTCCTGAGCCAGATGATTTTCCAGACTTTCAACGGCTACGCCATGTCGCAATTCAAGAAGATCGAACAAGACATCCGCAACCATGGCGAGGTACGATGGAAACACGCCATGCACCTGCTACGGTTGCTGATGACTGGCGCAGCCACCCTACGCGAAGCGCGCGTACCTGTACGTGTCGAAGGGCATCGCGAACGATTGCTGGCCGTCAAGCGCGCCGAACTGCCGTGGGCAGAAGTGGACGCATGGCGCAGAGAATTGCATCAGGATTTCGAGCGGGCCCTTGCCGAAACCAAGCTGCCTGAGCGCCCCGACTACGAAGCGGCGAATCGTTTCCTCATCAAGGCTCGGCAGGAAATGGCAATGCAGGAACGAAAGTGACTACGGATCCACGCCTCCACAGAATCGTCGCAAAGCAGCCTTATCCGCTGTTGTTTGCCACCATTAGCGGCGCCCACCTTTATGGGTTCCCGTCGCCCGACTCGGATTTTGATCTGCGCGGGGCGCATGTGCTACCGCTGGAAAAAGTCGTCGGGCTGGAGGCACGCGATGAAACGGTCCAGGATTCAAGCGTCATCGAAGGGTTGGAGATGGACATCGTGAGCCATGACGTGCGGAATTTCTTCAAGCTGCTGCTCAAGAAAAACGGTTACGTATTGGAACAGCTTTTCTCGCCGCTCATCGTTCACACTACGCCAGCGCACGCGGAGTTGATGGATCATGCGCGCAGCTGCATTACCAAGCATCACTCGCATCACTACTTTGGGTTTGCCGAGACGCAATGGAAACTGTTCCTCAAGGAATCCCCACACCGAGCGAAGCCGTTACTCTACGTCTATCGCGTGCTGCTCACCGGTATTCACCTAATGCGCACCGGCGAGGTGGAAGCAAACCTGGTCACGCTGAACCAGGAGTTTAAATTGCCCTATATCGCCGAACTGGTTGCGCGGAAGCTGGCAGGTCCGGAGAAATCCACACTGGATGAGGCCGACATCGCCTTCCACGAATCCGAGTATCAGCGACTGCGCGTCGCACTGCAGGCTGCGCATGACGCCAGCACACTACCCGAGTTGCCAAGTGATAAAACGAGGGAGGCGTTGAATGATTTGCTGGTACGTGTGCGTTTGCAAACATCTTGCAGCGGGGCGACATGAACTTGCCCGATGAACTGACGTGCCTGTTGCGCGAAGTGCCGGCTCTTTCCAGGGCTTACCTTGTTGGCGGTTGTGTTCGAGATTCCCTCCTGGGCATCGCCCACGAGGATTTTGATCTCGAAGTCTACGGGGTGGGTTACGAAGTTCTGGCGCGGGCCTTGAGTGCGCATGGCCGGGTGGATCTTGTCGGGAAGTCGTTTGGCGTAATCAAGTTCACGGGTCAGAGCGGCGGACAATGGGACTTCAGCCTGCCGCGCCGGGATTCGAAGATATCCACCGGGCATAAGGGATTTGATGTCGAGTGCGACCCGGACATTGAACCGCGAGTTGCGGCCAGTCGACGGGATTTTACCATCAACGCCCTGATGTTCGATCCGCGCACCGGCGAATACCTCGATTTTTTCGGCGGCCGGGATGATTTACAGAAAGGTGTGCTGCGGCACACGAGCTCTGCTTTCATCGAAGATCCATTGCGCGTGCTACGGGCGATGCAGTTTGTGGCCCGATTCGATCTGTCCCCGGCACCGGAGACGGTCGAGTTATGCCGGTCCATCACGCACACCTTTCCCGAATTGGCCGTCGAGCGTGTGGGTATGGAGTGGTTCAAGTGGGCAGTTGCGGGGAGGAGGCCGTCCGCAGGACTACGCTTTTTGAGAGAAACCGGGTGGTTGCGACACTTCCCGGAAATCGCGGCCTTGGATGGGACACCGCAGGACCCGGAGTGGCACCCGGAGGGCGACGTGTTCACGCATACCTGCCACTGTTGCGATGCATTGGCGGAGCTGTCCGAGTGGCGTGTTGCGGACGAGATAACTCGTCGGGTGCTCATGTTTGCCGTCCTGGCGCACGACTTCGCGAAGCCTCAGACTACACAGGAGGTTGAGCGCGAGGGGCGCAAGCGCATTGTCTCACCGGGACACGAGGAGAAGGGCGGACCATTGGCGGAATCTTTCCTGACGAGGATCGATGCACCAAACGAAATCAAAGAGCGGGTGGTACCGTTGGTAAAACATCACCTCGCACATTTGCAGCAGGTCAGTGATCGAGCGGTTCGCCGGCTTGCGAACTTTTTGCAACCCGCGACGATCGCGGAACTCTGCCTCTTGATGACGGCGGATCACTTCGGGCGGCCACCCAAACCGCGGATCATTCATGAGGGAGTGTTGGAATTGCGGGCAAAAGCGGAAGAATTACGCATTCGTAATTCAGCTCCCAAACCATTGCTGCAGGGGCGCCATTTAATTGCGCGGGGCATGGAGCCAGGCCAGCACTTTGGCTCCCTGCTCAGTGAGGCATTCGAAGCACAGCTGGAGGGCGAATTCGCTGATCTTGATGGCGCGCTGAAATGGTTGGAAGGACGCACCTAATTGTTTATGAGCTTCATTATCGTCGATGACCCGAAGGACGCATGAGCCCTATCCTTGCCGACGCCATTAATATCCCATTCGTCTTCGGACTCGGCCTTGCGGTCCTGGTTCCGCTAATGGCGTTCGAGATTTTTGCCGAGGCTTTTATTCTGCGCTCCGTCTGGTGCCTCCCTTTCCGCCATTTGTGCCGATTTGCGTTGTTTGCCAATTTGTGGTCGCTGATTGCCGGTATCCCAACGAAAATGTTGAATGCCTGGCTTTACAGCTTCCTTATGCCGGAGGACTTGCCGGGGTTTTTCGCGCGCTATCCTGTCGCGGTAGGTATTGGAACGTTGGTCTATTTTGCGATCACAATCGCAGTTGAAGGGGTCTACGCATTCCGGTGGCTTCGGAGGAACGAGCATGTCATCGCTCGGAGCGCCGTCTGGAAGGGCATTTTGTTCGCAAACCTCGCCACATACGCGGTGCTGGCGCCGTTGCACTATTTCGCCACACGCCCGATGCATCAAGTCCATGAGTTCACACAGAACACCCTCTGGACACAACACGCCCCCACTACCGTCCTGTTCACGGATCAAAAGGGGCAATTGAAATCGATCCATGCCGATGGCTCAGGTCCACAGAGTCTTGTACCCATGGTGGTTCGGGATTACCTGGTTTCAACAAACCTCAATGTGATTTTGTTCCGGGGCGGGGACGGCAATCTGCACCTGTATCGACGAGATGAGGCTCAAAGCAATTTGGTGATGCAAACCCACGAGCGTTTTCAGATGGATCAAGCGGCATTCAGCCCTTCGGGCGGACGCGTGGCATTCGCCGCCAAGGAGGGAAACTATCTGGAAGTGCTCGACGTCCGCACGAAACAGCGTGTTCACCAAGTGTTGCTGCCCACTTTCAGCGGCTTCGACGGGCCTTCGCTTGCGTGGTCGGATGACGAGGCGAGGTTCTATTTGCATGGATTCGAATCCAATTCTCCCGTTGTTGTGGCGATTCAGCAGGACATGACCTTAAAGATTGCATCTCTCGAAAGCACGAATGGCATCACCCTATTGCCCTGTTTTGGCCGTGTCGGGAAGGGCGGTTGGTACGGTTCCGACGATTGGGGCCGGTCTTACAACCAGGACACGTGCGGGAAACTCCAGGTGTGGACCGAGCCCGGATTGGGCAGCGGCTTGAGGATCACTCGGGAGGATGAGGACCGGGCGCCGATCCTGTATCTGCACGTCAACCCCGGGTTGCTGCATATCGCACATTTCTATTTTGGTGACGCGGCGTTTCTGGAAGGCGGCAGTGAATGTTTGTTCGAGGCGAATGGGTATATTTACGTGCTCGACATTCAAGCGAAGCGGGTCGGCACCCTTGCCCGGGGGGACCGGTTTATCCTACTGACCGATCGTTATCAGAAGCATCTTTAGGCTGGAACACGAGGGCTTCCGTCGACGTGTGCGCGCTCGAATACATAGCTCCGGTCTGCAACAGGAAACAGTGCGCACCTGTCCTCAAGCAATCGCTCCGTCCGTTCGCAGTCGCCGCTTGAGCTGGACAATTGCAGCAAGCAAGCCGACGAGGCTACCGAGGTAACTTGCATTGTGGATGTAGGCTACGCGAACGAAGTTGGGCAGGTCCCGGATGCCCCGGTTTATGGCGAACCCCTCCCAGGAGGAAAAATCAGGATTGGAACGACGCAGGAGGCCAAGAAAATAGCCGATAACCGAGGCCGTCAGCGCGAACGCCAGAATTGTCAAAAACGCCCGAGAAGCATGACAAAAGGCAGTGCGAGGAGGAAACGCGGGGACCGCAATGCGCGCCACGAACCATCCGGCGACGAACCCAACCCACCAGGTAGCCAAAAAGCCAATCTCTCCGACGAAAACTCGGGACGAAAATCCAAAATCGGCGTAATGGAATTGTGAAAACTTCAGCCGGGTGAAATACTCGGGCGAAATGGAGTAAGTAATTTGATCATGGATGATTCCGTAACCGCCTGCGACAAGCGAGCCCAGCAGGGCATACCTGAGCATAGTGGGTAACCAACGCCACTGAAGATTCGGATATAGAAGGTTCATCCTGACCTCGTCTCACCGTTGGAGTGATCTTAGGCCGTGTGGCCCAAGCGTTGCCTTCGTCGAAACTGCACCGCAAAGATGGAAACGCTGAACACCCACAATACGAGCAGGACTGCAAGCCGGGCTTTCATCTCCGTTATCGGCCAGCGCAGCAATATGTCCACCTGGTCAGTGCCCGCGACCCATTCCGGTTGCACCAGGTGAAGCGGGCAGCGTTTTCGGATGACGTCTGCAGCGCTGAAATTGGTCGGCGTTAGACCGCTGACATTAACTGAAGCGATTGCATAGTAAGCGGCTGTCACCGCCGCGACCGTGACAAGGAGGACCTTTAGGATGAGGCATGGGGTTCTCATCTGTTGAAGTTCAACACCAAGACTGGGGAAGGGTTGCAACATAACGCTGAGGCAACGCCGTCCGGAACAGGCCCTATCGCATTGCTTCCCTGCTAACAGGAACGACTTATCGCTGGCGTTCGACGTACCCTTCGCCAGTCTTCTCCTCAATAAGATTGGCCACCGCTTCGCTCGCTGACTGCTGGTCGAGAAAAGCTTTGGCCTTACTTTGTCCGTTCGACCCGATTCGTCCCCAGCGGGTGGTCATGGTGTTGTCGGTTTGCGACACCTCCCAGAATTTACTGGAGTTGCCCTGAACGAACTCGAAATAACGCGGTTTGGTCGCCAATGCGCGATTTACGATATTCGTGGGCCGGGTGGTGGGCGCTTGCATAGGGGACGGGGCTGGAACGGGTTGCGGTGGATTCGCGACAGCATCGAGACGAACTCCAACCCAACTTGGGAATCGTGGCACACCTGCCTCAGAGAGCTCTTGATAGCGAAATGTTACGGTCGCGCCGATGGCGGGCGGATTTTCCCGCTCGCGGTCGCTAAACCCAGTGCCAATGGCGAAATCGGTGCCATCGGGCAGGCGCACCAATAGCGCTCCTAACCGGCCTTTGTGTCTGCCCGCTCCGGCCTGATGGCCTATGACGGTGGCCTCGGCATCGTGAAACGTCTTAACTTTCAGCAGAGTTGATGATCGGCCAGCAACGTATTTCGAGCCAGGCTGACGTAACATCAGGCCCTCGCCGCCTAAGCCTTCAATACGGGACAGTTCCGCACGAAGTGCGTCGAGGTTCTTGCATCGTTCGTGCGCGTGTAACTTGGCGAACTTCATGGCCCCTGTGGCCAGCGCATCCTTGAGGAAACTAAGCCGCTCTTCGAAGGTGCCGGAAGCCGCGGGCGCGTCGAAGACAAGGAATTGCACCTCGTTCCAGAGGTCGTTCTTATCCTGGCGACGGACGATGCTGACTGTGCGCTGGAATTTCTTGCGATCAATCCACAACTCGCCATCGAGCGGCACCGGGGGCAAACCTTCGGTGAACCATTCCGGGGCATAATATAGGTTCCCCTGTCTTGAGAGGAATTGCTTGCCGTTCCAGTAGGCACGCACGCCGTCGAGCTTTTCACTCATCCACCAGTCGGTCAGGTCGGCGGCGTTGTCCCAGCTCTCCGCAAGCAGCAGAGGTGGCCCGGAACTCTCCTCGCCTTCCTCCGCGCTGTATCTCATGGGACGCTGAGGGAGAGCCCCGCCTATGCGAGCTTCCTCGTCTGCATCACCTCGCAGCTTGCGCAGGTGTTTACAAGTGCGCTTCTCGATGGCAATGGATTGGTTGCGCCAGGCAGGGCAACTGCAGGAATAAACACCGCCCGTATTCTTCAGAACATAGGGCTTCGCACCAGAGCCTTGCATTTCTACGGTCTCACCGTCTTGTAGATCAGGCATAATAAAGCTGCGGGTTAAACTAAGGGCGCCATGCGCCCGTATTCGCAGGCAGCAACAATGTCGGCGCCGGTAAAGGTATGCTCGTATTCACCGTCCAGTGGCGGTCTCCTTCTTCGTTCCGACGAGGGCGGCAAGCGCCTTGAGATCCCGCCTCTTGAGCACGCCCTCGATCAGCTCTGGCAGCTTGTTTGGCGTGCAACCGAAACAGGGCACACCGAACTCGGCGATCTTCTTGGCAAGGTTGTTGTCAAATGTTGGCACACCGCTATCCGACAACGCGAGCAGGCAGATCACGCGCACGCCGGATTCCACCATGTCCTTGAGCCGCCGCACGAGCTGGGCCTGGTTGCCGCCTTCAAACAGGTCGGTGATCAGAAACATAATCGTTTGCGCCGGGTCGCTGATAAACTGTTCGCAGTAGGCGACAGCTTTGTTGATGTCCGTGCCACCCCCAAGCTGCACGCCGAAGATCATATCCACCGGATCATTGCCGCATTGCTCGGTGAGGTCTACCACTGCCGTGTCAAAGGCGACAACGCGCGTGTTCAGCGCTGGCAGCGAGGCGAAAATCGAGCCGGTAACCGAACCGTAGACGACCGACTCCGCCATCGAACCGCTCTGGTCCATGCAGACGATCACGGTCCAGTTGTTTGAGCGCTGGGCGCGCGAGAAGAAATACACCTTTTCCGGCACAATCGTTCCGAGCGACGGCTGGAAGTTCTTCAGGTTGCGGCCAATGGTCCATTTCCAGTCGATGGAGGCGGCGTGTGGCAGGGGCGAATGTTCGTTGCGATTGAGCGCGCCCATCACGGCCTGCCGGATCTTCTGTTCGAGCAATCGCTTGATCTTCTCGACGACTGCGCGGACGACCATGCGGGCGGTTTCCTTGGTGCGCTCCGGGATTCGCCCCTTCAACGACATGAGCGTGCCAACGAGTTGCACGTTCGGCTCAACGTTTTTGAGCGTCTCGGGCTCAAACAGCAGCTGGGTAAGCCCTTTGCGCTCGATGGCATCGCTTTGAATGACGGCGACCACATCCTCTTTGAAGTAGCTACGGATATCTCCGAGCCACTTGGCCAGGTTCGGCGCAGAGGGACCAAGGCCGGCTGAGCGCTGCGTGCTTTTCCCTTCGGCGCCAGATTCGTCATAGATGGCGGCAAGCGCCTCATCCATGGCAACCTGTTCCGGTGAAAGTTGGCAGCCGCCTGCACCACCCATTTGCGCCAGCGCATCCTGCGCGTGCTGGCCGAGGATCAGCCGCCAACGTTTAACCTGCTCTTTGTCTACCCGGGATGCCATTACAACTCCTCGAAGTTAAAATCCGACAACTCGTCCAACTTTTTCTTCTCCTTGTCCGTCAGCTCCGCGCTCAATACCTCGCTCACCTGATCGGCATTTGCGCCCCAGATTTCGCCGAGGTTTTCGGTGATGCTGCGCTTCTCCTGAGGCGAGAAGTCGCCAAATGCCCGCCGGAGAAACACCAGCGCGCGCTTGAATTCCTCCTCTGTCAGCGAGCCAACGTAGCTGTCAAGCTGCTCCCAGAGCGCGAGCCGTGTCAGCAAAGCGTAACGATTCCGCTGGGCCAGTCCTTCAAACCAGCCGGCGCCCAGATCGGCTGAAATGCCCGGTGAGAGTCGGCGCGAAACCTCTTTGGCCAGTTCGTCGTTGGCGATCAGGTTTCGTTCCACGAGCAGGGCGCACGCGTAGCCGGACAAGAGCGGATTCAAATGATCGGCGCGCGCCAGCTTTTGGAGTTCGGCAATCCAGAGCGGTTCATCAATCAGCGTGGTGTAATCCAGCGCGACCTTGTTTAACTCGTTCATGCCGTTGACCATCTTCTTGGCGGCAGCCAGATCACAATTCGCCGCGCCGACGAGCGATAACGTTCCCTCTAGAAACAACTGCTCAAGCAAAGGCTTCAACGGCTCGGCATCGAACTGCCGGACATCGCCGTAGCGCACGACCAATCCCAGCTCGTAGGTGGCGCCGGCCAGCGCGGTGAAATCCGATGAATCATTTGCGAGCCGCTGGAGCGTCTGCCGCGCCAGCTCGATAGAAGCGCTCATCCCGCATTCGCAGGCTTGCCGAATGATAGTCGAGGCTTCTGCGATGGAGACGCATTTCTCGAGCTGCTGCTTGAATTTAAATGCCACCGCCAGTTCGATGGTCTCTCCCAGCAAGACCGCTTCGACAATGGCGATTTCAGCCTCCGGCGTCCATTGCAGCGCCCAGCGCTCAGCCCAGGTGGTCCCTTCCTGCCGGAGGGTGGCCTTTTGGGCAAACGGCACTTCGAGCACCGCCAGCCGATGGAGGAAACCGGAGCGGTGCAAATCCAGAAACGCGGCTTCCGCGCTCTTGACTCGTCGATTTTCGCGCAGGTCGAGGTCCAGGTCCCGTTTCACGCCGGTCTTGAATGGCTCGAGCTTGAGCCGGCTCAACTCGCGATAGAAATCATCCTGAATGGAAGTCTGGCTAACACCCTTGGCCAGCGCCCCGATGGCCGTGCCGACTTCCACGCGCAGCAACGATTCACGAACCACCGAGCGGTCCCCCTGGCCCAGCAAAGTCACCGCTGCGTCCTGAAGTTCGCGCAGGGTTGGCAGCGAATTCCTTAGGCCGGCCATGGTCTCCGCCAGTCGGACCCCATCTATCACCTCCGCGGTGGAGCGGAAGGTCCCAGCCGACCGCAGTTCCCGCGCCACGCTGGTCAAAAACTGCGTGGCCAGCATCGCGGCGGTGTCTTCGTTGTAAGCATTCCAGACCATCTCGAAGTAGGCCGGCGCATGATTGCCCGCGCCATAGCCGGACTGCGAAGACAGCTTGAAGAACGAATACGGCATCAGCGTCATCCTGGCCTCGCGCTGGCGCAGCTTCGCGAATTCCTCGTCGCTCATCGCCGGGTGCTCCGGGCCGAGCGCCGAGGCGTGGAACGCCCCGGTAACGACCACGATCTGCTCCGGCTTGAAGCCTTCTGCGATGGCCTGTTGGATCTTCCGGCGCATATAGGCTTCACGCACCAATGTTTCGGCGCCCTGCCGGGCGGAAAAATCCTCCATCGAGCGCAACTCCTCGCCATAGCTGCGCGCGGCGTTCAGGTAGCTGTTTTCCCCACGAAGCTGCTCAAAGTGGCGTTCCCAGTAGGTTTCGTAGTCCGGCTCGCCCGCGAGCCTGGCGACCCGGTCGTAAACCGAATCCCGCTTGGGCACATCTTCGACGACTGGCGCGCAGCTGGCGTCGTCATCATCGTCGTCCTGAGCTGGTTTCGCTTTGTCCTTCTTCTCCTGTGTTTCCGGCGTTAGAACGGCAGTGCCGTCGTCGCGATCCATCAAGCCGAGGAAGACAGACGACGGCAAATCCATGAAGCGGGCTTTGCACTTGTTTTGCTGACACCAGACGAGCGCTTGATATTCGGGGCTGTAAGCGGCCAACGGATAAACGAAAGTGCGAACCGGGGCGTCGGTGGTATAAGCAAGAATCGCAATCGGCAGCTTCGACTTGGGGCTGACAATGTGGGGAATCAAAGCATCGGCGTCATCCGAGCCTTCGATCAGGACTAGCTTGGGCCGCACGGTATCCAGCAACTGGCGCAAATGCCACGCTGCTGCCGGAGACAGATGGCGGACACCAAAGATGTGCGGAGAAACGGGCATGTTCAGCGGGATTCAGCCGCGCATAGCGTCCAGTCAGATCCGGCCTTCACTCCTCGGTGTGTGCCTGGCAGGCGGCGTAGAGTCCGCGCCAGGTCGCACCCCGCTTCTTCATCACGTTGGCGAGATAGTCCTTCCACACGATGAGGTCCTTATCGTCGTCCTTGATGACTGCGCCCTGGAGACCGGAGGCGAGATCGTTGTCGCTGACCGTGCCGTCGCCAAAATTACCCGAAAGCGCCATGCTATTGGCGAGAAGCGAGATCGCCTCCGCGGTCGAAAGCACGCCGGAGGGCGTCTTGACCTTGTTCTTGCCGTCGAGCGTCTGGCCCGCGCGCAGTTCGCGGAAGATGGTCACAATCTTGATGATAGCGTCCTCGTGGGGGATCTCCGACTTCAACTGGAGGCTGGAGGCCAGTTCGCCTACGCGCTTGGTGACGATGGACACTTCCGTCTCCAGGTCCGCCGGCGCGGGCAGCACGACGATGTTGAATCGGCGCTTCAGGGCCGCCGACATATCGTTCACACCACGGTCGCGCGTGTTGGCGGTGGCGACTACTGAGAAACCGCGTTGCGCCGGGACTTCGGTGGCAAGCTCAGGCACGGAGAGCCGCTTCTCCGAAAGCAGCGAGATGAGCGCATCCTGCACTTCGGCTGCACAGCGGGTGATTTCTTCAAAGCGTGCCAGGCTGCCGGATTCCATCGCCCGGAAGATGGGGCTTTTGATCAACGACTCGTTGCTCGGGCCGCGAGCGATCAGCATGGCGTAGTTCCAGGTGTAGCGGATCTGTTCTTCGGAAGTGCCGGCTGTACCTTGGACAACTTTGGTGGAGTCGCCGTTGATGGCCGCTGCGAGATGCTCCGAGAGCCAGGACTTCGCCGTGCCCGGCTCGCCGATCAGCAACAGCGCGCGGTCCGTGACCAGGGTGGAGATGGCGATTTCGACCAATCGTTGGTGGCCGATGTATTTCGGCGTGATGTCGAGCTTGCCGCATTTGCCGCCGCAAATGTAAGTGAGCACCGAACGCGGCGACATCCGCCAGCCCGCCGGCACAGGATGCTTCTCGGCCTTGATCAGCGCGTCCAGTTCCTCGGCGTAAAGTATCTCTGCCGGTTGGCGCAGGTCGTTGGATGAGCTTTTTGGCATAGTAATCCTTCAATTCGATTGTGTGGTGGGGCGCAGGAGGGCGATGGCTTCCAGGTAATGGTCCACGAACTTCTCATCTAACTTGGCGGCAAATGCATCCAGTTTCGCCAGTTCGGCCACCGGGAGGTGGCGCGCGCTCTCGAACAGCAATTGGAGTTCGTAATCGAAATACTTCGTCCCTTTGGCCTTCCTTGCGACGAGATCGAGGAACACATCGGTGATCTTGGGATACTGGCAGCGAGATAATGCCCGGATCAGCAGCCCGGTTTGGGCTTGGCCCTTGGCTTTAATTGCGTTCAACAGATACTTTACTGCTCCTTTGTGGCCGGGGGTCGCGAGGCAGGAAACGATCACTGCCTGGTCGGCTTTGATTGCGGCGTCGAGCCAGCGCGGGTCCCATTGCACGGTTTCCAGGTGGTGGGCATCAGGGTCCCGATCCGCGTCGCCTGGCTGGGAAACGTAGCCATCGCATGTGGCTCTGATCGTGTGTTGGAGAAACTCACTCTTCTCCTTGCCCGTCCCCTTCACTTGCCCGAGCAAAGCAGCGAATTCCTGATAAATCCTGTCGGCAGGCCAAACGCGGAGGGCGCTGTGGAGGACCTGGTTGAATGCGGCAGGCGGAAGCGCATCACGTTTGGCAAGCACTGCTTCGAGCGCACGCGGCGAACCAGTCTCGTAAAGAAGCCACGCCATGCGGTCCATGACATCAGCACCTGTGGAAAATGACACGAAAGGAGATTTCTTGGTCGCCTTGAACTTTCCAAGCTTCTCGCACTGATTGAAACAGGAAAGCAGGAAGTTCTCGGTATCCCCATCCCGGTGTTCTTTAAGGCAGTCGAGGATCTCCATAAAGCGTGGAATCTCTTCCGACTCGCCTTTGAGAATCAGGGCGAATACACGCTGCCCTTCGGCGAGCAGCGAATTCAAAACCTGCCGATTGCGCAGCATGCGGAACGGTCCGACGAGGATGTCGAGCGCCTTGCCCTTGACCAGTTCGCCGAAAAGCTTAGTGATCTCGGGCCGGTCGTGTTCCGCGAGCGCTTCGAGCGCGGCGGCGCGCAGCAGCTTGTTCTTGGCGTTGGCCTGTTCCAGCACCAGCGGCAGACAATCCTCGTGCTTGCCGAGGCACGCGATGGCGACGGCCTTCACCTCCGGGGAGCCGTCTTCCAGCGCCGTCTTGCAGAGCGGGAGCGTGCCGGCCGGATCGACCTCGTGCATGACCTTCAGCTTGCGCGCGTCGTGCTTTTTGCCTTTGAGATCGAGGGTCGCTTTGAGCCGCGGCACGAGGCCCGGGCCGTAGCCAGGCAGGATTCTCTGCGCCACGAGATCAGCTATCTCCGGGTAATTGTCGCCAAGGGCTTGGATGGCTGGGTCAATCAATCGCAGGTCGTTGAACGCCCCGCGATCCGCGGCGGCTTTGATGGCTTCGAATCGCCCAGCGCCTGCGGACGTGAGCGCTTCGACCAATGGTTTGAGCACGCGCGCCGTGGTCCGCGTGCAGGAGCAGTTCGTAGCAAACACCTCGAGCTCACGATAATCGCCGTCCGTGCTCGACAGCCCTTGCGTGTATAAAATGGCGTTGAGCAGTGTGCTCAGGCTCAGGAGATTTACAGGGGAGTCGGACTCCTTCCCGTTGACCAGATCGCTAATCGACTTGGCGACCTGCGCGAACACGGGCGCCTTCGCCCCGGCCTGTTCCAGCGGTGAGATGAGTTTCTTAAGCCGGAAATCGCCGACCGCGAGCGGACTCCCCGCGATCGCCAGGCGCCGGACTTCTTTCGCGGATTCCTCAATCAAAGCAAGGCTCATAAAAGCTAGTAAGCAAGCCGAATAACGTCGCGCTCCGTCACAATGCTCAACGGCTTGGCGCGGAGTATCTGGGAATCCAGGTCGTGGTGGAAGCGGACCAGCATGACTTGGTCGTGGCGCACTTCCTTGGGAAGTATCGTCAGCAGCGGAAGCGTCGCGGGATCGCCGTCGTGTCCGTCCTCGGCCAGCACGAGGCGCTCGCCGTTTGCATCCTCAATAACCAACTCATCTCCCGCTCGCCCCAGGGCACGATACTTCACCAGAGCGACTGGACTACGGTCGCCCAGCGGCGACTTCAATTGCGTCTTCACGTCCTTGAGCACCGCGCGCAAATCCGCCCTCGCGTGTTCGCGCACCCGCGCATAGTCGGCATCGGTGGCGGGTCGCGGCTCGCTGGCCTCCCAGCGCACCCGTGGATTCAGATTGCCGGGGTAGATGCAGAGTTCAGGACAAACCGTGACGTGGAAGCAGGAATCATCCTCGCGAATGTGCCGGGCCGCGTGGTAGGGGCGATAGTTGCGGGTCAATTGCACCGCGCCTGTCTGGAGATTCAGCCACACGCCCGTCTCGACGAATTCTTTGCGCGTCCAGTCGTCGCGCGCGTTGAAGGCGAGCTGCAGCAGTTCCGCGTTGGGCTGAACCAGACCGGCATCCTTGAGTTCGCGCAACTGCCAGGCGTGGCCAAGCCAGGCCGCGATGTCGGATTCGGTCTCAGGCTTGAGTTCCGGGTCGTCGAGCCGGGTCTGCAGATACTTCCGGCCCTGTTTGCAGAGCGAGTGCAGGCGGTTTAGTTGATCCAGCGCGGTGCTGTAAACCCGTTCCCTTTCGGACGCTTTGAGTTCATCCTCCGAACTGATCTCGGAACGGTAGAATAAACCGGTCAAGGCGTGCAGGGCATTTTGCGCGCCTGGGAGGTAGGCGTTGCCGAGTTGCTTGGCCTGCTCCTCGATTTGCCGAGCCGACTTGGCGTTGAGTGTGCCCAAACCAGCCCTCACCAGATCGTTCACCAGCGATTCGAGCAGATTGAGCCCCTCCATCTGTGTTTGAATCTTCTTCTTGAGCGCGCTGCTGTTGACCGTGTGAGGTTTGTCGGCTTCCTCCTTCTTCTTCTCGACGCGTTGCTGGATCTTCGCACGCTTCTCGGTGATGTCCGCCGGCACCTCTTTTTCCACGAACTTCGCCCCCTGCGCGTAGGCGTAGAGCAGCGCGAGCGAGTGCTTGCAGGGAAACTGGTGACTCGGGCAGGTGCACCGATAGACGGGCTTGGAGGGATCGGAGAAATCCGCGGACGGGCGATAATTCTCCGCGCCACTGCCCTTGCAGTCGCCAAAAATCAACGTGCCGTCAACTGAACGGAATAATCCAACAAGCTTCTTCTTGATGACCACCCCGCGTGCGTTCTTAATGGCGGCGGCGTTGGGTGCCTGGGCATCGGCGAATGCTTCGTCAATTTGCATGAATTACCTCCACGTCCAACAGGGTCTGCAAGGCCACGATGGCATTGGAAAGATACCGCTGGTCTGTTGGCCTAGTTCCATGGTTGATCGGAAACTGAGGGACAAACTAGAAAGCGCCGTGGTGCAAGACAAGAAGATTGCTCTTTTGGCCAGTTGCTCCGGACGCGTGCACCTGACAACTACCGGCCTAATTTATCGCGGACCACGCTTCGCGCAGCTCGGCGAGCAAACATCTCTACCTTCAGGCTTCGTCGGAGCGGGGCTTAGGCATAAGCTGCGGGCGACAATTCCTCACGGGAGGGGGGTATGAGCCCAACCTGTTTCGATCAGCGTGCCTTTAGATTTCACCTTTCGCTCGAAGGATCAATTCTGTTTTGAACTGGTGCAGCGTCAGTTCGAGACCGGCTGGATATTGATGCGGATTATCGAACCTCTTGATCCCCGCGTGTAACATAGTTAGCTGCTTTTGGCACGTTCCCGGATCGAATCCAGGGACGTGGAGCCATAGACGACTTTTCCATGCCGCAAAACGGGAACGAGTAAATCCTCGTATTTGGTTTTGGCGGCGAAATGTTTTCGCCGGGTGGCGTCAATGGGGTCCACCACGGTGATGGATCCCGGAAGCGGGCGTGTTTCATCGTAGATGGCATCGCCAATGAACTCCTTGCCTTCCCGAAACCGCCGCACCTGAAGGACTCCAGGATTGGTCACCTTTACCGTCTGTTCTGAGAGCTTCACCTTGTGATCCCACGTGCCGTCGGCTTTGCGAATCGCGGACAGTTTGTAAACACCGCCCAAGGCGGGCTGGTCATACGCCGTTACCAGCATAGTTCCCACACCCCACACATTGATTGCTGCACCCTGCTGTTTGAGGCTGGCGATAAGGTGCTCATTGAGATCGTTGCTGCCGACAATCACAGCGTCTTTGAACCCGGCCTTGTCGAGCATCTTGCGGGCTTCAATGCTGAGGTAGGCGAGATCGCCTGAATCAAGCCGGATCCCGCCGAGCTTGTATCCGCGCTTTCGCAGGCGTTTGCCGGCTTCAACGGCACGCCGGACCCCTTGAAGAGATTCGTAAGTGTCGACCAGGAATATGCAATTATTCGGCAATGCGTCGGCATACGCGTTAAAGGCATCAAGCTCGTTCTCAAACGCCATCACCCAACTGTGGGCGTGGGTCCCTTTGACTGGAATGCCGAGAATCTTCCCGGCGAGCACGTTTGATGTTCCAGCGCAACCGCCAATGTAGGCCGATCGGCTCGCTGTAAGCGCGCCATCAATCCCCTGAGCTCGTCGGAGGCCAAATTCCACCACGGGGTCTCCCTGCGCCGCGAGGCAAACCCGTGCAGCCTTGGTGGCAATGAGGGACTGAAAGTTTACGAGATTCAGGAGCGCGGTTTCAACAAGTTGCGCCTGTAAAAGCGGACCGCGAACCCTCAGCAGTGGTTCCTGGGGAAACACGACCGTCCCTTCCGGAATCGCCTCCACATCTAAACGCAGCTTCAATCTGGAGAGGTATTTCAGGAATGCCGGGTCGAAGAGCCTCCGCCCGTCATTGCCCTTCAATTGCCCAAGGTAATCGAGATCAGATCTTTCAAACTTGAACCCGCGCAAATACTGGATGCAGTCGCTGAGGCCGCAAGCAAGTGTAAAGCCGCCCCGGAAGGGTTGTTTGCGAAACTGCAAATGAAAGACCGCCTCCTGATCCGCCCTACCGGTCTTCCAGTATCCATACGCCATTGTAAGTTGATACAGGTCAGTCAGCAGTGCCTGAGCACCTGGGCGATTTTCGAACGCAGTCTTCATTTGTTAGTGTGTAGGATACACTAATAACGGCCCAAGTCAAGGTTTCCCGTGCTTTTTCTGAAACACTCGATCTAGCCTCGCAGCCCACACGAACGGCGTAGATAGATGGCGAAAGAGCTCGGTCACAAACAGGCTCAGGTCAGCGGCTTTTCAGCTACAATGACCATGTTGTTGGGTGGCCAATCTATTGGTACGCCATCCAAGCCCAGCAGATTCACGCATCCGTTGTAACGATGCTCGACAATCCACGGGTTCACATAGAATCGCGATCCGCGATCCGGCTGATCGGCGTTTTCAACAATCCGAAAACCGGCTTCAGATAGAGCCTTCTTCCACTGCGAGAAGCTCCAGAAACAGAATTCCTCGTTCATTTCGGAAACCCAGTTGTCAGCATAATCCTTCTTGGATAGAAACTCTGCGGCCTGCCACAGTGCGAGCCGAAACACAGTCCGATCCCCGTGAACTGCTTCGATGAACGGAAAAGGGCGGCCTCCACCGAGAAAATCCATCGCGAACAATCGAAAACGGCTGCGGGTGGAAAGTCCGCGGAGCCAATCGGCTTCGCGCCCCCGATGCTCCGCAAGTTGTTGGGCTGAAACATCCTGGCCATCTGTGTCGGCACACCATATAGATATTCCCAGGTTCCCATTCTCCGGGCCGACCACATCCCGAATCAGCAGCCGGCCTCCCGGTCGAAGCTGGCGAAACTTTTCGGCGAGGTAGTTCCGCACGGACTTCTCGCCCTCCCCATAACTCCAGATTTCATGGAGAGTGCTATTGCACAGGGTAGTGTCGATTGATTCGGGCTCGAATAGGCGGTCGAGAAGATTGCGGTGGAAAAAGTGGACGTAGGCGCCGCCGAATTCCCCGGCTCGCTGGCGTTCGTGAAATCGCCCGGCAAATTCTGCCGACAAGTCGATGCCGAACAGGTCCGAGTCCGGAAAATCTCGACTGATCTCGGCGAGCAGTGCGCCATCAGCACAGCCCTCGTCCACAATTCGGCCCGGCTTGAGGCCATCGCGAATATCGAGGTATTTGAGCCGGATGATTTCGTTCATCCCGCGGGCATAGCTGCTGTAGTTGCGTGTTTCGGTCAGGCCGCCTTCCTGGTTGGTCAGCGGATCCTGATAGAGGCGGATAATGCGCTGAGGAACTTCGGCAAAATCTTCGAACAATCCCCAGTGGCTCGCGGCCAGATTGGCCTTCACCCGTGGTGCGTTGGCCCATTCAGCACCGCTGGATCCAATCTCGCGAATAATTTCAATTGGCGTCACCGGCTTGGGATCAGGTTCGGCCGCCTCTGCGGGCGCGATCGCGAATCCGAGTGCCTGGTAAAGCCGGATCACTTCAGGCGTGGAGCAGAGCACGAGACAGTTTTCCGGCGTCAGCTTGATGGCCTGCTCGCTTTGGTTGGCAATTTCTTTCACCGTGAACTCCGCGAAATTCTGCGTGTGCCCGTAGTGCGGAATGCCGACCACCCGGAAACGGAATGGCACCCGCTGTCGGAGGTCCCGGGCGAAACGGTCCACCCCAATCGTGCGCACATGGAACGGGATCGGATTAAAGCGCGAGTTCTCCTGGTTCGCCGAGGTGACGGCGAAAATGATTTCGGTCGGAGGAGCAGTCGGTTGACAGCGCCCCGTAATCAAGCCCGACAACTCGCTCGGCTTCGTTGATAGAACCCGATTTAGGTAATCTTCCTGAAACCGAGTGTTGACCAAATGGCGTCCGGGGAAAAGCAGGTAGCTCATGCGTGTCCGTATTTCGGTTTAGAGAGACCGTCGCCGCGCCATTTCAACTTTTCAGCCAGTACATCGTAATAGTTGATTTCAGGCAGAAACGCGATGGGCACGGAATCCGTCGAGGTCTTCACGGTAATGGTGCTGGCCGGCGTCAGCTTGGTGAGTTTCATGCCATCCACCTGCACCTCCGCAGGCCCCGAGTTGGGGTGGAGTTGCATCTCAATTGGCTCGGTTGAATTGACGACCACGGAACGATTTGTAAGGGCCTGTGGACAAATGGGTGTCACGGTAAGCACATTGCATTCGGGACTGATAATTGGCCCGCCGGCAGCCAGCGAATAGGCAGTCGAGCCGGTCGGAGTTGCGACAATGAGACCATCACAACGATAACTGGTCAATCGCCGCTGCCCGATACAGGCGTCAATGCCGATGACGTGTGGATTGCCGCCGCGGGTGATGAGCGCATCGTTCAATGCCCAGCCGGCTAGGCGTTTCTTGCCGTTGCAGATCTCCAGATCGAGCGCGGTGCGCTGGCTGATAATGAAATCGGCATTCAAGACGCGCTTCATCTCCTGCCGGACGCGGTCACCCCGAATAGAGGTTATGAATCCAAGGTAACCAATGTTGATACCCAGGATGGGCACGCCAGAGCCGCGGAAGCGATGCGCCACCTGTAATAACGTACCGTCCCCTCCGACCGCGATAACCAAGTCCGCCCTGCGGCTACGCAGATCTGCCATCTTCCGGTAGAGGTTCTTTTGTGGTGGCAGAGTCTCGATCCATTCCTGCCGGACCTTCTCGCGGTCGAGGAATGATTTCAATGCGCTGGCTGTTTGTCGCGCATGTGACTTCGCGTGGTTGACGACGATAATAACCTTGTTGATCTTCATACTCCTGCTGCTTTGGGCGACCATGCGGATTCCTTGAACAATGACCTCGTTAACCTGACGGCTTCGCGCAGTCGCTCCTCGTGCGGGCCGCGCAACGTCTTCCAAAGGACGGTCTGAGCGGCGAGAGCTTCCTCAAACCAGCGATGCATCTCTTGCCGGATGTGCTCTCCGTCACGCAATCCGTCTTGCACGAAGGGAATTTCCTCTCCGGTTAGCAGGTATAGGTCGCACTTGCCACGGCGGGCAATCTCCTCCACGGCGTGGCTATGGCTGCTCATATATCGCCGATGCCAGAGCACGGTCGCAAACGCATTGGTATCGCAGATCAATACCCGATTCGACCGGCGGGCGGCATCGTCTTCCCGGCGGGTTTGTTCCTCGGCAATCGCGGTGAATTCCTCGCTGCGCCAGTAGGGGTCATTCTTTGCCAGTTTAATTTCGGAATATTCCCGGCCGTATTCCTCCACCCAGGCCGTTTGCAGCAACTCCGCCAAGGTCTTCGCCAAAGTGGTTGTGCCGGTGGATTCCGCCCCGACCACGCATACCCGCTTTGCATACCAAGCCCGCACGGGCGGTTCGATGAAATCCCAGTTCGCATACGGATCATTGCGCACCGCCGTCCCGGAAATCGGCACGCGTTCGCGTTGCTTGTCGACCAGGACATGTTTCGAGCCCATCAACTCCGCATAGCGGTCGCCGTAATCCTCGGAGGTGAAAACCGTGTCAGGCGCCCGGCCGAGCCATCGCACCGTGTTCTCAGCCCAGATCCGCGAGTCGTTCTCGTCATAGCGATCGTCGATGACCATGACCTCGGCGGTTGGGTGAATCTCCCGCAACCAGCGGCCACGCATCTCGCCTGGAATGGTGTCCGTGGGCTTTGCGCAAAGAATCACAACCGTCCGTTCCGATTGCTGAATCGCGGCATCGATGAGCAGTTTATGACCGCGGTGGGGCGGGCAAAACTTGCCAATCACCAGGCCAAGGCCGTGTTTCATTGCGCCCCTGCTCCTTTCCTCAGACTGCGCGACCATTCCCGGACTCCCACAAGGCACATCACCAGGAAAACCGCGTAGAGCACTGCGGTGAGTGGAAGCTGGCGACTGACGTATAGCGGAATGTAGATGACATCTGCTCCGATCCAGAACCACCAGTTCTCGAAACGCTTCCTGCACAAGAGATACTGCGCGGCCAGACTCAGCACGGTGGTCACTGCGTCCCAAAGAGGCGCCGCATCGTTCACCCAGACGAGCACTTCGCGCATTCCCCAGGTGCATAGCGGAATAGAGGCCGCCAGTGCGATCCATTCACTTCGTGTGGTTCGACTGATTTTCAATGCGGTGTGGTTCTTGCCCCCGAAAATCCAATTCAGCCAGCCATAAATACCGAGCCCGAGATAAACGATCTGCAGGCTCATGTCTGCGTAAAGCCGGCCCCGGAAGAAAAGGACGAAGAAAAAGACGTTGTTGGCCAAACCAACCGGCCAGTTCCACAGATGCTCCCGCACCACCAGCCAGACGCAGATCCCGCCCGTTACGAAACCCCATGCTTCCGCAACCCCGATGACCCACCACCCACGATATGAAGCTGCCAGCACAAGTGACGAAATGAAGAACATAGCCAATGTTTCCAGCGGCTTTAGCCCCAGCCATAGCGCTGGACCGCTCTGAAGCGGCTCCGCAGCACGGCCCACCGTTGTCGTCGGACTTGATTCCATCGGCGGCAGGCTAGCAACAAGCTCGGTCGGATTCACGTTTTGGTTGCCTAAAAAAACTTCATTTCACCTGTTGACATCGTGTTGTCTATACACTACTAATAGAACGTGTAAATGCAACACTAAGAAAAGATGAGCTTGGAAACGACAATCATATATCGCCCGGTGGGGCCGAAAGAACTCGAGCTGATCGCAGCCGCTGGATATCGCGAGTTTCCTCCCCGCTTGCCGGAGCAGCCCATCTTTTATCCCGTGCTGAACGAAGAATATGCCCGGCAGATCGCCCGGGAATGGAACGTCCCGGCCAGCGGCTCTGGTTACGTCACCCGGTTCGCTGTGCGAAAGGAATTCCTGGCACGCTATCGGGAGCAGCAAGTGGGTGCTTCCATCCACCGCGAAGTATGGATTCCCGCGGAGGAGTTGGCCGAGATGAATCGGAACATCGTGGGATTGATAGAAGTGATTGCGGAATACAAATCGAAAGCCGAGCAATGAAACAAATACGCTTTTACCGTCTGAATGAGCCTTACGGAGAGTTTTCGAACTTTTCGGCGCATCCGATTGAATTGAAGGGCCTGGTTTGGCCCACTTCTGAGCATTATTTTCAAGCTCAGAAGTTTACAGGGACCGAACACGAAGAGGTGATACGCCAGGCCAAGTCCCCTATGATAGCTGCCCGAATGGGAAGAAGCCGGGAACGACCGCTGCGTACAGATTGGGAAACCGTAAAGGACGACATCATGCGCGAGGCAATTCAGGCAAAGTTCAAGCAGCATCCCGGTTTGCGATCTCTGCTGCTTCAAACGGGTGATGCCGAGTTGATCGAGCACACCAAGAACGATGGCTACTGGGCTGACGGCGGAGACGGGAGTGGGAAGAATCGCCTGGGTCACCTCCTGATGGAACTCCGTGAGAACCTGAGAAAGGCGTCGTAAACAACCTTAAGCACTTATGGCACATACATATCAATATCCCCGCGCGGCTCTGACCGTGGATTGCGTAGTCTTCGGCCTGGATGATAGCGAACTAAAGGTGCTGCTGATCGAGCGCGCTCTTGAGCCCTTTAAAGGCAAATGGGCGTTACCCGGCGGCTTCGTCCGCGTGCACGAAACGCTGGATGAGGCCGCACGCCGCGAACTGGGCGAGGAAGCCGGGCTGAAGGACGTGTTCCTGGAACAGCTCTATACACTCGGCACTGTGGATCGGGATCCACGGGAGCGCGTCGTGAGCGTGGCCTATTACGCTCTCGTCAAGCTGGCAGCTCACGCCACCAAGGCAGCCACCGACGCCGCGGACGCCCAGTGGTTTCCGATCTCCAAAGTTCCAAAGCTGGCCTTCGACCATGCCGAGATTCTGGCCGCCGCACTGGCCCGGCTAAAAGGCAAGGTGCGCTACCAGCCTATCGGGTTCGAGTTGCTGCCACCCAAGTTCACGCTCTCGCAGCTCCAGCATGTCTACGAGGCAGTGCTCGGAAATGAATTGGACAAGCGGAACTTCCGCAAAAAGGTCCTGAGCTTTGGCCTGCTGGTGCCGCTTAAGGAAACCCAGATGACCGGTCGTCATCGCCCAGCACAATTGTTCCGCTTTGACGCGGACAAATACGAAAAGTTCAAGAAACGCGGATTCAATTTTGAAGTGTGAAACGGTTTCGATTCACAGAAACACCATAAAGAGAAAGGCACGTTATGTTCGGCATCAAGTTCATCAAGGTCCAGCCCACCACCTACCTATTGCAATATCGCGGCGGCAAGATCGTCCGCGAAGGACTGGGGCTCTCCTTCTTTTACTATGCGCCGACCACATCCCTGGTGGCAGTCCCGGTAGCGAGCGCAGACGTCCCGTTCATCTTCCAAGAGACAACGGCGGATTTTCAGGGCGTTACGATCCAAGGCCAGGTGACTTATCGTGTGGGCGACGCCAAGCGATTGGCTGCGCTGCTCAACTACACGTTGGCGCCCAATGGGCAGACGTATACCTCGGAAGATCCGGAAAAGCTTCCCGAACGTGTCATTCACGTCATCAACGTGCTCGCTCGGGCCGAGCTCCAGAAGCTCCCATTGCGCGAAGCCATCCGTGCTTCCGACGAACTGGTCCAGGCGGTGAAGGCGAGGTTGGTTGCGGCGGAAGAAATCACTTCGCTGGGTTTGGAAGTGCTTGGTCTGTCGATACTTGCCATTAAGCCAACCCCCGAGACTGCGCGGGCGCTAGAAGCCGAGACCCGGGAGCAAATGTTCCGTGAAGCGGATGAGGCTATCTATGCCCGGCGTAACTCGGCGGTGGAGCAGGAGCGGGCGATCAAGGAAAACGAGTTGAACACGGAGATCGCCATCGAGACCAAGAAGCGCCAGATCCGCGAGACCCAAATGGACGCCGAGCGGGCGGTGCAGGAGAAGGAAGGCCTCCTCAAAAAGGAAGCGCTTGAATCCAACATCGGCCTGGAAGACCGCCGTAAGAGTCTGGTCGCACTGGCGGCGGACAATGCCAAGGCCGAGGCGGACGCCCGGGCCTATGGCGTGTCGAGCACGATGAAGGCGCTGGGCAGCGCTGACACGAAGATCCTCCAGGCGCTTGCCAGCACGGGCATGAGGCCAGAGCAACTCATCGCCTTTGCCTTCCAGGAACTGGCGAGCAAAGCGGACAAAATCGGCCAACTCAACATCTCGCCGGATCTATTGCGTGAATTGTTGACTCCGCAGCCCGCACGAAAATGAACCGGCTGACCGACAACAAAATCGTCCTGGTGACCCGACCGACGCGCCTGGCTGAATTGGTGATCCGATTCAACACCGTCAGCCAGGCCAAGTTCTATGTCGAGCACCAGGGGCGGACTTCTCGGACTACCTCCGCGAGGACGAGACTTATCATTGTGCGCTGACTGAGGCTCAGTCGGTCCTGTCACAAATGGGCCGGGTGCAGACGGTGGATAGAGGTTTCCTGCCCAACTTTGTGTGGGGACCGGACGACAGCGTGGTCACGCTAGGCCAGGACGGATTGGTCGCGAACACGTTGAAATACCTCAATGGCCAGCCTGTCGTTGGTGTGAACCCCGACCCCGAGCGGTGGGATGGGCGGTTATTGCCATTCCGTGTGAGCGACTTGTCGAAATTGATGCCCGAAGTTGTGTTGCGGAAGCGGCCGACGCGTTCGGTAACCATGGCCAAGGCGGCGTTGAACAACGGCCAGACCATGTATGGCGTGAACGACCTGTTCATCGGGCCGAAGACGCACTGCTCGGCCCGATACCTCATCCGCAGCGGTGTAACGAGCGAAACGCAATCGTCGAGCGGCATAATTGTCTCAACCGGCATGGGCTCCACTGGTTGGCTGAAGAGCTTGCTTACCGGAGCAGCGGCCATTACCCAATCGGCAGGCTCGAATCTGGCTCGGCAAACGACGGAAGATCTCTTCACGGCCCGAGTCCCGAAGGCTAAAAGCAGTGCAAAGGTCCGCTTTAACGTGAAAACGGAGTTCGCCTGGGACGCGAACTACCTGTTCTACACTGTGCGTGAACCGTTCCCGACTAAGACAACAGGTGCGTCGCTGGTGTTCGGTCGCGTCAGCGCCGAAACGCCGCTGATTCTCGAATCCCGTATGGCCGAGAACGGCGTAATATTCAGCGACGGCACCGAGAAGGACTTTTTGGACTTTAACTCTGGCACGCAAGCCGTCATCGGAATTGCGGAGCGGAAGGGCTCCCTGGTGGAATGAACAACATGAAAACCATCCTCATTCTCGAAGACAACGACGAGCGCATCGCGGCGTTTCAGAAGACCGTCGCTGCGCTGAAGGAGGGTTTTGAGGTGAAGGTCTGGCGCGACGCGCCTTCGATGATCGCCGGGTGCGAGGCGTTCTTTCCGACGGCGGCTCTCATCTCGCTGGATCACGATTTGAATCCACTGCCGGGGGCGACGGCCGATCCGGGAACGGGCGTGGACGTCGCGCGGTTCCTAGGCGACTTTTTGCCCGTTTGTCCAGTGCTGATCCACTCATCCAACACCGACCGCGTTTACTCGATGCACAATGAGCTCCGGTTCGCAGGCTGGACGGTGGATCGGGTTGGACCCCTTGGCACGGACTGGATTGAGACGTCGTGGTTGCGCACCGCTCGACAACTGCTGGGCCAATACCCCAACACTTGGAAGGCTGCTCTGCCCACCGACCACGCATCTCGCGTTGAGCGTATGAAGTTATCGTTGGATGGCCTCGGTTTGGGTGATGCCCTTGGCGAAATGCTGAGCTACCAGGCGCACAGTGCTCCGCGTCGGCTTGCCGAAAACAATCTTCCCGCTGGTCCGTGGTTCCATACGGATGACACGGAAATGGCGATCTCCATTTCCGCTGTGCTTAAGTCGCACGGCAGTGTGCATCAGGACGCGCTGGCGAAGCGCTTTGCGCGCCGCTTCGAGCGCGACCCAGAGCGCGGCTACGGTAAGATGACGCGAATCCAGATGCGCGAAATCATGGCCGGGGCGAAGTGGCGCGACATGGCAGCAAACGCTTTCGGTGGACAGGGTTCGATGGGCAATGGCAGCGCCATGCGCGTCGCTCCGCTAGGGGCATACTTTGCTGACGACCTGGATCGCTGTACCGAGGAGGCGAAAGCCTCGTCCCTGGTAACGCATACCCATCCCGAGGGCGTTGCCGGCGCCATTGCCGTGGCCGTCGCCGCCGCGATGGCTTGGCAACTCAGAGACGATACCGACGCTGAACGCGCGGAGGCCTTCTTTGATGCTGTGCTCCGCCAAACGCCGGAAAGCAAGGTTCGCCGCGGCATTCTCTTGGCAAGCACCACTCCACCAGAGATTCCGGAAGCGGATGTTGCTCGCTCACTTGGCAATGGCTCGCTGGTGACGGCGCCCGACACAGTGCCGTTCTGCACTTGGATGGTGGCCCATCATCTCGACCGTTTTGTTGATGCGCTGGGAAAGACCGTCAGTGTTGGCGGCGATTGTGACACGAACGCAGCCATCGTGTGCGGAATCGTTGCCTTGAGTGCCGGCCGGGAGAGCATCCCTGTCGAGTGGTTGAAGGCGAGAGAAACTGTTTCCATCTGATGGACATCATCACCCATACCGGCCTTGGATTGATCGCAGCCGCACCCGTGCTGAATTCGCGCCCCGAATTGGCACTTGGTTTGGTGGCAGGTTCGGTGTTGCCTGATCTGGATGCCCTGGGCCGGGTATTCGGCAAACGAGCCTTCCTGCGGTCGCACCAGACATGGAGTCACGCGATACCAGTTCAAGTTGCGGTAAGTGTGCTGGCAGGGGGCATTGCCAGCGGGTGCGGTGCTGATGGTCTTTTGCTCACTGCGGGGCTGTTCGCCGGTCTTGTGATCCATACTCTGCTGGATTTCAGCAACACGCTGGGCGTGACTCTTCTAGCACCGGTTTCCCGCAAGAGATTCTGCCTTGAATGGGTGTTTTTTATCGATGCTTTCGTGCTGACGTTGACCTTCATTACGGCCGGCATTTCGATCTGGCTATTCTACCGAAACGGCGATGTGCCAACCTCATATGCGGGAATATTCTTCGGGACGATGGCAGTTTACTTTGGCACAAAGGGAATCCTGCGCCGTCGCGCGGGAGCGCTCGCTACGAACGCAGTCACGCTTATGCCCTCAGCTCTGTGGCCCTGGCGGTTTTTTGGAGTAGAGGAGTGTGGGAATTGTGTCCGTCGATTTCAAATGAATGCGATAACCGGAAGCCAGAAGCCATTAGCTCAACAGGAAGTTTTTGACGACGCCTACGCTGGTTTACTCGCCAATGTGGCTGAGTTCATGCTCATGCGCGGCCTTTCGCCTGCCTATCATGTTGTGAGCGCAAAGAAGACCGAAGCGGGAGAGTTGCTCGTCTGTCGGGATCTCCGAACCCGCAACTTCGGGACAGTCTACGGCGACCTTGAAGTCCTACTTGATAAAGACAATAGCGTGCTTCGAACCACATTTCATGTTTGAACCGAAACACAATGCACGAACCTGGGGTTTCCGTTTCTCGCTAACGGACGCCTTAGCCATTCTTTCGTTCATGAGCGCAGCAGCTGTCTTATGGCGGCTGGGCATTCTGCTCTGGTGGATGCTCGCGATTGCGGCAGGGCACTTCTTCCTGTTCTGCAATGTCTTCAGAATTGTTCGTCGTCGGGAATTGGCTTGGTCAGGGCTATTCATCCTGAACGTCGGCATTTGGACCTGGCTCGACCTTCTGGCCTGGCCTTGCGTCCTGCTGTGCCAACTCCCCATCACGGTCGGGCTTGTCGTCGCGGATATGCGCTCGCCCGGATACCACGGAGTGTTCGCGAGTCGGCTAAATCCTCGGCTTAATGACTACTTGGAAGGGCGTTTTCCATGACTGAGAAAGAAATTATCAAGACAAGCAAGTTCCTCAGCCTGATTCTCCGGCACGAACCGGAGCGGGCGGGATTAAAGCTCGGTGAAGCGGGTTGGGTGGGCGTGGACGAATTGTTGCAAGCGGTGAACAGCCACGGTGTCACTCTCACGCTGGACCAACTCAAGCACATCGTAGCGACGAGCGACAAAAAGCGTTTCGCGTTCAGCGACGATGGCCAGCGCATCCGCGCGAGCCAGGGCCATTCTATCGAGGTGGATCTGCAATACCCGCCGCAGACGCCTCCGGAGATCCTGTATCACGGCACAGCCACTCGATTCCTAGACAGCATCCGCCAGCACGGCTTGCAGAAAATGGAGCGGCATGATGTCCATTTGTCTGCAGAGACCAAAGTAACGGTTCAAGTTGGCGGGCGCCACGGCAGGCCGGCCCTGCTGACGATTCGTGCGGGTGATATGCACAGGGCAGGTTTCGCTTTTCGATGCTCAGCCAATGGCGTTTGGCTCGTTAATCACGTCCCACCTCAATTCATTCAATTCCCATGAAAGCACTGATATTGGTCGATATCCAAAACGACTTCATGCCGGGTGGCGCTTTGGCGGTACCGGATGGCAATAAGGTCATCCCGGTGGTCAATCTACTACAACCGCTTTTTCCCATTGTTGTCGCCACACAGGATTGGCATCCCGCCAACCACCGCAGCTTCGCGGCGAACCATCCGGGAAGGAAAATCTTCGAGCAAATTGAGCTGAATGGCAGGCCTCAGACGCTGTGGCCAGTGCATTGCGTGCAGGAAACACATGGTGTGGAACTCGCCGCCACACTCAATCGTGAGCGTATCGTCAGGGTGTTTCCCAAAGGCACGGACAAGAGCATCGACAGCTACAGCGGTCTGTTTGACAACGGTCGTCACATGTCCACCGGACTAAGCGAATGGCTCAAAGCGCAAGGTGTCGCGGAGGTTTTCGTCTGTGGGCTGGCCACGGACTACTGCGTGAAGTTCACCGCGCTGGATGCCGTGCATGTGGGATTCAGGACTTACTTCATTGAGGATGCCAGCCGTGGCGTGAACCTGCGACCTGACGATGTGAAGAATGCGGTTGAGGAAATGAAACGCGCCGGTGTTGTGGTGGTTCAGAGCGCAGAACTGTTGAGTACCAAATGAAGCAGCATCCCAAGATCACGCTACACAGCGGCAAGTTTCTCGCCCTCGTCAAGGAGGGACGTTGGGAATACGCCGACCGCACGAACGCGACCGGAGCAGCCATCATTATCGCGGTAACTGAGGAGCAGAAACTCCTGCTCGTGGAACAGTTTCGGATTCCGGTTCATGCCCGTACTATCGAGCTGCCCGCAGGCATCATCGGGGATGACCCCGGCAGCAAAGACGAAGCGCATGCCGAAGCCGCGCGGCGCGAGTTGATAGAAGAAACAGGCTTCGAGGCGGGACACATCAAAGCACTGACCCACGGCCCATCTTCAAGCGGTCTCACTTCCGAAACTGTCACCCTCTTCCTCGCAACTCAACTGCGTCGGGTCGGTGAAGGCGGTGGGGTGGCGCATGAAGACATCACCGTCCACGAAGTGCCGCTGGCGCAGGTTCACAGTTGGCTGGAGGCGAAGGCCAAATCGGGGGTGCTGGTTGATCCCAAGGTTTACGCCGGGCTGTATTTCATCGGAAGGAACGAATGACCCCTTCGACATCCATTTCTAAGCGGGAACGAATTCTCGGAGGTCTGTGGGGCTCGCTGGCTGGTGATGCGCTGGGCGTGCCGGTGGAATTTAAAGACCGCGCAACGGTACAGGCCGACCCGGTCAAGGACATGCGAGAATATGGAACTCATCATCAACCTCGTGGCACGTGGTCAGATGATAGCTCCATGCTTCTGTGCACGGTAGACAGCTTGGTGAATCATGAATTCAGCCTCGCGGACATGGGAAAACGGTTTGTCCGCTGGATGAACGACGGGCTCTGGACGGCGCATGGCGATGTTTTTGACATGGGTGGAACCACTTCCACGGCACTAATGCGGATTGCCAAGGGAATGCCTGCGGATCAGGCCGGTGGACGCCACGAGGATAGCAACGGGAATGGTTCGTTAATGCGAATCTTGCCGGCGGTGTTGCGTTTCGCAGGTGAGCCGCTGGAGTTGTTTTCAGATCGTCTGGAGAAAGTGTCGGCGATCACGCATGGCCATGCCCGATCAAGAATGGCCTGTGTGTTTTATGGGCTAATGGTGCGACAGCTCTTGCTGGGCTGGCAGCTCCAGGCCGCGTTGGATTCCGCCCGGGCTGAATTTACGGGCTGGTATGAGCGGTCACCTGAGTTCGCTACCTTTCGCCACATTCTGGAAGATGAGCTAGTGTCCGTTCCCGAGGGAGAAATTGTTTCCACGGGTTATGTGCTCCATACGTTACACGCCAGTCTGTGGTGTTTGCTGACGACGCATAATTATCGCGATTGTGCTTTGAAAGCCGTCAATCTCGGCGGAGACACGGATACGACGGGCTGTGTCGCCGGCGGCCTGGCGGGAGTCGTCTATGGATTCAAATCCATTCCCGCGGACTGGATCCGCCAACTGGCGCGCAAAGGCGATGTGGATTGCCTGTTCCACGAGTTTGCCGACCTGTGCAAAGAGGTGATGGCGAAAAGGGGAAGTTGATATGACCTCGCCCCCTCCAACCCCCGATTTGCAGGATCGCTTCAATGGAGTATTGCTCGGCACGGCGGTGGGGGATGCGCTGGGGTTGCCGGCAGAGCGCATTTCGCGGGGGCGAATCCAGCGGATGTGGCATGGTCAGTGGCGGCTTCGTTTCCTGTTCGGCCGTGGCATGGTAAGCGATGACACCGAACACACGTTGTTCGTCGCCCAAGCGCTGCTGACTCATCCGGATGATGTCGATGCGTTTCAACGATGCCTCGCGTGGAAACTTCGGCTCTGGCTGCTCGGCCTGCCGGCAGGCATCGGTTTGGCAACGCTCAAGGCGATCCTGAAACTATGGGTGGGGATCTCGCCGAGCCGAAGCGGGGTTTGGTCCGCTGGGAATGGGCCGGCGATGCGGAGCGCAATAATTGGGTTGTATTTCGCAGGTGATGCTGCCAAGCGCCGGGCGTTTGTTTCGGCTTCAACCCGACTTACCCACACCGATCCGAGGGCCGAGACCGCCGCGCTGGCCGTTGCCGAGGCTGCGGCTTGGGCCCTTAACCAGAATGAACCCATCGAGCAATGGCTGACTCGCTTGTCCAGTCCGGGCTGCGATGAAGAGTGGCTCGGCATTTGTCAAACGCTGGCCGACGCCCTCGCCTCAGCAAAGTCAGTCGAGGAATTTGCGGACTCAATCGGTTTGCACAAAGGTGTCACCGGCTACGCGTATCACTCCGTTCCGGTTTCGATCTACGCGTGGTTGCGTCACCGAAATGATTTCCGCATCGCGTTGGAATCAGCTCTGGACTGTGGCGGTGACACCGACACGGTAGGCGCAATAGTCGGAGCCATCGTGGGCGCCAAGGTTGGGAAGGGAGGAATTCCCTGCGAATGGATCGCCGGTGTCTGCGAATGGCCGCGCTCGGTTTTGTTGCTGGAACAAATTGCTGCCAGGCTGGCGCGACAGAAAGACACCGCACGCGCGCTTGGACCAGTTCGCTATTTCTGGCCGGGACTAGTTCCGCGGAATCTGCTCTTCTTGGTCGTGGTGCTGATCCACGGGTTCAGGCGGCTCGCTCCACCTTACTGATACGGTTTGCGGCGACGACCTGACCACTGTTACCCTGCCGTCGTGAATTCGAAAAAACCGCAACGGCCACGACGATTGGGTGTTTACGCCGGCAGTTTTGATCCACTCACGGTTGGGCACCAGTGGATGATTCAAGAGGGCGTGCGTTTGTTTGAGCACCTTATTGTGGCTGTCGGCACCAATCCGGAAAAGAAAAGCACTTTCTCACTCGAAGACCGTTTGGCCATGCTGCGCGAGTCCTGCCGACCATTCAGCAATGTCGAGGTGGCGTCGTTCTCCAACCTGTATCTGATTGATTACGCCAAATCGGTCGGCGCAACGCACATCCTGCGCGGCATCCGGTCGGCGGGTGATTATGAATTTGAGCGAACCATGCGGAACATAAACGGCGACCTCGACGCCAAGATTTGCACCGTGTTCCTGATTCCGCCTCGCAACATCGCCGAAGTCAGTTCCAGCATGGTAAAGGGATTGATCGGACCAGCAGGTTGGCGGCGAATCGTGCGTAAATATGTCCCAGCGCCGGTCTATCGCCAACTCCTTCAACTCCACAAGTGAGCGGTGTGAATCTAGAGCGCTGGTCGCAACTGTGGCATACGGCGACGAACGCAGTCCCACCCACTGATGCCTTCGCTCGCTTGGTGGCCATGTATTCCGAACCCCATCGGTGCTACCACAACTTGGCTCACATTGAAGACTGTCTGGGAGAGTTTGACCGAGCCAAGCAGCTTGCGACCGATCCGACTGCCGTTGAACTGGCTATCTGGTTTCATGACGCTGTTTATGATCCTCGCGCCGCCGACAATGAAGAACGTAGTGCGGAACTGGCGAAGGATTGGCTGAGCGATCTGCACGCGAGCGATGCGCTTACGGACTCCGTTGGCCGATTGGTACTAGCGACCAAAAGCCACGACGCCTCGCTGCATGCCGATGCGCCACTATTGGCGGACGTGGATTTGAGCATTTTAGGTAAGCCTCCGGAACAATTCTGGCAATATGAGCGCCAAATTCGTGAGGAATACGCTTGGGTGGAGAAATCTGTGTTTGCCGCTAAGCGTGCGGAAATTCTGCGCCGATTCCTGGCCCGCGAGCGAATCTACCAAACAGATATCTTCTTTCACAGAATGGAGGCACAGGCCCAGGCAAACCTGCGGGCCTCAGTGCAACGACTGAGCGATGGACTATCGAGTTAATTGTCAGTTGCTTTGACCTGGGACGTTGTCTTCGGTTTAATGGCTGGCAATTCGATTGCATGGAATACCTGTGGAAGAGTCCCAGCACATTCTCGACCCGCTGCCGTATCACGTTGAGTTGAGGGATTATCTCAAGTCGCGCGAGCGGGAGTTGTGGAATTGGTTTGCCTCGGCCCGGGCGCAGGCCGATTTTACCGAGAACTTGCGCATGGACTTGTTAAAGTCCACCTATCGGCTCGATGCCGAGAGTCACCCGGAGCTCTACAATGGGGTTAAGGAGGCGAAGGAGCGGCTTCAACTCGACATCCCCGTCACAATTTATCAAGCGCAGAACAGCCCGCAGCCGAACGCCGCACTTTACTTCATTCCAGGCGAGGGCCACGTCGTGTTCTCCGGACCTGTTCTGAGCCTGCTGAGCGCTGAGGAAATCAAGTCCGTCCTCGGTCACGAACTAGCGCACTATCATTTATGGCAATGGGAGGAAGGCGACCTCCATATCACAGATCGGTTGATACAGGCCGTGGCCGTTGACCCGCGCGCGGCGGGCAGCCATGAACAAACTGCGCGCCGCTTTCAGCTCTATACCGAAATTTTCGCCGATCGCGGGTCGCTTTGCGTGACCGGTGATTTGCATCCGGTTGTAGCTGGCCTGGTCAAAATCCAGACCGGGCTCGGACAAGTGAGTGCGTCGGCCTATTTGAAACAGGCAGAAGAGATTTTCGCAAAGGACAACGTGGCCACGGAAGGCTTGTCGCATCCGGAGGCGTTCATCCGCGCGCGGGCTCTGTCCTTGTGGCAGGATCAGCGCCAGGACTCCCATCCGCACATCGCGCGCATGATTGAAGGGCCAGAGGCGCTAGACGAACTGGACTTGATCGGGCAGGCAAGGCTCACACGGAAAACCCGGCGTTTAGTTGAGCACTTCCTTCAGCCGAAATGGTTCCAGACCCCCGCTGTCCTCGGGCACGCCAAAATGTTCTTCGATGACTTCCAGCCAGCAGCAACGCGTGATGGTTTTGTAATCGAAGGATTCCAAACCACCGATGCAAAGCTCCGGGAGTATTATTGCTACCTGTTGCTGGATTTCGTCACCGCGGACCCTGAGCTTGACGACATGCCACTAGTGGCAGCGCTCGATCTGAGTCGGCAATTGGACCTCGATGGCCAATTCGAGCGGCTTGCCGCCAAAGAACTAAAGCTGAAGGTGCGCGATGTGCGCAAGCTGAAGGAGCAGGCCGCTGAGATGCTCACCAAGGCGGAGGTGGCCGGATGACCGAGTTGGCACAATTGCCGTTCCTCAAGTTCCTCGAATCGGGTGTAGGCAAGGGCGGGTTCGAAGCCGACGACGTCCTGGCCGCGCTCCTGCCGTTGATGAAGCAGGTGCTTGCGGCGCATGAGGCCGGACTGGTCGCTCCCCTCAATGGAATCCAGGACCTCGTCGTCACCGATGCCGGGAGCTTGATGTTTGCTCCGGCGAAGGTCAACTCGCCAGAGAAGAACACCAACAAGGTAGAAGCCATCCAGTTGCCGATCAGCAGCGCAGTTGAAGTGGTCGCAGAATCGCGGCGCACGGCGGATATTGACCAAGCCTCGTTGACCGTTTCCGATCTCGGGGTCGGAACGACCGGGAGCGACATCAGCAAGCCCGTTTTCCTGCCGAACTACCGCTCGTGGGAGCAGGCGATCGGCCACCACGACGAGCTGACGGATATTTTCTCGCTCGGGATGCTACTGGCCAGTGTGGCCTGCGGTCTGGATTTCACCGATCCGGGCGAATTGGAGATGTTCACCGTCAACCGCACGAACCTGTTTGGATTGACTCCTCGGCTCAACCCGGTGCTGGGCTCAACCATCGTGCACATGACGGAATTGAACCGGCACAAGCGCGCCCAGGATCTCGGCCAGATGATTTCGAGGCTTGAGAACTACCGCGAGCAGACGGTGGATTTCGACACCAACGTCTTCGCCAAGAAGGAGTTTCAGGAATCGCCGATCACCGGAAAACGGCAGCTGATTCAATCGCATTTGCGCGACCGGCTTTTCGAAATCTCACGGCGCAATCGCCTCATCTATTTCAAGCCCACGCTCCAGACTCTGAACCTCACCATCGCTTCTGTGCCGGTGTTGTTGGATTACCGGAACATCAAGCTGGAACAACTCTTTGTCTGGCATCCGCAACTTGCCGCCACCGTGACCGAGGGCGCGCCGATGTCGCTGGGCAAATACCTGCGTTTCGAGGACGCGCCCTACATCCCGGGCGTGTTGGACAAAATTATCAGTGAAGCCCGGCGCGACCGAGCCGAGTATGGCTTCGCCCAGCTCCGACTGGTATTGTGTTTTTTGCGCTGGAACAACCTAAAGGAAGCGCCGAACGAGCGCATCCATTCCCCGTTGCTACTGCTGCCCGTTGAGCTCACAAAGAAGAAGGGCGTGCGCGACAATTACGTTCTCGATCCAACGAGCAGTGAAGCTGAGGTGAATCCCGCGCTGCGGCATCATCTCAAGGAACTGTACAATCTGAACCTGCCGGAGTTTGTGGATTTGAAAGAGACTTCGCTGGATCAATTCTATGAAACGCTCAAGGCGCAGATTCAGGCAAGCGAGCCGGGCGTCACCTTCAATAAGATTGATCGGCCGCAGATTGAACTCATCCACGAAAAGGCCCGTCAGCGCGTGGACCAATATCGGCGGCGCATCAAACTTCAATCCCGCAGGACCAGGGCCGCCCACAAACCAGAATACAGTTACGAGCGAGAGAATCTCCGCCCCCTTGGACTGCAACTGTTCCTGGAGAAAGTCCGCCCCACGCCTATGCCGCTGCGCGACGTGGCAGGCGCCGCCCCACAGACGCGCCTGCCGCACATTGTGGAAGCAAGTAGCCCGCCCGATGCAGGCAAAGTATTGGAAGCCGAGCGACAGATGTTTTCGTTGCGTGACGGCGACAATCAGAATCCATATTCGTGGGATTTCGACTTGTGCAGTCAGACCCTCGGTAATTTCAACTATCGCAAGATGACGCTGGTGCGCGACTATGCGAAGCTCATCGAAACAGACATTGCCAGCGGCGCGTTCGACACGGTCTTCTCCCTGACACCCAAACCACTCGAGGAAACACCTCCCCCTCCGCTGGAACTCCCAGATCAACACCTCGTCATTTCGTGCGATGCCACCCAGGCCACCGCCATAGCGCGGGCGCGCACCGGAGCGAGCTATATCATTCAAGGTCCGCCTGGCACAGGCAAATCACAGACGATCACCAACCTCATCGCCGATTACGTTGCCCGTGGGAAGCGGGTGCTGTTCGTCTGTGAAAAACGTGCGGCGATCGACGTGGTGTTCCATCGCTTGCGCCAGCAGGGGCTTGATGAGCTCTGTTGCCTGATCCACGACTCGCAGACGGACAAGAAGGCGTTCATCCAGAATCTCAAGCAGACCTACGAGAAGTTCTTGAGTCCGGCCGACCTCGATCCTGGCGCCGAGAGTTCGCGCATGGCGACCTTGAAGGCGATGGATCAAGATATCTCCAGTCTGCGGCGCTTTTCGGAAGTGATGCGGGAAAAGCACCGCCATACCGGCGTCGCTGTGCGTTCGCTGCTGCATCGCTTAGTGGAATTGCGCGGGCACGCGCTGGATCTGGCTCCGGAAATCGACGACTTGTTGCCCGAATACCCCGTCTGGCTTCAGCACGGAGATGTGGTTAACCGCCTGCAATCCGCACTAGCGGAGGTGGGCGAGGAGCTGTGTTTTGCGAGGCATCCGTTGCGCTGGCTGGGCAAAGATGTTTTGCAGGCGGATCGTCCGCTGGAGACTTTGTCCAAATATCTCGACCAAGCTGAGGATTTGCTGGATGCGATCGAGAGCGCGCTGGAACTGTCCGGCCTGCCCGGCGAGTTGTGGGACACGTTTGCGGAGATTCAGGCCATTCTTGAGATTGCCGTCCGCATCCGTCCGTTAGCTGAACGCGATCTGCTCGGCGTGCTGACGCACGGAGCCGCCGAGAAAACCTTCGATGCACTCGCCGCCGACCTCGACAAAAAGGCTAAGGCTTCCCAGAAAGCTCAGGAGAAGATCGCGGGCTGGCGAGAACCGTTGCCATCGGATGACACGGAGAACGCGCTCGCCCAGGCGCAGTCGTATGAGAAATCTATTTTCCGCTTCCTGCAACCAGCATTCTGGCGGCTAAAGAAGACACTGCAAGCACGTTACAACTTTTCGCAACACGCTGTTACGCCCGCGTGGAGCAAAATTTTAGGTGATCTGTCAGCTTGGCACACGGCGCAGGCGGAATGGGAAAGTTTGCGCAGTCAGGCGGCCACCGATTGGCGTGTGGAAGATGTGGATGCGTTTCGCGCCCAGGTCGCCGAACTGAAACATCACCAACTCCTGACGCATCCATCGGTCAAGGCACTGCTCGATCTGCTACGCAAGTCTGATGAGGCGGCCGCGCTCATCGACAATCTTGTCGGCATTCAGCAGCGTTTTTCCGAACTCGACGGCACGCTTGGCTCTGTGCTTGCCGAGCATGAACAGTTTGAATTCCCTGAATTGACGGCGGTCCTGCAGAAACTGCGCGAGCAGGCGGGCACGCTGGCCGAGCTGTCACCCATCCTGGCGGAACTGGCGGAATTGCCGGATGGCTTCACGCACGCGTTGCGCCATGCGCCGATGCTGTTGAGTGAGTTTGAGGCGGCAGTCGGTCACAAGAGTTTGAATGGTGTCTATCGAGAAGATCGAGCCGTGAACCGATTCGAGGGCCGCACGCTGCTCCGCAAGATGGACCAACTTGAGAACCATTATCGTGAGTGGCTCGGTTTGAACGCCCGCTGCATCCGCACGGCGGTAAGGCAAAAATTCCTCGATCACGTCAACGTATCGTCACTGCCAGCCTCGCAACTCAGTCAGGAACAGAAAGTGTTCAAGAAATCCTATGCTGCCGGGAGGCGCGACCTGGAGCACGAGTTCGGAAAGACGATGCGCTACAAATCCATCCGCGACCTGGCCGCGGACGACACCGGCCAGGTCATTCAGGATTTGAAGCCGATCTGGCTCATGAGCCCGCTCAGCGTCTCGGACACGCTGCCGCTCGATCCCAGTTTGTTCGATGTTGTCATCTTCGACGAGGCCAGCCAGATTCCGCTGGAAGAGGCAATTCCGGCCATCTATCGGTCGCATCAGGTGATAATCGTGGGCGACGAGATGCAATTGCCGCCGACCACGTTCTTCGCCAGCGCACGGACCGAGGACGAAAGCGTTATTGTCCAGGAGGAAGGAGAGCGAATCGAGGTGGACCTCGACTCGGACAGCTTCCTGACTCAGTCGACCCAGAACCTTCCTTCGACGCTGCTTGCGTGGCATTACCGCAGCCGCTACGAATCGCTAATCAGCTTTTCCAACGCAGCGTTCTACAGCGGCAATCTCTACACCATTCCCGACCGCCAGCGTTCCATTGCCGAACGCCCCGAGTTAATCGTGACTGCGAATGAACAGGGGGTCACGAATGTCGACGCGCTGCTTGCGCGGAGCATCAGCTTCCACTTCATGGCACACGGGCTTTACGAAGATCGGCGCAACCCGAACGAGGCTGCCTATATCGCACAGCTTGTGCGCAGCATGCTTCAACGTGATACCAAACTGAGCATCGGCGTGGTCGCCTTTTCAGAAGCACAGCAGGGTGAGATTGAGAGTGCCCTGACCCGCTTGGCGGAGGAGGACAGCGAGTTTGGCGCACGGCTGGAGAATGAATATGTTCGCGAGGAGAACGACGTGTTCTGCGGCCTGTTCGTGAAAAACCTGGAAAACGTGCAGGGCGACGAGCGCGACATCATCATCATGAGCGTCTGCTATGGCCACGACGCGAACGGCCGGATGCTGATGAACTTTGGGCCGATCAACCAACGCGGTGGCGAAAAGCGGCTGAACGTCATTTTTTCCCGTGCCAAGCATCACATGGCGATCGTTAGCTCCATTCGCCATCACGATATCACCAACGACTACAACGACGGAGCTAACAGCCTTAAGAACTTTCTCCACTATGCCGAGGCGGTTTCGAAGGGCGATGAAGCCGCCGCGCGCCGCGTGTTGGAGAATCTCAATCCGCTCAGCCGCAGGGCGCTTGCGCCATTGAGCAAGGGCGACGCCGTGGTGGAACAATTGGCCGCTGCGTTGCGCGAGCGCGGCTACGCGGTAGATTTGAACGTCGGCCAATCGAAGTTCCGCTGCGACCTCGCCGTGCGTGGCAAAGCCGACAGCCTGTATCAACTCGGTGTTCTCGTAGACACAGACGGACACTATGCGAATCCAAACCTGCTCGATCGCTACCTGATGCAGCCGTCCATTCTACGGGCATTTGGCTGGCGGTTCGCGTTGGTGCTTACGAAGGATTGGTATCATACCCCGGATGACGTGCTGGCTCGACTGGAGAAACTGCTGCTGGGGCAGGAAGTTGAACCGGAGGCCGAACCGGAAGCGGAAGAGTCGGCTGAGGAGCCTGCGCCGGGGGTTCAGGCAGCCAGCATGATTGCGCCAACCGATCCCCCGACACCCGAAATGGTAGCGCCGGCTTCAGTGGAGATTCCCCGCGGTGAGCCAGCGCCCGTGCTCGTCTCAGCTTCCGATCCAAGCTCAGTCCGTCATTTTGAATTCATCGGGGGCGCATCCAGGAAGTTCTGGGAAATCTCGCTGTCAGGCAATTCATTTGCCGTGCGTTTTGGCCGGATTGGGACGGCTGGCCAATCACAGACCAAGACGTTTGCTGACGAGGCAAGGGCAAAACGTGAGGCCGAGAACTTGGTCGCGGAAAAGCTGAAGAAGGGCTACGCCGAACAGAGAACCTGAACGGCAGCCAGGCTTGCTGCGATGTCTTGTTCTCCATAGCTTTAACCCAGCATGACTCCAAAGGAACTGGAGCAGTCTGTCCGTTCGCTGTTGCAGCAGTCGATCGCCGACGCCGTGTTGCGCGAGCAACTTGAGAAGCTGGCGGCTGACGAGATTTCTTTCTCCGGGTTAACCTGGCTGTTTGGCCCGGAACTGTATCACCGCAACCGGATTCTTTTCCGCCCATTCATCCTTTCGCGGTTCAGCACCTACATGGTCCTGACCAAGTGAAAGACGGAGATAATTCGCTGGAAGGGGGACAGGGCCAGAATCCTCGAAGCATGGCTGGCGGAGGTAGATAAAAACGATGAGGCCGATTTATTCCGCCGGCTTTACGAATGGAAACTTTCCGAGAGTTTCGACTGGCGCAAACGCGATGCACGTGGTCAGAAGATCATGGCGGATCTGCAGGCGCGCTTCCGAGCTGCCGCCACTCCTGCCCAACGACAGATCGTCCTGCGCAAATTTGACCTCTGGTTTCAACTCGATGAAGAAAACGCTTGCTCCCTGTACGAGCGTGATGCGCGGGCGGCGAGCGCTTATATCCTGCGCCGACTCCCTGGCAGTTGGCTGGGCGGTGACAAACGTAAATTATGGGGTCGCTTGATCGCGCTGGTCGAGGCGAAGAAGGACGATGATTTTCGCTGGCGCCTGTATCGCAAACAAGTGCCGCTGGCGGATTGGACGAAGGAAAGTCTCGGCTTGTGCGGTTCGATTAGGGACGGCGGGGAACTGTGCCGCGAACTGGAAAAGCGTCATCCGGAAGGCATGCGCGCAAATTTGGCGGAAGGTTTCTTTCAACTCGTGCAACGCCGCGGGCGCGACATCTTCCCGTATATCATCCGCCATCTTAATCAGGTCTGGCGAAGTTGGTTCGCGCGCGGCAGCTATGGCAAGATGGCAGACTACACGCGCGAAAAGGGTTGGTGGGATTTGTGGTCCGCCCTGATTCGCACCTGCAGTTCGTCCAAGGAATTTAACAAGCAGGTGCTGGAACTGGTCGAGAGCCGGGTTCTGCAGGAAAAGAACGTCATCGAGCGCCTGCTCGCGCTGGCGGGAGCGTCGCGCGAGTGGAACTGGCCCGGCTTGGGGATCACGACGGTGCATCAACTGGAGGAATCCGTGGCGCTCGCGCTCTATACACGTTTCCCGGATTTGCTTCGCGGCCCTTACAAGTTGCACGTGCAAGCCAACATCTGGGGACAGAGTTACACCAAGTTGCTGAGCCACTTCATCACCATCGGCGACGAGGAGATGATTGATCATCTTGCCAGTCGCATCGTGACGCGCTCGGGCCGCTGGGGCAACGCGGCGAAACTGCTGGAAGATGCGGATCGACTCACGGACTACTACGCGGCGTTGAAAGCGAACGAATCGGTGTTCTCCCGCCGCGCTGCAAACGTGCTGGGAAAAGTTCCGCCCTACTCGATCTATCAATACAACGCGCTCATCAGGGCGAACCGGCTCGCGCGGCTGCTCTTCGAGCGCTCAGCATCCTCGTATCTCGCCGACCCGCGCAGCTTGGCGGATCTGGTCGAGGGGTCGGAGATTCACGTGATGGCGCTGGCATATCGCGCGCTCGGACTGGACGACCTGCGCGCTCGCGAACAGGCGTTTACCCACTTGCCTTTGCTGATGGGCACGTTGCTTCGTCCGATGCAACGGGACACAAGGACGCTGGCATTCGGAGCTTTGGCCAATGGGGCGAGCACGATTGAATCGGCGCGGCTGATTCTGGATCGGGCGAAGGATGCGTTGAACCTGCCCGACACACGCTATCCGAAGGAGAGACTTTTGGGACTGATTGCACAGTTGCTGCATCGCTGGCCAGAGTTGCGGGGCGCGAACGAGCAACCAGTGGTTTATGAAAGGAAGACCGCATGATCTTCGCCTTGGATTACGCCAGCCCGAGCGTGTTCGAGTCCGACCGTGAACGCGCTTTGCTGGGGATGTCCGCGAATGCAAGGCGGCCCGTGCGTTTTCACGGTCAGGTCACGCGGAATATTCCACTCTTTCGTTTCGCGCTGCGGGCGTTGGGTGAGGCGATCTGGTCGAATGATACCTGGGTCACGCAGGGGGAACTCATGAGTTGGATCCTCGACCCGGTGATAACCGTTCACCCGGACCGAATATTTTTCGAGGCGTTCAGCCAGGACCAGAGTGTCTACGCGATGGTAATTGCCAACCCGCAAATGTTCGCTACGGACGGCGACATCGTCACCGGCACGACCAACGTAGATTTCTCAGCGTGGTTGTGGGGCGCGCTGAACGAATTACGCTCCAGCAGGGAAACCTGGCTGCGGGTCGGGGCGCAGGGCTTCGAAGTGAAAACGAAAGGTGCAGGCGGGCGATTCGAGCAGAAAGTAGATTTGCCCGACAACTGGGTTCGAGGCTTTCTCCAAGTCAGCAGCGCGATGGCTATGCCAGGCACGCGCATCACCGTAAAGCCAGCCGACTTGCTCACCGCCATCCGGTTTCTGCGTTATACCAAGGCGAAAGTTTCACCGCGGGCGCTGCGCTACGAATTGGCCTCTTCAGGAATGTTCCGGCAGTTTTTCATTGAGCGGGATAAAGGTCCAACCCACCCAGATGGAAGAAGATGTCGGACTTGAAACGCTCTTTGTTCCGATACCCAAAGGCCTTTT
>Ga0182014_10000824_pt1 | contig 42250 bp, 42 predicted proteins | sample 612S2DmetaG_FD_120489 | JGI IMG/M metagenome (GOLD analysis project Ga0182014, IMG submission 120489) | Permafrost microbial communities from Stordalen Mire, Sweden - 612S2D metaG | ecosystem: Environmental > Terrestrial > Soil > Wetlands > Permafrost | place: Sweden: Stordalen | collected... | reverse complement strand
GGAATTGAACTCGATGTAACGGCGCAGCCCGTATTTCTCGGTGACCCCTTTGAGGTAGTCCCAGATCTCGGGCTGATAGGAGAAGGGGTTCTTCCAATCCGGCTTGGGCTCGAAGGAGTACGAGTACAGGTGCGACGGAATGTCGCAGGCGCAGCCGGGGTAGCTATTGTCCCGCCAGGTGCCGCCGATGTCGTCGGCCTTCTCCAGGATGACGAAGTCCACGCCCTGCTGCTGTAGCGCGATGGCCATACCCAGACCGGAGAATCCAGTCCCGATGATGACGGCACGGGTGTGCACTGGCGGCTTCGCGCCCGTTGTCTCCACCTCGGTCACGACATTAGTCATTGCGGTCTTTCTATTGAGGCCTATGTCAGTCCGTGCGTCGGCCGGCGCATCTTTGCCCACCCGCAACCGGCCAAGGTAAATACCCGGTACCCAGGGTATCGGATAAGACGAGTGTTATCGAAGGCCACGACGATGTCAACGGCGCCGCTGCTCAGCTCGCAGCGGGGTTGCTCGGCACTGCGTTGTGGATCGGCTGATCGGGATCCATCGCGATGCCGAGCGTCTCGGCCGTGCCAACGATGACCGCCAGCATGATGGTCGTGAGATGGGCGACGAAGTGCTCACGCGGCATGCGTTGCGGGCTGTCGGGCGCGGGACCCAGCCACCACTCGGTGGCCGACGCGGCGGACCCGAAGGCGGCGAATGCGGCAAGTTCGATCGCCGCGTGGTCGAGTGCCATCTCACGCAACTCGTGATCGAACATGTCGGCCATGGCCAGCGTGATCTCGCGGCCTTCGTTGAGGGTCCGCACTGTCGAATCGGAGGTAGCCGAGGAGCGGGCCTGGATGAAGACCCGCAGCACGTTGGGGTGCTTATCGACAAGACTGACGTATTCCTCGACACTGCGCCGGATGACCTCACGGGCCGAGTCGGTTTTCAAGTCGATGGACGAGAAGATCGCCGCCCACAGCATGTCGCGCAGGCTTTCCCCGATAGCCTGGAACAGGTCGGACTTGTCGTGGAAATGCCGGTAGATCTTGGGCTTGGCGGTGCCGGCCTCCTCGGCGATTTCGCGCACACTCAACTCGGGCCCCAGGCGGTCGATAGCGCGGAACGCGGCCTCAACGATTTCGCCGCGCACCTTCTTGCGGTGTTCGCGCCAACGTTCGCTGCGCGCGTCGACCTTGGCCCCGGGCTTGACGCTGGGGTGGGGTCGGGGAATTCTCACCACGCTAAGCACTTTACCGCGCTGCGTTCGCTGACCTGGGCGGACCAGCGCGAGAATTGCTTACAGTGAACCAATGGATTGCGAAGTACCGTGGAGGCTCACGCCGGTGCTAGCCCAAGTTGCAGCGAAAATCATCAGCACTGCGGCAGCAAGGTTTAGGCCGAACCATGTCAAAGCGCTCTTGAACGCCCGGTACTTATCGCGCGCTATACACGCCAACATGTAGTTCTGCGCCCATGCTTCTTCATTGACCTTGGCCCAGGAGAGCTCCGGCAGGCTTGGCCCCCTGGCTACCACGCTCGGCCAAGCAAACCGATTCAAATCGACTAAGTGATCGGTCCTAGGAGACAACGCCCGGTACAAACAATAGGCTGTGACCAAAAGCGTTACGACGTAAGCGACTATAAGCGCCAGCAACAAAAGGCTAGCGCAGCCTAACTTTCCACCCGAAAATGCTCGATAGACTACGTCAGCTTTTGATGCCGACGCGGTTGCAACAACACCGACTGCAGCCGCTATAAGGGTGCTTTTAGTGTCAGCGTTCTTTATCCAGTTGCCCGATTCCTGTATGGCGAACTTGGCATCCGCCAGCGCCTCCGCGGAGGACTGGACCGCGTTGACGGGTTCGACCGTCTCGAATCGCCTCGGCCTAGGCAGCTTCCGCAACGTATCCCTCGGACGGCCAGACGCCAGTGAATAACCACTCCACATAGAACGCGTGCCAGTGAGCAGCCCACGCAACTACAGTCGCGACTGAGTCTCGCGCAGGGTCCCAGTCGTCCGTTGCGGCCACGCAAAGGTGTCCATTGGTGTACATGTGCGGTGCGTCAATCAGTCGACGCCCTCTGCGCCTAATCCGCTTCTTCGGCTTGATCGGAACCACTTTGGGCAAGCTACGGTTGAACCGGTGGATGACAGCAATCTCAAATTTTCCAACCCGAGTTTCGATTCGCCCGAACCAAGCGGGAGCCAGGTCGGCACTGCCACTGATCTCAACGAATCCCGGGAAGTATCGCGTCATGTGAGCCCGATCCCAGTCAAGGGCTCCCGCTTCCAGCCACCATGGGTCATTCCCCGATGCTTCGACCGGCTCGTCGCCACCGTGGAACGTATGCGTCGGCATTGGGAAACCCACGCTGGCCGCGCCGGACTGGCTTGTGTGGAATTCCAGTCGTCCACTTGGCAATACAACGCGCGAACAGTTGTACCCATGATGCTTGAGTATTTGTTGGATCGTCATTGTCTACATCACCAGATTCTCTAGTGGTAAGCCCCGAATCTCGTCGATCGTTGAGTCGACCCATTTGAGCGACTTGGCCCACCGGTACTTTGAAAAGCCGTAGCTCTTCGTCTCGTCTACGCGTGTGTATCTCTTCGGCGAGCCGGGATGAGTCTCGAGCAGCGCTTTATCGACGATGTATGACGCGAACGTCTCCCCGACTACGACCTCCCAAGACGCAGCAGCCTTCTCACACTTGGCGGCAAAGTTAGGCGCAAATCCAATGACGTTGACTTCACTAGCCTCGGCGCTTCCGCTACGAATGAAAGATGTCCGCCCAAAATCAGCGCCGGCCCGCGCTTGGATCGGACTGATTTTACGAAGTGCCAGTTTCGGATTGAGATCGTTTTGGATGGCGTCTATTGCTGTAGCGCACGCAATAGCTGCTACGGCTACGCACACTTCCGCGCTAACAACTGGCCCGAAACCAGCATACAAGCCGTCCCCGCGCAACCCAAGCACATGACCACCGAAGTCTGTCACGACCTCGGCGAAGGCGCACAGCACGCTGTGTGCCAACATCGTCACCTCCTCGGGATCATCCCAGAAAGTGCGTGCGGTGAATTTGGTCAAATCAAAGAAAACAGATGCCATTTGGCACGTGCGGCTCTCACCGAGGGATAGATCCGCAAAGAGCGGATGGCCGACACCCACCTGACCCGCTAATGGGCCTGCTGCAGCAGCACGCGTAAAAGATTTAGTACCAAGGTAATTCGTTAGTACGGTGTCAGAGAAGCGCGCGGCGGCCGTCGTCATCAGAGCGCGTAGCTTTTCAGGTTCGTGTCAGTCCCGGACACGCCGAAACAAGAAGCCAGTCGTTGACGAATACACACGGTAGCAACTACAACATGCACGATACGCAGCCCTCGACCTCGGTGCCTTCCAACGCCATCTGCCGTAGCCGGATGTAGTACAGCGTCTTGATTCCCTTGCGCCAGGCGTAGATCTGCGCCTTGTTCACGTCGCGGGTGGTGGCCGTGTCTTTGAAGAACAACGTCAGCGAAAGCCCTTGGTCCACATGCTGGGTGGCCGCGGCGTAGGTGTCGATGATCTTCTCGTAGCCGATCTCGTAGGCGTCCTGGTAGTACTCCAGGTTGTCGTTGGTCAGATACGGCGCCGGGTAGTAGGCGCGGCCGATCTTGCCTTCCTTGCGGATCTCGATCTTGCTCGCCACCGGGTGGATCGAGCTGGTCGAGTGGTTGATATAGCTGATCGACCCCGTCGGCGGGACGGCTTGCAGGTTCTGGTTGTAGATGCCGTGCTGCTGCACCGACTCCTTGAGTCGCTGCCAATCCTCTTGCGTCGGAATGCGGATGCCCGCCTCGGCGAACAGCTCCCGGACCCGCGCGGTGGCCGGCTCCCAGACCTGCTCGGTGTACTTGTCGAAGAATTCACCGGAGGCGTACTTCGACTTCTCGAAGCCGCCGAACCTGCTACCCCGCTCGATTGCAATGCGATTCGACGCACGCAGCGCGTGGTAGAGCACCGTATAGAAGTAGATGTTGGTGAAGTCGATACCTTCTTCGGATCCATAGTGGATCCGCTCGCGGGCCAGGTAGCCGTGCAGGTTCATCTGGCCGAGGCCGATGGCGTGGGACTCGTTGTTGCCCTGCTCGATCGAGGGCACCGACCAGATGTGAGTCTGGTCGCTCACCGCCGTCAGCGCACGGATCGACACCTCGATGGTCTGTGCGAAGTCCGGCGAGTCCATGGTCTTGGCGATGTTCAGCGACCCGAGGTTGCAGGAGATGTCCTTGCCGACCTTGGAGTACGTCAGGTCCTCATTGAACAGCGACGGTGTGGACACCTGCAGGATCTCCGAGCACAGGTTGCTGTGGGTGATCTTGCCCTCGATGGGGTTCGCTCGGTTCACCGTGTCCTCGTACATGATGTACGGGTAGCCGGACTCGAACTGCAGCTCGGCCAGCGTCTGGAAGAACTCTCGCGCCTTGATCTTGGTCTTGCGGATGCGTGCGTCATCGACCATTTCGTAGTACTTCTCGGTCACCGAGATATCGGCGAACGCGACACCGTAGACGCGCTCGACGTCGTAGGGCGAGAACAGATACATGTCGTCGTTGTTCTTGGCCAACTCGAAGGTGATGTCCGGAATCACCACGCCCAGGCTCAGCGTCTTGATCCGGATCTTTTCGTCGGCGTTTTCCCGCTTGGTGTCCAGGAAGCGGTAGATGTCGGGGTGATGAGCGTTCAGGTACACCGCGCCGGCGCCTTGACGAGCACCCAGCTGATTGGCGTAGGAGAACGAATCCTCGAGCAGCTTCATGATCGGGATGACACCCGAAGACTGGTTCTCGATGTTCTTGATCGGCGCCCCGTGCTCGCGAATGTTGCTCAGCAGCAACGCAACTCCCCCGCCACGCTTGGAAAGCTGCAGTGCGGAGTTGATCGATCGCCCGATCGACTCCATGTTGTCTTCGATGCGAAGCAAAAAGCAGCTCACCGGTTCGCCGCGTTGCGCCTTCCCCGAGTTCAAGAATGTTGGGGTGGCCGGCTGGAAGCGGCCTTCGATGATCTCGTCGACAATCTTCTCGGCCAGTCCGGTGTCACCGGCCGCCAGCGTGAGCGCGACCATGCAGACCCGGTCCTCGAAGCGCTCCAGGTAGCGCTTCCCGTCGAACGTCTTCAGCGTGTAGGAGGTGTAGTACTTGAACGCGCCGAGAAACGTCGAGAACCGGAACTTCTTGGCGTAGGCGCGGTCCAGCAGCGTCTTGACGAAGTTGCGTGAGTACTGGTCGAGAACCTCACGCTCGTAATAGTTCTCGCGAATCAGGTAATCGATCTTCTCGTCCTGATTGTGGAAGAACACCGTGTTCTGGTTGACGTGCTCGAGAAAGTACTGGCGCGCAGCGAGAACGTCCTTGTCGAACTGAATCTTGCCGTCCGCGTCGTACAGATTCAGCATCGCGTTCAGCGCGTGATAATCCGTCTCTTCGGGCAACGCATGCGCGCTAGCGGTTACAGGTTCTGCAGTGACGGTTGGTGGCACGTCTGTTCCTTCCAGAAGTCTGTGAGTCCCGTGCGGACGGCATCCACGTCGTCCGGGGTTCCCATCAGTTCAAAGCGGTAGAGGTACGGAACGCCGCATTTGCGGGAGATCACGTTGCCCGCATAAGCGAACTCGGCGCCGAAGTTGTTATTGCCCGCAGCGATGACGCCGCGGATCAACGACCGGTTGTGCTCGTTGTTCAAGAAGGCGATGACCTGCTTGGGCACGTAGCCCCCAGCGTCGGGTTCGGGGCCGTTCGCGTGGCCGCCGCCGTACGTCGGCAACACCAGCACGTACGGCTCGTCGACCTCGATACGGTCATGCAGCGGTATCCGTGTGGCGGGCACACCCAGCTTCTGCACGAAACGGTGGGTGTTCTCCGACACGCTGGAGAAATAGACCAGGCTGCGCGATTGCACCGCAACCCCCTTACTTATCGTCTACCCGCTACGCGCTAATCGCGGCGCCGGCGAGCGCCTTGATGCGATCGGGCCGGAAGCCCGACCAGTGGTCGTTTCCTGCCACTACCACAGGAGCTTGCAGATAGCCCAGTGCCATCACGTAGTCGCGCGCCTCGGCATCGAGGCTGATGTCGACCTTGTCGTAGGCAACGCCCTGCTTGTCCAGTGCCTTGTAGGTGGCACTGCACTGCACGCACGCGGGCTTGGTGTACACGGTGATGGTCATCTGAAGCCGCTCCTTTGCGGAAGTTGCGGAATTATTAAAGAAACAGTCACAGACTGGCAACTACTTGAGCACTACGTTCAGCGATCCGTCGCGGCCCCAAATTCCCGCCGTACGGCTGTCGGGTCGAAACGACTTTGCTTCGACACCTTCAAGCCGATTCCGGGAAGTTCACCAGGCCGGCCAGCCTGGTGAACCTGAGATCTGCGAACTGTCGAAACACTACACCTAGTGGCTGACAAGATCACGAGCTACAACATGTTCTGAATAACAATTCTGAAATTCCCTGGTCGTGAGCCCTGCCACGCACACTCGCTCGGCGTGTCGCACCTCACAGCACTCCCTCGTTATGGTCACGCCCCCTGGTATATCAGCGACCACCGACACCGCCGCTGCCAACTTCCCGGCAGGCAGCCCGCTAGCAAAGCCGCCAGCGCTAGGCCAGCGGCTTTGACTATTCGTTTCTCAAGACAATGCTGATGACCAGCGAGCGGGTCAGCTCACCTCGGCGGCGAGCTTGCCGACGATGTCGCGCACATTCGCCGAAAGCTCAGCGTGCTGGGCGGGAGTCTTGCCTTCCAAAGTTTGGAACGGCACCGAAAGGTTGATCGACTCGACCACGCGCGCACCTGCAATGCCGAAGGACTTGCGTGTTTCGTCGTGCGCCCACACCCCGCCGTACTGGCCCATGGCCCCGCCGACAACGGCCAACGGCTTGCCTTTGAGCGCGCCGTCGCCGAACGGGCGAGATAGCCAGTCGATTGCGTTTTTGACGACCGCGGGAATGCTGCCGTTGTACTCCGGGGTGACCACCAAGGCGGCATCCGCATCCGCGGCCGCGGCACGCAACGCGGCTACTGGCGCGGGTACCTCACCCTCCGCGCCAACCGCGGGATCGATTTCCTCGTTGTAGAACGGCAACTCCCCCAGCTCCTCGAAGACCGTCACTGTGACGCCGTCCGGAGCGACCTCCGCCGCCAGCTCGGCGATCTGGCGGTTGATCGACGCCGCGCGCAAGCTGCCCACTAATGCCAGGACTTTGATGTTGGTGTTCGACATGTCGCCGTTCCCTTCGCTTATTGATCTACATCCTTGCACGACCAAACCGGACTATGGTCCGATTTATTCCGATCAAGCTAAAGTGCAAGGGTGAGCGGCGTCGAGCGGTTGGGTGACTTGCCCCTGCTCGCGCCGCAGGGGCGCCCACAAGAGCGAGGTGACGCGGCCCGCAATCGCGCGCTCTTGCTCGAGGCGGCCCGCAGCCTGGTCGCCGAACACGGCGCGGACGCCGTCACCATGGATGACATCGCCGCAGCCGCCGGCGTCGGCAAAGGCACACTATTCCGCCGGTTCGGCAGCCGTGCCGCCCTGATGATGGTGCTGCTCGACGAAGATGAACGGGCCAATCAGCAGGCATTCCTGTTCGGCCCGCCGCCGCTGGGACCCGATGCCCCACCGATCGATCGACTGGTGACGTTCGGCAGGCAGCGGATCTGCTTCGTGCACACCCATCACGCGCTGCTTTCGGAAGCCAACCGCGATCCGCAGAGCCGTTACAACGCGCCGGCGATGGTGCAACGCACACATGTGCGGGTACTGCTGCAGGCGGCCCATACCACCGGTGATCTCGATGCCCAGACGGATGCCCTGCTAGCGCTGCTCGACGCCGACTACATCGAGCATCAGCTCAACGAGCGCGGCCACACCCGGCAAACGTTAGGCGATGCGTGGGAGAGTCTGGCGCGCAAGCTGTGCGGCCGGTGAGCGGAGGCGCCTACCGCTCGTCGCCGGGCTGGGCTCAATTGCCCAGCTCCTCCTCGGTCCGCTCCGCGGACCGCATCGTCGCCGGGCTGGGCTCAATTGCCCAGCTCCTCCTCGGTCCGCTCCGCGGACCGCATCGTCGCCGGGCTGGGCCGAAGCGCACGCGTGAAGACGACGTTGACCTGACGCATCGCCACGCTGTAAGGCCACCAGGCCAGCCGTTTGAACGCATACAACGCCCGGATGTCTGGAGACGTGTAAATGAGGTACCGGTTCTTCGCGACCCCGGCCAAGATCTTCTCGGCCGCTTTCTCCGGCGATATGGCGTGGCCACCGAAGCGGTCAACCCAGCGGCTGACGTGCGGGTGGTCACGGTCGACGCCGGCGATCTCGACCGTGTCGACCAGCGGCGTCTTCACCGCGCCGGGCACCACGACCGACACCCCGATGCGGTCCCGGGCCAGGTCGAAGCGCAGCACCTCAGACAGTCCACGCAGCCCAAACTTGCTGGCGCTGTAGGCGGCGTGCCAGGGCAACGCAACCAGCCCGGCCACCGAGGACACATTGACCAGACGCCCACCCTCACCGGACACCACCATGGGCGGGACGAACGTTTCGATGACGTGGATTGGACCCATCAGGTTGATCGCGACCATCTTGCTCCACTGATCGTGGGTGAGCCGGTCGACAGTCCCCCACGCCGATACTCCGGCGATGTTCATCACGACGTCCATACTGGGATGCCGCGCATGGATGTCGGCCGCGAAGGCGGCCACCGCGTCGTAGTCGGAAATATCCAGCGCCCGATGCTCGGGCACCTGCGCACCCAGCCCGCGGGCATCGGAAACGGTGTGGGCCAAACCCTCGGAATCCCGGTCGGTCAGGTAAAGCTCGGCGCCGTGGGCGGCGAGCCGCAATGCGGTCGCGCGCCCAATGCCGCTGGCCGCACCGGTGACCAGGCACCGCTTTCCTGCGAAATACCGCCCGGGTGCCGTCTTCCCCATGGCCGCGACGATACCTAGCGGCCGCCGCCCGAGATGCCACCCCAAAGAGCAAGGTGCCACAACTGCTCGAGCACTCGCACGCGGCGATCCACATCGGAGTCGGGGCCCACAAGGAGCGGGTCACCGGTCAGCGTCAGTGAGGTGGTGCCCGCCAGGGTGCGGACCAACGTGGGGATGTCATCGCTGATCGGATGGGCGGTCCCGGCCCTCATTTCGGCGTCCACGACGCCGACGATCTGGCTGAGCACCGTCTCGAATTGTCGTTCGAGAATGCCGCGGATTTCAATATCGGTGTGGCGGGCCGCATTACAGGCCGCTACCACCGGGTCGTTGTTGGTATACACGGCGGCGGCGCTGCCGACCATCCGTTTGGCGAATTGCTCCGGCGATTCGTCCGGCTGGCGTGGGGCGAAGTACTGCGTGAGTTCTTCGAGTTCTTCGGCGGCCTCGGCCAGGATCTGCGCGAGTACCGCGTACTTGGAGTCGAAGTAGAAGTAGAAACCGGACCGCGCCACCCCCGCCCGGTTGCTGATGGTGCTGACCGACAGCTCGGCGAACGATGTCTCCTGTAGAAGATCGCGCACAGCCTGCATGATCGCCCGTCGATGCCGGTCACCCCGGCGTCGCGTCGCCGGCGCACTTTGCACCGGCGCGGCGGGACGGCTACTCACTCCGCTGACCTTTCACCACGCGCCTCCAAAAACAAAACTTGACAGCCGTCAAGTTTCTCCCGAATCATAGTCAATGAGTGACGACTGTCACCGTCGCGGGACCGCAAAGGAGCGCCCATGGCCGCCACCATCAGCACGCCGCACTATCTACTCGACCAAGCGCGGCGCCGGTTCACCCCATCGGTCAACAACATCCCCGGCATGGGACTGCTGGAACGCAGGCTGCTGAACACCGAATTTCCGGAGAGAAAGTTGGCCGACCCGCCGCCGGGCAGCGACCTCAAGCCGGTCCTGGGCGACGCCGGGCTGCCGATCGTCGGGCACCTCATCGAAATGCTGCGTGGCGGCCCCGACTATCTGATGCACATTTACAAAACCAAGGGGCCGATCGTATTTGGAGACTCGCCGGCGTTGCCGTCTGTCTCGGCACTGGGCCCCGATGCCGCGCAGGTCATCTACTCCAACCGCAACAAGGACTACTCGCAGCAGGGTTGGACCCCCGTCATCGGGCCATTCTTCAACCGGGGCCTGATGCTGCTCGACTTCGAAGAACACATGTTCCACCGGCGCATCATGCAAGAGGCGTTCGTGCGCTCGCGGCTGGTCAGCTACGTCGAGCAGATGGACCAGGTTGTGTCGCAGGTGATCGCCAACGACTGGGTCGCTAACGACGCACGTTTCCTGCTCTACCCGGCGATGAAGGAGCTGACGCTCGACATCGCCTCGATGGTGTTCATGGGTCACGAACCGGGCACCGACCGTGAGCTGCTCACCAAGGTGAACAAGGCGTTCACGACGACGACCCTCGCCGGCAACGCGATCATCCGCACCAGCGTGCCGCCGTTCACTTGGTGGCGAGGCCTCAAGGCCCGAGAACTCCTGGAGCACTACTTCGCCGCCCGAGTCAAGGAGAGCCGCGGCAAGGACGGCAACGACCTTTTGTCGGTGCTGTGCCAGACCGAAGACGAGGACGGCAACCGGTTCTCCGACGAGGACATCGTCAACCACATGATCTTCCTGATGATGGCCGCCCACGACACGTCGACGTCGACCAGCACGACGATGATCTACCACTTGGCCGCCAACCCGGAGTGGCAGCAGCGCTGCCGCGACGAATCCGACCGCCTCGGCGACGGGCCACTCGACATCGAGTCGCTGGAGAAGCTGGAGTCGCTCGACCTGGTGATGAACGAATCGATCCGGCTCGTCACGCCGGTCCAGTGGGCGATGCGCCGGACCGTGCGCGACACCGAGCTATTGGGCCACTACATACCCGGGGGCACCAACGTCATCGCATTTCCCGGGCTGAACCACCGTCTGCCGGAAATTTGGACGGACCCGCTGAAGTTCGATCCGGACCGGTTCACCGAGCCGCGCAACGAACACAAACGGCACCGGTACGCGTTCTCGCCATTCGGCGGCGGCGCACACAAGTGCATCGGAATGGTGTTCGGCCAGTTGGAGATCAAGACGATCTTGCACCGGCTGCTGCGCCGCTACCGGCTGGAACTCCCCCGGCCGGGTTACGAGGCGCGGTGGGACTACAGCGGTATGCCGATACCGATCGACGGCATGCCGATCGTGCTGCGCCCGCTCTGACTCGCGGCTACGCAGCCCGTTGCTCGCTGCACAACCGGTTAGCGCAGGCGATCACCGCGCGCAGCGCGGACTGGGTGGGGTCCTTCGACCAGCCCATTGCCCACTCGGCGCGGACCCCGTCGCTGCCGCGGATGAAAGTCGCGGTGTATTCCGCTGATCGCATCTGATGGAAACTCAGCGTCTCCACCGTGACCCCGCGTTCGTGCAGCATCGCGGTGAGAGCCGCAACCGGCCCGCTGGCGGCGGCGGTCGAGGTGCTGATGCGATCGCCGACGGCAATCATTGCCCGAAAGTTGCGGGCCTGCGGACCTAGCCGCCCGACGGGGCGCTCGGTGTCGGTACACGCCCAGTGTCCAAGCCGCAGGGGGCCGGCAGTGTGACCGTACGTCGCGACAAAGCTGTCCCACGACATCTCGTCGGCGAGCTCGCGCAGTCCGCGCGGCAAGGGGGTGTCGAAGTGGTCGGCGAACGACGGGATACATGTTGGCAGTGAAAGAGATTTTGTAAGAGACATTGTGTCGGTCTTCTCTGGTCAGCAGGAGCGACCGACGGGTAGTAGCTTTCGACCCACAGCGGGGGGTCGGTCTGGATCAGACCCCGCTGCGGGTGCTGGCTACTACAGCTCGTTCAAGAAGACGCACGAGCGCCGACGTTAGACGCCGCGGGGCGGCAATGCAAATTCATTTCACGTGCTTTGACTCCGGCGGTCGCGAAACTTGCGCCAAGACCCCGAACCGGCACGCGGTGTCACATCATGGCGATAGCATGTGGAACGGTTTGGGACACAAGAAATACTTACGAGCGAACGAAAGGCGCGATCAATGACCGCGATGAAGACCAGCAAGGGCATGCCGTCAGTTCGGATACTGGGTGCGGTGCTGGCCGCGTTGTTCGCGATGTTTGCCGCCGGCTGCGCACAGGCCGCCACCCCCAGCACCGGCCCCGTGCTGACCACGCCGACCCCCAAGAGCGCTCCGGCACCTGGTGTTGCGGCCGTGGCACCGATGCAGCCTTCGGCGTCTAGGGCGTAGTCGGGTTCCCGTTTCGGCGTTAGCTGTTCGGCCGCGGCGACGGGTTAAACCGCAGATATGCCTGGATGGTCGTACCGGTTGTGGCGGTGTGGGTACGCACCAAATCCGACATGGCATTGACCAAGAACAGTCCGCGGCTGGCAGGGCCGCCTGGGCCTGGGTCCAGGCATCCGGCCAACGGGTCATCGAGCCGTCCGCTGTCGCGCGCCTCACAGACCAAATGATCAGCGTGCCGCCAGAAGGCCAGCCGGCACGCTCCGTTGGTATACATCAAGCTGTTGGTGGCCAGCTCGGTGGCGATCAATTGCAGATCCTCGATGCCGTCCTCTGAGAGTCCAACCCAACCCGCGTAGTCGACGGCGAAAGAACGCGCCGGGCGCAAGTCCTCAGACTTCCTGACGATGTATGTAACGGCCGCCGGGTTGGCGGGGAGCGGCTGGTTGCAACGGGCCAGTACCTGGTCTGGCGCGTAATCGGTGCTGCGGTGTAGGGATCCCGATCTCCACAACAGGGGGTGGGTCGCGCGAGCGTCCGCCAGCACGGCCTCATCCAACCGGTCTGCGTCGTACAGGCACAGCTCCGTCACCTGGTGGCCTTCGAACGCTGCATTGGCCAAAGCCTCGAGCTTCGCGCAGGCAAGCGATTCATCCACGGTGCGTCCAGGCCAGACCAGTTGGCTGACGATCCGCAACCGCCGATTCGGGTGATCCCGTGCAAAAGAACCCGCCAGCGCCAAAAGCCGGCTCGGGTTGCGAGCCACCTCGGTGATGTCCATCGATCGCAAATCGGCAGGCAATCCGTCGCAGGCACCCCACAAGGCATCGCGTAGCGACGCCAGCCTGTCGCCCGGTACAGCCACCAACACCGGCTCGTCCATCGCCAAGCCGTCGAGCACGAAGCGCGCCACGAAGTCCAGGTATTCCGCTTGGGAGTGATAAAACAGCGCGGAATGAACGAAGCCTCCGTGCTCCGCTTCCGTGCCCGTGGTCATCTCAGCGCTCCCGCTTTCGATCAATTCGCCATCCCCCTGCCGGGCAGCTAACCGCCTATTCTCTGGTACATACCCGCGGCGGGCCCCCGCTATGCGTTCTCTGGTACATACCCGCGGCGGGCCCCCGCTATGCGCGCCGGAGGCATTCGCGTGGCATTCGGGTGCTCCTAAAGCCACAACGCGGCCGCCGCATCCAGATGCCGCCGGACCCGATAGCGGGCCAGACTGTCGTCGCCGGCCTCGATCGCCTCGAGAATCCGCAGGTGAGCATGCTCAACGGCGACGACGTCGCCCCAACTTGGCAGCTCCTGCTCGGTGCTGGTCCAATGCCGGCGGAAGAACTCGACGATGATCCGCAGGAACAGCTCCAGCAGTGCATTGCCGGCTAACTGCGCCAGTCCGACGTGGAACCGAAACTCCTCGACAGCGGCCGCACGCACATCGATCTCTCGGGACTCTCCGTCCAGGCCCGTGCCATGGACGGTCAAGAAGGCCGCGACCTCGGCTTCGGTGCGCCGCTTCACGACTTTGGCGACTACTTTGGCAACATTGTCGATCTCGATGGCATCCCGGACGCAGCGCAGGTCTTCCCGACTGGGTTTGCGGTACTGCAGGCAGAGCGCGATGGTGTCGATACTGGCCTGTGCCTGGGGCTTTGCAACGACCAACCCTCCGCCGGGCCCGCGGCGCATACGCGCGATCGAGTGATATTCCAGCAGCCGCACCGCTTCCCGCAACGCGGCGCGGCTCACGCCATAGCGTTCCAACAGCGCAGTCTCAGTTCCGAAGACTGAACCGATCTGCCAGCCGCTGGAGGCGATCTCATCGCCGATGGTGGCCGCCAGCACCTCAGCCAATTTGCCCCGGGGCGCTTCGCGCTTGAGTCGCGCCATTTGGCCCTGGCTGGCTTCGACGCGGTGGTGCTGCTGCAGCCAGGCGGTCACTGCCTCGACATGTCGCTCGCTCAGCGTCTTCGCCCGTGCGGAATCGCCCGCGGTGACCGCGGCGACGAGTTCGGCGTGGTCGTTGTGCATGTGGTCGACCGCCTCGATGGCCTCACTTGCCGAGTCCGTCCGCGATTGGCGCGCGTATCGTGCGGTCATCCTTATCAAGACGTCGATAAATAGTTGTAGCACAGGGTTTTTCGATCGCTCTGCCAGCGCGCTGTGGAATTCGTCTGGTGGCGCCGGTAGACCGGGCTTCCATTGCTGCTCTGCGCGCAGCACCGCGCGGAGCCGCTCGATCCCTGCCTCGTCGATGCGTTCCGCGGCGAGGGAGGCCGCCAGCGGTTCCAGCACCAGGCGCGCATTGAGCAAGTCGCCCAGCGTCGTACCCAGGTATTCGAGATAGATGACCACAGCGCGGGTCGCGGGTCCCGCATCGGGTTCGCAAATCAGCAGGCCGCCGTTGGGTCCGCGACGCATCCGGGCCACTTGATGGTGCTCGACGAGACGGACGGCTTCCCGCAGCACTGAGCGGCTTACGCAAAAGCGTTGCTGTAGCGCCTGTTCCGAACCCAGTGACTCGCCGATAGCCCAGCCGCGGCGGACGATCTCCGCCTCGATCTGCCGCGCGATCATCGAGGCTCGTTTATCCGCTCGGTCGGCGGCCGGCTCGGCACTCATCCGAGGCTCAATTAAGCGCTTCTGCAAGGTGTCTCAACATGTGAGCAACATGCATCCCGCGATGGGACCACCGCCCACGGAAATCACGCCCACCTCGGGGCGCTTCGACACCTGTCGCTCCCCCGCCTCGCCGCGTAACTGCAGGCACGCTTCGTGCAGGGTCCAGTAGCCATGCATTCGTCCGGCCGAAAGTTGACCACCGTAAGTGTTCAGCGGCAGTGCGCCGTCGCGGGCGATCCGCGTCCCGCCCTCGACGAACGGACCGGCCTCGCCGTCGCCGCAGATTCCCAGAGCTTCCAACCACGCCATGGTGAGAAACGTGAACCCGTCGTATAACTGCGCGACGTCGAGATCGGCGGGCTTCAGCTCTGTGCGCGACCACATCTGCGCGCCCGCATCGGACATCGCCATCTTGGGGTAATCGTCGCGGTGGAACCAGCCGCCGGCGCCGTCGGAGCCGCCGATCGCTTCCACCCGCACTGCGCGGTGTGGGCAGTCCCCGGCGTAGTCCGCGTTCGACACCACCACCGCGACCGAACCGTCAATGGGCACATCACAATCCAGCAGCCCCAACGGGGTCGACACCAGTCGCGCGCCCAGATAGTCGTCCATGGTCATCGGGTCGCGGTAGACGGCAAGAGGATTCAACGCGGCGTTGCGCCTGCCGTTGAGGGCCAGCCAGCCCAGTTGTTCTTTGGTGGTTCCATACAGCTCCATATGGCGGCGACAATGCAACGCCAGCCAGTTCGCTGCGGAGTACGCGTGGGCAGCAACCAGATCGCCGACGTCGTCCATCGGCCCGACAGCGGGACGCGGTGCGCCTTCGACCGGATCCAGCATGCGCGCAAGTGCCGGGGCAGGCGCATTCTCTTGCTGCGCTTCCTGTTTGGGCAGGACCGTGCCGCCCAGCATCTGGATCGTCCGGTAGACCACCACGTGGCGGGCTCGGCGCTCGGCGACCGCACGGCACGCCGACATCACCGGGTTCAGCAATCCGCCGGTGCCGAATCCAGACCCGCAGTCGCCCGCATCAATCCCCAGTTCGGCATTGACCTGTTCGGCGGGCGTGTCTCCCAGGGTCGCAATGCCGTCGATGTCGGCCGCGAGCAGGCCGGCGTCGGCGATCGCCGTCCGCACGGCCTCCATGGTCAGTTCCAGCCCCGGAATACCGGTGCGGCGGCCGATCCGCGAGATGCCGATGCCGGACAAGATCGCGTCTTTCTCGAAGTACGTCATATGCACCGTCCGTTCGTCGAAACGCACCGCCCGCGGGAATCTGGAATTAATAGAGTGTACTGTATTGCTCGTGTCAGCCGAGTCGACATCCCCGCTGCTCATCGAGCACTGCGACCCTTGCGCGCGCTGGGTGCATCCATCGTCCGGCGAATGCCGCGATTGTGGGGCCCCGCTAGTCGCCCGGCCAGTGTCGGGACACGGCACGGTGTTCACCTACACGGTGAACTATCACCCGTACAACCCCGAGATCCCGACCCCGTACGTAATCGCTCTCGTCGAGCTCGCCGAGCAGAACGGGCTGCGGGTGGCCGCCAATATCGTTGACTGTGAACCGGATTCGGTGACGTGCGGGATGCCCGTCGACATCAGACCCGAGCAGGGAAGCGGTGGCGCGCCTTTATTCGCGCCGGCCTAATCAGCGCTTGCGCGCCGCCCTGCCTGACGGGCTGCACCTGCGCGCGGCGAACGTGCGCAGAATGCCGGTCCACGCGGCGTGTCTCCGTACAGACACGCACGCTCGGCGGAAGAAGTTAGTTGATCAGCGGGTCGCGCGGCATGCCGAGAATGCGCTCGGCGATCTGGTTTCGCGTGACCTCGGAAGTTCCGCCGGCGATCGCCATGCCGCGGGACCCCATGATCATCCGGCCGGCGACCGCCCCGACACCGTCGGTGAGCGCGACCTCGGGCCCCAGCAAGGCGGCCGAGATCGCGGCGCCCTCGATCATGTGCTCGGCTAGCTTCAGCTTGGTGACGTTGCCCTCCGGGCCGGGGCCCGCACCTTCGACGCTGCGCGCGGCCCGGCGGAGGTTCAGCAACCGTAGCGCGTGATCCTCGGCGAGGTAATATCCGAGCCGGATTTCCGCACCCGCCAACCGATCTGACTCTTGCTGGGCGAGCTGTACCAGCTTGGCCGCCAAGCCCTCGTAGAACGACCCACTGCCGCCGATGGTGACCCGTTCGTTGCCCAGCGTCGCGCGGGCGACGGTCCAACCTGAGTTGGGTGCCCCGACAACGTCTTCGTCGGGGACGAATAGGTCGTTGAAGAACACCTCGTTGAACTCCGAACCACCGGTGATCTGCCGCAACGGCCGTACCTCGACTTCGGGGGCCTTCATGTCGACGATCACAGTCGTGATGCCGGCATGCTTAGGCACATCGGTGTCGGTGCGCACGGTGGCCAGCCCGCGTGCGCAGTATTGCGCCCCGCTGGTCCATACCTTCTGCCCGTTGATCTTCCAGCCGCCATCCACTCGGGTGGCGCGAGTCTTGACGGATGCCGCGTCCGACCCGGCTTCGGGCTCGGAGAACAGCTGGCACCAGATTTCTTCCTGCTGAAGCGCCTTCTCAACGAATCTTTCTATCTGCCAAGGTGTCCCGTGCTGGACAAGAGTCAGGATCACCCATCCGGTAATCGAGTAGTCGGGCCGCTTGATGGCTGTCGCGCGGACCTCTTCCTCGATGACCAGCTGCTCCACCGCATCGGCCGCAAGGCCCCATGGCTTAGGCCAGTGCGGCATGATGTAGCCCGTCTCGATCAGCTTGTCGAGCTGCGCCCTGCCGTCTAGCGCCGCGATCTCGGCGACCTCGGCATGAATCCGGGTGCGCAGCTCTTCGGCTTCGGGCGGCAAGTCCAGGCTGTTTTCCCGGGTGGCGCCGGCAGCGGTGCGCTCGAACACATCCCGGGCGGGCGCGTCCCCACCGAACAGTCCGGCGGTCACCAGCGCCCGGCGCAGATGCAGGTGCGCGTCGTGTTCCCAGGTGAAGCCGATGCCGCCGTGCACCTGGATGTTGAGTTCGGCGTTGCGCGCGTAGGCGGGGAAAGTCAGCGCCGCCGCGACGGCGGCGATAAGGCGGAATTGCGCCTCGTCCTCGGATGCCGCACGCGAAGCGTCCCAGACCGCGGCGATCGCCGACTCGGCCGAGACCAACATGTTGGCGCAGTGATGCTTGATCGCCTGGAAGGTGGCGATGGTGCGACCGAACTGTTCGCGCACCTTGGCATATCCGACGGCGGCGTCGACGCAGTCGGATGCCCCGCCCACCGCCTCAGCGGCGAGCAGGGTCCGCGCCCGGGCCAGGGCCGATTCTTTCGCTCCCGAAAGGATGTCGTCGGCGCTGACGCTCACATTTTGCAGGCGGACGCGGCCAGACCGGCGCGTCGGATCGAGGTTGTCGGGCACCTCCACCGACACCCCGGCGCGCCCGCGGTCCAGCACCAGCACGTCGTCACCGACCGCGATCAGCAGGAGCTCCGCCAGTCCGGCACCCAACACGATTCCGGCGTCGCCATCTGCGTGCCCATCGGTGATCCGCACCTTGCTGTCCAGGCCGATCCCGGCCGCGACGGTTCCGTCGATCAGGCCCGGCAACAGCCGTGACTTCTGATCCGCGGTGCCGTCTTTAGCGATCACCGCCGACGCGATCACGGTCGGCACGAATGGCCCCGGCGCCACCGCACGGCCGAGTTCCTCGATCACCACTACGAGTTCGGGGAACCCGTAGCCCGAGCCTCCGTACTCCTCGCCGATGTGCAGACCAAGCCAGCCGAGTTCCGCCATGCCCTGCCAGAACCCGGGGCGAGCCTCGTCGGGCGTCTCGAGCAGCGAACGTGCCGCCCAACGCGCCTTCTGTGAGGTCAGGAACGCGCGAGCTACCTCGGCAAGTTCGCGATGGTCGTCGGTCAGTGCGATACCCATGAGGGCCCCTCCTGGCGCTGCTGCCCTGCCGGCGTCGTCGCCGGGGGGTGACTGCCGGCCCCGCTCCGGCGGGGAGCGGGGCCGGCTGCCTAAAGAGTGTACTTATTGCGAAAAGGGCCTCGCCGTGGGTCCGCCTACTTGGGTGCGAACCGCTGGCCCGCGTCCAGTCTCAGGCATTGGCCGTTGAGCATCGGGATTTCCACGATGGCCTCAACCAGCCTGGCGTACTCCTCGGGACGGCCGAGGCGCTTCGGGAAGGCCGCGTCCTTGGTCAGTGCCGACGCGAACTCGTCGGGAATGCCCTTGGTCAACCCGGTCGCGAACAGGCTCGGGGCGATGGCCAGCACCCGGATCCCCATGGAACCGAGGTCGCGTGCCATCGTCAGGCACATGCCCGCGATCCCGGCCTTGGCGGCGGTGTAGGCGACCTGGCCGATCTGGCCCTCGAAAGCCGCAATGGACGCGGTGTTGATGATGACGCCCCGCTCTTCGTCCTCGGGCTCGTTCTTGGCCATGTGCGCGGCGGCGAGCCGGCTGATGTTGAAGCTGGCGACGAGGTTGAGGTTCACCGTGGATTGGAAGGCTTCGAGGTCGTGCGGACCGGTCTTGCTCAGCGTGCGCATGGCGACGCCACCGCCGGCGGTGGTGATCACGACGTGCAGGCCACCGAGTTTGTCGACCGCGGTCTGCAACGTCTCCTCAGTGCCGGTGAAGTCGGTGACGTCGACTGGATAGAACGCGCCGCCGAGCCCCTCGGCAACAACCTTGCCGTCGGAACCCTCGCGGTCCAGCACGGCTACGTCCGCGCCACGTTCAGCGAGCAGTTCGGCGCTCGCCCGACCCATCCCCGACGCGCCGCCGATGACGACGACCTTCTTCCCGTTGATCTCCACCCGGAGCCTCCTTATCAGAATCTCTTAAGTCTGTAACGTTACGCACGCACGCTAGCGTGTCCGCTCCGGGGAGCTGTCAGCGCGCCATGCGAAGCTGAGTTCGTGCTCCTTCTCGACGTCGCAAGCACATCGCTTAACGTAGGCGGAACCTCGTCGCGCCTCGACAAGGTCGCGCACATCGCCGAGTTGCTGCGTCGCGCCGCACCCGACCCCGAGCAGGTCGCAATCATCGTCTCGTGGCTGTCCGGTGAGCTTCGTCAGCGCCAGATCGGGGTCGGCTGGGCGTCATTGCGCTCGCGACCGCAGGCCGCGCCGGAGCCATCCCTGACCGTCGCCGGCGTCAACGCCATGTTTACGGAGATCGGCACGGTGTCGGGCAAGGGATCCCAGGCCCGGCGCACCGAACTCATCGCGAGGCTGTTCGCCGCAGCCACCGAAACTGAGCAGACCTTTCTGGTGCGCCTACTCGGCGGCGAACTGCGCCAGGGCGCGCTGGCCGGGATCATGTCCGACGCCGTGGCCAAGGCGGCCGGTATTCCCGCCGCCGCCGTGCAGCGTGCCGCGATGTTGGGCGGTGATCTGCCTGCGGTGGCTGTGGCTAGTTTGAAAGCCGCTCTATCCGGCGGAGCCGCCGCGCTGGACGACTTCACCCTGCGGGTCGGCCGGCCGGTTGCGCCGATGTTGGCACAGACCGCGATCAGTGTGGCCGATGCGCTCGAAAGACATGGCGGCACGGCAATTTTCGAGGCAAAACTAGACGGCGCGCGAGTGCAGATTCACCGGGCCGGCGATGCCGTCACCGTCTACACCCGAAGCCTGGACGACGTCACCGCGCGGCTGCCCGAGGTGGTGGAGGCGACGCTGGCATTGCCGGTGAGCACCCTCATCGCCGACGCTGAGGCCATCGCGCTGCGGCCGGACAACCGGCCGCATCGGTTTCAGGTCACCGCGTCGCGATTCGGTCGATCGGTCGATGTCGCTTCAGCGCAAGCTGCGCAACCGCTTTCGGTTTTCTTCTTCGATATCTTGCACTGCGACGGCCTGGACCTGCTCGACGCATCGACCACCGAAAGGCTGGCCGCTCTGGACGCCCTGGCGCCGGCCCAGCGCCGGGTCGATCGGCTGATCACGTCCGATCCAATGCAGGCGGCCGCCTTCTTGGACGCCACCCTGGCCGCCGGCCACGAAGGCGTCATGGCCAAGGCGCCGACCGCCCCCTACCAGGCGGGCCGACGCGGAGCCGGCTGGCTGAAGGTCAAACCGGTGCACACCCTGGACCTGGTGGTGCTGGCCGTGGAATGGGGTTCGGGGCGACGCCGCGGAAAGCTTTCCAATATTCACCTGGGCGCGCGGGATCCAGCTAGCGGCGAATTCATCATGGTGGGAAAGACTTTCAAGGGCATGACAGACGCCATGCTGGTCTGGCAAACCGTCCGGTTCACCGAACTCGCCGTGGCCGGCACCGATGGTCACGTGGTCGTGCTGCGCCCCGAGCAGGTGGTCGAGGTGGCGTTGGACGGGGTACAAAAGTCGTCGCGTTACCCAGGCGGTCTGGCACTGCGATTCGCGCGGGTCGTGCGGTACCGCGATGACAAAGGCCCCGCCGAGGCCGACACCATCGACGCCGTGCGCTTACTGTACTGACACCGGCCTGGCTGTTCCCACTCGTCGTAGGGTTTGACCGTGACCGAGCGCATCGCAGCACCGCAAGACAGTAACGGCCAGATCAGCTACATCCGCACCGACGAAGACTTGCCGCCCGTCGCGATAATCGACCGCTCCCCGATCACCATCCGGCACAAGATCGTGTTCGGGATAATCGCCGTCATCGGAGCCATCGCGTGGGCGATCATCGCGTTCGCCCGCGGGGAGACGGTGAACGCCGTCTGGTTTGTGCTCGCGGCGATCTGCACCTACATCATCGGCTTCCGCTTCTACGCCCGGTTGATAGAGATGAAGGTCGTTCGCCCGCGCGACGACCACGCCACGCCGGCCGAAATTCTCGACGACGGCACCGACTTCGTGCCGACCGACCGGCGCGTGCTGTTCGGCCACCATTTCGCCGCCATCGCTGGAGCCGGACCACTCGTCGGCCCGGTGCTGGCCGCCCAAATGGGTTATCTACCTTGCAGCATCTGGATCATCTTCGGCGCGGTGTTCGCCGGTGCCGTCCAGGACTACCTGGTGTTGTGGATCTCCACGCGGCGGCGCGGCCGTTCCCTGGGCCAGATGGCCCGCGACGAGATCGGCGCGGTGGGCGGAGCCGCAGCCCTCATCGGGGCCTTCGTCATCATGGTGATCATCATTGCCGTGCTGGCACTGGTCGTGGTGCGGGCACTTTCTCAGAGCCCCTGGGGAGTGTTCTCCATCGCCATGACCATCCCCATCGCCCTGTTCATGGGCTGCTACCTGCGATACATCCGCCCCGGACAGGTCACCGAAGTATCGGTGATCGGCTTTGTGCTATTGATGCTCGCCGTCGCCTCCGGCAATTGGGTCGGCGAAACATCTTGGGGCACAGCCTGGTTGAACCTCACCCCCGTTGAGGTGTCGTGGTTGATCGTCATCTACGGTTTCGTGGCGTCGGCGCTGCCGGTCTGGTTGCTCCTCGCGCCGCGCGATTACCTGTCGACGTTCATGAAGGTCGGTGCCATCGCTTTGCTCGCGATCGGCATCTGTTTTGCCCACCCTGTCATGGCGGCGCCGGCCATCTCACGCTTCGCCACCACCGGCGACGGTCCGGTGTTCCCCGGCTCCCTGTTCCCCTTCCTGTTCATCACCATCGCGTGTGGGGCGCTGTCCGGGTTCCACGCGCTGATCTCATCGGGGACAACGCCGAAGCTACTGGAGAAGGAAAGCCAGATGCGCTTCATCGGCTACGGCGGCATGCTGACCGAGTCGTTCGTCGCCGTCATGGCGCTGATCACCGCGTCGATCATCAACCAACACTTGTACTTCACTCTTAACGCTCCACCCGCGCAGACCGGCGGCACCGCGGCCAGCGCTGCGAAGTACGTCAATGGGCTCGGCCTGTCGGGCGCACCGGCGACCGCAGACCAGCTCAATCAAGCCGCGGCCAGCGTCGGCGAGAAATCGATCGTGTCGCGCACCGGCGGCGCGCCGACGCTGGCGTTCGGCATGTCTGAAGTACTGCAGAAAGTATTCGGTGGCGCCGGTCTCAAGGCGTTCTGGTACCACTTCGCGATCATGTTCGAGGCGCTCTTCATCCTGACCGCCGTCGATGCGGGCACCCGGGTCGCGCGTCTCATGCTCTCCGACGCGTTGGGCAATTTGGGTGGCCCGCTGGCGAAGCTACGGAACCCGAGCTGGCGCCCCGGCGTCTGGATCTGCAGCCTGGTGGTGGTCGCGGCGTGGGGCGGCATCCTGCTGATGGGCGTGACCGACCCCCTGGGTGGCATCAACACGCTGTTCCCACTGTTCGGTATCGCCAACCAGCTGCTCGCGGCAATCGCGCTGACCGTGATCACGGTGGTCGTCATCAAGAAGGGCCTACTGAAATGGGCTCTGATCCCGGGTGTTCCGCTGCTGTGGGACCTGGCCGTCACGCTGACCGCGTCGTGGCAGAAAATCTTCTCCGCGGATCCGAACATCGGCTACTGGTCACAACATGCTCAATATTCAGCGGCGAAGCACGCGGGCAAGACGGCGTTCGGTTCGGCCAAGAACGCGCATCAGCTAAATGAAGTGATCAGGAACACCTTCATCCAAGGCAGTTTGTCCATCCTCTTCGCGCTGGTGGTCGTGATCGTCGTCGTCGCCGGAATTATCGTGGCGCTGAAAGCGGCTCGCGGTGGCGGCAGGCCATTGACCGAGGACGACTCGGTGCCGTCGAGGTTGTTCGCGCCCTCGGGTCTGATACCGACTGCCGCGGAGCGGGAAGTGCAACGACAATGGGATGCAGGCTGAATTTTGGCACTGAACGCCGAAACAAGGAGAAGGTAAGGAGACTCCTATGTCCACCTGGTTTATCACCGGCTGCTCGACCGGGCTCGGTCGCGCGCTCGCCGAGGCCGTAATCGGCACCGGCCATAACGCTGTCGTCACCGCACGCGACGTGACGAAGGTCGCCGATTTGGCCGACACCGCGCCCGAGCGCGTGCTCGCCGTCGCCCTCGACGTCACCAAGCCCGAGCAGGTCACCTCGGCTGTCCAGCAGGCCCAAGAGCGGTTCGCCGACGGCATTGATGTACTGGTCAACAATGCCGGCTACGGCTACCGTGCCGCCGTCGAAGAAGGCGACGACGCCGAGGTCCGTGCCCTGTTCGAGACGCACTTCTTCGGCACCGTCGCGATGATCAAGGCCGTGCTGCCCAGGATGCGGGCACGCCGCAGCGGCGCGATCGTCAACATCTCGTCGATCGGGGCGACCGTGACGCCAGTCGGGTCCGGCTATTACGCGGCAGCCAAAGCCGCCATCGAGGGGGTGAGCGGGGCACTTCGCGGCGAGCTCGCGCCGCTCGGCATCTCCGTGACGATCGTCGAGCCCGGCGCATTCCGCACCGACTTCGCCGGACGCTCGCTCGTCGAATCGGCGACGATCATCGACGACTATGCGGACACGGCCGGCAAACGCCGCAAGGAGAACGACACGATGGACGGCAACCAGGCCGGCGATCCCGCCAAGGCCAGTGCCGCGATCATCGCTGCCGTCGAAGCGAGTGATCCCCCCGCATTCCTGCTGCTCGGGCCGGATGCGCTGGCGCTCTACCGCTACGTCGCCGACGGCCGGGCGAGCGAGATCGCGAAATGGGAGAAGCTCACCAGCAGCACCAACCTCGACTCCTGAGATCTCAGTCCAGGTCGGCCAGAGCCTTGCGGGCGGCTTCTAGTTCGGCTTCGAGGGCGGCGACCCTGGCGGCCTGCTGGGAGCGCGCCTCTTCGATGACCTCGTCGATCGGGGTGGAGAGGTCCTCATGCAGTTCCTTGGCCGCCCGGGAGACGGCGGCGGCCGCGACCGCGAGGTTGCGGGCCAGGTAGGCGGTGCCCTGCTTGAGCTCCGCGCGCCATTCGCCGTCGGCGGTACCGGTGACAGTAAGGGTCAGCTCGAGTGTCTTGGTCTTTTTGCCGGCCACCTTGTTGCCTGGGAGCTTTTTAGGCTTCTCCCCGACAGAAGCTTCAGCGGTGGGCGCGTCGGGCGCCGGCACACTCCCAAGCGACGTGCTCTCGACCGAAGGAACCAAGACGTCGGGAGTGTCGGAGTCGGTGGGCGGGGCTTCTGCTGCCAGAGTGTCTACAGTCATCGTTGCGGCGATCTCCTCGTGAAAATCGCCCGCATTGAGCGGGCGGGCATTGTTGAGTCTATTAGAACACACGTTCGACTCCCGAGTTAGCAAGAAGCCGGCGCAATACGTTCCGACCATGACATCGTCGCGCCCGAGAAGCTCTTTGCCATTTCGGAGAAGGTTATTCTCCTGAGCCGAGAGACGCATTACTATCGGGGGCATGTCCACCACCCCGACGCCGAAGTTGCCGTATCCCCTGTTCGACGCGGACAACCATTTGTACGAGACTCAGGACTCGCTGACGCAGTTCCTGCCCAAGCAGTACAAAGGCGCGATCCAGTACGTGCAGGTCAACGGCCGCACCAAGATCGCGATCCGCGGCCAGATCAGCGACTACATCCCCAACCCGACCTTCGACGTCGTCGCCCGGCCGGGCGCAATGGAGGACTATTTCAAGTACGGCAACCCGGACGGCAAGAGCCGCCGCGAGATCTTCGGCGAGCCGATGCGGGCCCTTCCGGCGTTTCGTGAGCCCGCACCGCGGCTGGAGCTGATGAACGAGCTCGGGGTGGACCGCTCCCTGATGTTTCCGACACTGGCCAGCCTCATCGAGGAGCGCATGCGCGACGATCCGGCGCTGATCCATGTTGTGGTGCACGCGCTGAACCAGTGGCTCCACGAGGTCTGGGGCTTCAATTACAAGAACCGCATCTTCACGGTGCCGGTCGTGAGCCTGCCAATCGTGGAGAAGGCGATCGAAGAACTCGACTGGGTGGTGGCCCGCGGTGCCCGCGCGGTCCTGATCCGGCCGGCTCCCGTGCCCGGCTACGGTGGCCCGCGGTCGTTCGCGCTGCCCGAGTTCGACCCCTTCTGGCAGCGCTGCGTCGAGCACGACGTGCTGGTCGCCATGCACACCTCGGACAGCGGATACGCCCGCTACAACGGTGAGTGGAACGGCGACGGCAAAGAGATGCTGCCCATGAAGACGGACGCTTTCGGCATGTACGCGCAGTGGCGGCCGGTCCAGGACGCGGTCGCCTCATGGGTCATCCACGGCGCCCTGTTCCGCTTCCCCACACTGAAAGTTTCTGTGATCGAAAGCGGTGCACGTTGGCTGTTCCCGCTGCTGGACAGCCTCGCCGATGTCTACAAGAAGGCGCCGGAGGCCTTCGCCGGCAACCCGATCGAGGAGATCAAGAACCGCATCCACCTCAGTCCGTTCTACGAGGAGGGCGTCAGCGAGCTGATCGACCTGGTCGGCGTTGAGCGAGTGCTGTTCGGTTCGGACTTCCCGCACCCCGAGGGCCTCGCGCAGCCAACGCATTTCGCCGACGCACTTGGCCACCTGCCGCTGGAAGACCAGGCAAAAATCATGGGCGGCAACCTCTCCCGCCTGGTCACGGTGTGACCGACTCCTGGATCCTGGACGCCGTACGCACGCCGCGCGGCCGGGGTCGCCCCGACGGCGCACTTCACGGTGTTCACCCGCAGACGTTGTTCGCGGGCTGCCTCACCGCCCTGGCCGAGCGCACCGGCTTCGACCCCGTTGACGTTGACGACGTGATCGCCGGCAACGGCATCCTGTCCGGTGACCACGGCGACGACATCGCCCGTCTGGCGGTTCTGTTGGCCGGCTGGCCCGAAACGGTTCCGGGGATGACGCTGAACCGCTTCTGCGGGTCCGGCCAGCAGGCCGTCACCGTCGCGGCGTCCGCGGTCGCCGCCGGCGGCGAGGATCTGGTGATCGCCGGTGGAGTCGAATCGATGTCCCGCTGGGGTGTGACGGCCGGGGTTCCGACGATCGACGGCAACAACGCCGAGTTCCGGCTGCGTTACCCCACGGTGCCGCAGGGCATTTCGGCCGATCTCATCGCCACGCTCGAAGGCTTCAACCGCGAGATGGTGGATACGTACGCAGCGCAGAGCCAGAGCCGGGCCGCCACTGCCATCGAGGAACGCCGGTTCGACCGATCCCTGATCGAAGTGATCACACCGGACGGTTCGGCGGTGGCGGGCGACGAGCACCCCCGTCCCGGAACCTCCACCGAGTCGCTGGCGCGCCTGAAGCCTGCGTTCGCGGCCATGGGCGCGACGCGGATCGACGGTGAGCAACGAACGTTCGACGAGATCTGCCTCGATCGCTACCCCGGCATCGACCGCATCGACCACGTGCACCACGCCGGCAACTCGTCCGGGATCGTCGACGGCGCCGCCGCCGTGGCGGTCGCCTCCGCACGCTGGATAAGCACCCACGGCGTGCGACCGCGCGCCCAGATCCGTGCCGCCGCAGCGATCGGCAGCGAACCGATCATCATGCTCACCGCGCCCGGACCCGCGGCGCAGCGCTGCTTGGAGCGCGCCGGCATGACTGTCGCCGACATCGATTTGTGGGAGATCAACGAAGCCTTCGCGGCCGTCCCCCTCAAGACGATCCGCGATCTCAACCTCGACCCGGACCGGGTCAACGTCAACGGCGGGGCGATCGCTCTCGGCCACCCAATCGGCGCCACCGGCGCGATGCTCATCGGCACCGTTCTCGATGAGCTCGAGCGCCGCGACCTGACAACGGGACTGGTGACCATGTGCACCGGCGGCGGCATGGGAACGGCGACCATCATCGAGCGAGCGTAACCATGCCGAGCACGCTGATCCTCGAGCGGCCGAGTGAGGGCGTGGTCGTCGTGCGCCTGAACCGCCCCGAGCGGCTCAACGCAATCAACGCGACGATGCAAGCCGAATTGACCGATGCACTGGCCGATTTCACGACCGACCGGTCGGTGCACGCCGTTGTCCTCACCGGCGCCGGTCGGGGCTTCTGCGCAGGGATCGACATGCGCGACTTCGGGCCTGACGTGCCGGAAGCCGACGCGCCCGCGCTGGACCGGATGCGATTCCAGGAAGGAATGGCCGCGCTCGCGCAGGCCGTCCGCGCCTTGCCGCAGCCCGTCATCGCCGCGGTCAACGGCCCCTGTGTCGGGGCGGGCTTCGCATTATGCCTGGCGGCCGACATCCGGATCTGTTCGGCGGCTGCATCGTTCGGAAATGCCGCCATTCTGCTCGGGCTATCCGGCGCCGAGATGGGCATGAGCTACCACCTGCCGCGGATCGTGGGAACCAGCGTCGCCGCCGACTGGATGCTCACCGGCCGAACGGTATCCGCCACCGAAGCCGACCGGCGCGGTCTGGTCAGCGAGCTCGTCGAGCCCGATCGATTGGGCGAACGCGCCGTGGAGCTGGCCGCGCTAATCGCTAACCTCGCTCCCCTGGGCGTGGAACTGACCAAGCGCGCGCTGCAGGTCAACACCGACGCAGCGAACCTGCCTGCGGCGCTGGAACTCGAGAACCGCAATCAGGTGATCACGCACGCGACCGACGAGGCCGCCGCACGCCGGAAGAAGTGGTCTTGATGGTCGGTCCGTTGAACGGGGTGCGCATCGTCATGATGGGCGGCCTGGGGCCGGCTCCGTTCTGCGGAATGCTGCTCGGAGACTTGGGCGCAGACGTCATCCGCGTTGACCCCGTCGCGGGTGCCGGCGCTCCCCTGCCCATCGACTATTCGGTGCGGCGCAGTCAACGGTCGCTAGCCGCCGACGTCAAGGATCCTCGGGGCAGGGACCTCGTGCACCGGTTGGTCGTCGATGCCGACGCCTTCGTCGACGTGTACCGGCCCGGTGTGGCCGAGCGGCTGGGCATCGGTCCCGATGACTTGCGCGAGCGCAATCCTCGTCTGGTGTATGCCCGCATGACCGGCTACGGGCAGGATGGACCTCTGGCCGGCCACGCGGGCCATGACATCAACTACCTCGCGTTGACCGGCGCCCTGCACGGCATCGGCACGGCCGAATTCCCAGTGCCGCCATTGAATCTGGTCGGCGACTACGGCGGCGGCGGCATGCTGCTGGCGGTCGGGTTGCTCAGCGCGATCCTCGAAGCTCGCGAATCCGGTGCGGGGCAGGTCCTCGACGTCGCAATGGTCGACGGCGTGGCGACCTTGCTGGCGCCGTACTTCGGCATGGTTTCAGCTGGTACGTGGCGTGATCGTCGCGAGGACAACCTGCTCGACGGCGCCGCCCACTTCTACGGCGTCTACCTCACGGCCGACGGGCGCCACGTCGCCGTTGGCGCCATGGAGCCCAAGTTCTACGCGGAACTCTGCGATCGCCTCGGCGTCAGCGTCCCGCACGACGCCGACGAGCCATCGGCCTGGGCCGAGCACCGCACCGTGCTGGCCACCCGCTTTGCCGAGAAGACCCGAGCCGAGTGGGAAGAGATCCTGAATTCACCGGGATGCTGTGCGACACCAGTGCTTTCGCTGGCCGAGGCGCCACAGCACCCGCACCTTGCCGCCCGGGAAACGTTCATCGACGTCGACGGCATCACTTCGCCCGCGCCGGCTCCGCGGTTCTCGCGCACCCGGCCCGAAGCGCCGTCATCGCCATCGCTGCCCGGCGACCACACACACGCGTTGTTGAGCGAGCTGGGGTTCGACGGGAACACCGTCGCCGAGCTCGAAAACGCCGGCGTGGTAGCGCAACGCAGCTCGCAATGAACCATCTACCGAGAGGGACGGCAAATGTCCTGGGATTTCTCCACTGACCCCGAGTGGGCGCAGCAACTCGAGTGGGTGCAGGATTTCGTGCACACCGAGTGCGAGCCGATCGACCTGATTGTGAAGGAATCTCACGATCTCAACGATCCCGTGCGCCAGGCGCTGATCCCACCGCTGCAGCAGATCGTCAAGCAACGTGGGTTGTGGGCCACCCACCTAGGGGCGCATCTCGGCGGACCGGGCTTCGGCCAGGTGAAGTTGGCCCTGCTCAACGAGATCCTGGGCCGCTCGGAATGCGCGCCGATCGTCTTCGGCTCGCAGGCGCCCGATTCCGGCAACAGCGAGATCCTCGCGCATTACGGCACGCCCGAGCTCAAAGCGCGCTACCTCGAGCCGCTGTTGGACAACCGGATCATCTCGTGTTTCTCGATGACCGAGCCACAGGGCGGCGCCGACCCGAAGGTGTTCACCACCACCGCGGTCGCCGATGGTGACGATTGGATCATCAACGGGGAGAAGTGGTTCTCCTCATTTGCCTCGATGGCGTCGTTCATCATCGTGATGGCGATGACCGACCCGGAGGCACCACCGTACGAGCGCTATTCGATGTTCGTCGTACCCGGCAGCACCCCGGGTATCAACGTACTGCGCGACGTCGGGCTGGGCTATCAGCCCGCGGGCGGCGGCGGGCGCGAAGGATATGTCCGCTACGAAAACGTGCGGGTACCCAACGATCACATGCTGGGCCCGCGCGGCGGCGCCTTCGTCGTCGCTCAAACCCGCTTGGGCGGCGGTCGCATCCACCACGCCATGCGCACGGTGGGACTGGTCCGCCGCATCTTCGACATGATCTGTGAACGGGCGGTGTCGCGCTACACCCAGGGCGAGGTGCTGGCCAACAAGCAACTCGTTCAGGAGATGGTCGCCGACTCCTGGATGGAAATCGAGGCCTTCCGGCTGCTGACTCTTCAAACTGCTTGGAAAATTGACCAATTCAATGATTACAAAGCGGTGCGGGCCGACATCTCGGCGGTAAAGGCGATGATGCAGAAGGTCCTGCACGACGTATCGGCACGGGCGCTTCAGCTACACGGATCGCTGGGCACCACCCACGAGATGCCGTTCGTGCAGTACCTGGTTGAGTCGTTCGTGCTCGGCCTTGCCGACGGCCCAACCGAAGTCCACAAGGTGACGCTGGCCCGGCTGTTGCTCAAAGACCGTGCCGCTGCGCCCGATGTCTTTCCCTCCGAACACCTGCTGCGGCTGCGCGAGGCGGCCGAGGCCAAGTTCGCCGACCAGCTGGCCGGCATCCCCCGCGGCTAAGCCACGCCGTTCAGCATGGACCGGGCCCTCGCCAGCAATACCGGCAACGTGGCTGCCATGGCCTCCAAATCGGTTCGCGGAGAGCGTCGGCGGCGGTTGTGCTTGACGATCAGCGACCACGTTGCCACCGACTTGAAACAGGCCAGCGCGGTGAACCAGGGCAGATCGGCAATCTCCTCCCCCAGCTCGTGTCGATAGATATCGGCAAGTTCGACGGTCGGCGGTGCCATACCGGCGGAGGCCGGAACGCGTTGGTAGGTGTCCGGGTCGCAATTGATCAAGAACCAGCCGGCATCGATCCGCGGATCGCCGATCGACCAGATCTCCCAATCGATCACGGCGTTGACTCGTGCGCCCGCGGCCAATACGTTACCCAGCCGAAAGTCGCCATGTACCACGCTCGGCCGCATGGCATGCGGCGCGTGCTGCAGCAGCGCATCTCGCACACCCTGCCAGTCGGGTACCAGAGCCGCATCGACGGTCTGCAACGTGTCGCACCAGCGGTGCACTTCCGCAACCGGGTTCAGCGTTGATTCGGCGCCCAGCCCCAGATCGGTGGGCGACAGCCTATGCAAGGCGGCCATAATCCGGGCCGCGTTGCGGTAGCGCTCTGGCAGGTCAGGACTCGCTGGGCAACCGTCGAAAAGCGGCTCCACACAGTCGCCTTCGACAAGCGACATCACGAACAGCGGAGGGGTTTGCGGCGGGGCTCCCGGCTCCTCCCAAATCACCTCGGGGACCGGGACCCGCGTTCCGGCAAGGGCTTTGATGATGTGGGCCTGGCGCAGAACGTCGCGGTGCGCGACCGGTTCGACGCCCGGTGGAGCTACCTTGATCACCACCTGCCGCCCAAACCGCGCACCACCGAAGGTGAGGCTGGATGCGCCACCGGCGAGTGGGGCGACGTCAGCGATCTCGACGGCGGCGAGTCTCCGACGCAGCTCGTCGATGTCGATGTCAACCATTTAAGGCAGTCAGCCGACCGGTTTCGACCAGCCGACTTCGGCCAGAAAGGCCTGGGTATGCGCGACGCGCCCGGTCATCGTCTTCGGATCACCGGTGCACAACCGCAGCGCCGTCTCGGTGATCAGTTCGATGTCCTCGGTGTCGGTCTTGGCCAGGTCGAGAGTGCCCGCTCCGGGGGTCGCCACCGGATTGGACGGAGCCGCGGCGTTAACGGCGATGCCGTCGTCGTAGAGTTCCGCCGCAAGGCTTTTCGTGAGCCGATTGAGGGCCGCCTTGACCGTGCCGTAGATGCCGAAGCCCGCGGTGCGGTCGAACTCCGAGAACGGCGGCCCGGGCGGCAAGTCGCCACCCACCGAAGTCAGGTTCAGGATCCAGCCGCGTCCACGGTCACGCATCGCGGGAATCGCCAACTGACTCAGATGCAACGGCCCCAGGACGTGCATCTCCATCATCAGCCTGACCCGCCGCTCGGGGAACTCGTCCAGGGGTCGCAGGAACGTCACCGCGGCATTGTTGACCAGAATGTCAGGGGCGCCGACGGCACTCACCACCTCGCCGAACAGCCGCTCCCGTTCCTCGGCCCGGGAAAGATCCGCCTGGACCGCGATGGCCCGACCACCGGCGGCGACGATCTCATCGAGCGTCTGGCCCAGCGACCCGTGGTATTTGGGGTCGGGCTCCATGGTGCGGGCCGTCAGCGCCACGGTTGCGCCCTGCGCCGCAAGCCGAGCGGCGATCGCCTTACCCAGGCCTCGGCTGCAGCCGGTGACCAGAGCCACCTTCCCGTCGCACCGGTGGTTAGCGCTCATCGTCGACTCCTGGAAAGGGCTGGGAAACGGCCAGGAAACGGCTTCTCCAATGCGGAGAATGTCATTATCGTTGGTCGCTCCGAAGTATAGGCACGGTGGGTTCCGGCGGGTTGCGCGAAGGTCGCGTCCTAAGTTGTGGGGATCATGGCTTTTTAGCCACTCCCGTCGTCGCCGTCGCGGCCCTAACGTCGTCACCATGCCGCAAGCTCCAGGACTCCCGGACCTCCCAGACCTCGTTACCACCGATGTCGCGCATGCCGCGATCCGGTTAGCCCGGTCCACGGAGTCGCCAGCGGTGTTCAACCACAGCGTGCGCAGCTACTTGTTCGGTGAACTGCTGGCCGCACGTGACGGACTACGCCCAGGCGCCGATTACGACAGTGAGACGTTGTTTTTGGCCTGCGTCATGCACGATCTCGGCGCCGGCACCGCGGTCGCCGGCAAGGCACGGTTTGAAGTCGAGGGCGCCGACTTAGCGGCGACCCTGCTGACCGAGCACGGTTGCGAGCGCGCGGTGGTCGACGGCGTGTGGGACGCGATCGCACTGCATAGTTCAGTCGGCATTGCGGAGCGGCGCGGACCGCTCTGCTACCTGACTCGCCTCGGCATCGGTATGGATTTCGGCCTCGACGCCGAGTTCATCGACGATCGGACCGCCGCGGCGATCCACGCCCGCTACCCGCGGCTATCGTCGACAAGTTCGCTGATGGACGCAATCGTGGCCCACGGCCAGCGCAGCCCTGAGGCGGCGCCGCCGTATTCGCTGCCCGCAAATGTGTTGCGCGAGCGGCAAACCGACGGCATCACCCTGCTGGAACTCGCGGCATCACATGGCCGGTGGGGCGACTGATGCTCAACCTCGGCGGCGGGCGTCGGAGTCAGTCCTCTAGCCGCAGGGCAGCCGCCGGGCACTGAATGACCGCCTTTTGCATGCGGTCGCGGTCCGACTCGGGCCGCTCATCGTCGTGGATGAGGACGCTTCCGTCGTCTTGGACTTCGAACACGTCCTCGGCGATCGACTCGCAGATACCGTGCCCGGTGCACTTGGTGAGGTCGACTGCAACGCGCATGGTGTCCTCCCTGAGCCGCGCCGCTAGCGGCTGACGTCACGAATTCAGCGTGACAGTCGGACGGATTTTTGGAAAGTACGCCCGCCGTCCGCCCGCGATCGATGTGTAACGAATCGCACGAGGATTTCGAGAATTCGTAAAGATAAAATGCGGATTCTGCTCCCGGCGAAAAGGACGCGGCATGAACAGCAGCATTGCGGCACGCACCGCCGCAGTCGGTTCGACGGCCGCAGCGCTGGCCGTCGCTCTCCTGGTCACGCTGGGTACAGCCCAAGCGGCTCCCGGGATGCCCAACCCACCAAGCGGCGCGGGCACCCTCTACGGCGACCCCGAGGCGGCCGCCCCGTTCTGGCACTACCAGTTCTACGACGATGACTGCGTGGAAATGGCGGTCGCCGACGTGGTCGGTGAGCTGAACGGCGACGAGCCCTCCGAACACGCGATCGTCAAGTTGGCCCAGTCGAAGCCCAGCCCCTCCCACCATGGACCGATCTACGCCAAGCCCGGAAAACGCAGAGCCGGCAGCGGCACGTCCTTCGACGACGAACCGGCGCTGCTGGCGCATTACGGCATCCAGGCCGTCAGCACCGATAAGGGCAGCGCCAAAAAGACCGGCGCCGCCACCGGCATGAAGGCACTCAAGCAAGATCTCGCTCAGGGCCGCAAGATAATCGTCGGCCTCAACGCCGAACTCATCTGGCGCGAGCCCGTCGAGGACAAAACCTCAGACGGCGAACCCGAGGCCAATCACGCCGTGGTGGTGACCGGTGTCGACACGGCCGCCGGCGTCGTGCACCTCAACGACAGCGGCAGCGAAGACGGCGGGAACGAGCAAATTCCGATTGACCTTTTCGTCCGATCCTGGGACACCAGCGACGACCAAATGACCGTCACAAGCTGAACCGGCGCCCTGCCAGTTTGAGAAGTCAGTGTGAGATGTGACGCAGCTGGGCTGCCAACATCCACCGCTGCTTCTCCAGTCCTTCAAGGACAACGTGGAGCAGGTCGGCGCTGGTCGGGTCCTGCTCGTCCACCTCGTCATGCACAGCGCGAATAACGTTGACAGCATTCAGAATTCGCTCAGCGATCACGGCGACGGCGCGATCAACGCTGATCTCCCCGGCCGGGAATGCTTCGAGAGTGGTGGTGTCGACGACGGTGCGGGTGCGTCCGTCAGGCACAACCTCCAAGGCGCGCATGCGCTCAGCGATCGTGTCCGCGTTCTCGCGCACCATATCGACGATCTCGTCGAATTCCAGGTGCAGGGAACGGAAGTGCGGTCCGACCAGGTTCCAGTGCGCTTGCTTGGCCTGGTTCGACAACTCGAGCAGGTCTACCAGCACGGCCTGCAGATCGGCGGCCAGCGCCGCCGAGGCGACGAACTCGGTGTTGGAAACCGCGTGGTTGATGGTGGTCATCACTACTCCTTGGTTTTGGCTTTATCTGGGTACTTAGACAACTGTACACCGTATTTTGATTTACTCAATATTATGACTCCTTAACTTATACTATTAGGTCATGCTAAGCTCAGTGCATGGCTACGACGGAAGTTGCGCAGTACAAGCAGGAGCTGCGTTCTGCGGCGCTGCGCGCAACTTCGGGCCGACTGGCGGTTCTGGGTGCGTTGGAGTCTGCGCCACATTCGTCCGCCGAGCAGATATTCGCGCTGATCAGCGGCGACCTTCCGGGCACCTCACCGCAAGCGGTCTACATGGTGCTCAACGACCTTGCCGGCGCAGGGTTGATCCGCAAGTTCGAGCCGGCGGGCTCGGCGGCGCTTTACGAGCGGCGAACCGGCGACAACCATCACCATCTGGTCTGTGAGTCGTGCGGGGAGGTGCGCGACGTCGACTGCGTTGTCGGCCAGGCCCCTTGCCTGACCCCGGACAGCGATCAGGGCTTTGCGGTGCGCGAAGCGGAAGTCACCTTCTGGGGCTTGTGCGCCCGCTGTCAATAATCCGGTGCGCTAGGGCGCCGGGCCCACCAATAGTTGGTGAATGACCGGCGCCGCCCAGCGGGTCAGTTCCTCGCGACTGAGGGTGGCGATCGGTGGATTTTCCAAGACGTATCTCGTGGTGGCGAGCCCGATCACGAACGCACCCATCAGCCCGATCCGCTGGATCGGATTGTCAGGGGTGGCGGTGATCAATTTGGGCGCGACCTGCTGTGCGAACACCCTTCGCAGCGTGTCGGCGGCAACCGGGCTCGTCATTGCCGCTCGCAACAGCGCTAAGAACGTCTCGTCCTCTTCCCATACCGCGAAGAACCGCGGCAGCAAGATGCCGGCCACCTCGTCGGGATCGACACCGGACATGTCCGGCAAATCGATCGAAAAATCAGCGGCCGCCGCAAATAGGTCCTGCTTGGAGCCGAAGTAGCGGATCACCAGCGCCGCGTCCACGCCGACGTCCGCAGCGACGGCCCGCAAGGTGGTCCGCTCGTATCCCTCGGCGCCAAAGCGGCGACGCGCCGCCGACAAGATGTCAGCGCGCGTCTGACTCGCATTGCGAGGGCGCGTCACGCTCATACGGAAACTCTATGCCACGAGGTGTTGACATCCCGGAAAACGCTGCGGTCACGACGGCGCGGGCCCAACCAGTAGCTGCCGAAAAACCGGTGCCGCCCAGCGGCTGAGTTCTTCGCGACTGAGGCTGCCCACAGGCAGGTCGCCGATGACAGACCTGGTTGCGGCGAGCCCGATTACGAATGCATCCGTCAATGCAATCCGCTGTTGCTGATTGTCCGGCGTGGCGGCCGCCAGTGTGGGTGCGACATGCGTGGCCAAGGTTTCGTTCAGGGTGTCCGCTGCAACCCGGCTCGTCATCGCCGCACGCAACAGCGCCAGGAACGAGTGGTCGTCTTCCCAAACCGCGAAATACCGCGGCAACAGCATGTCCGCGATGTGGTCGGGTTCCGCACCGGTCAGGTCCGGCAACGCAATCACGAATTCGGTCGCCGTCGCGAACAAGTCCTGCTTGCTACCGAAGTAACGGATCACCAAGGCCGCATCCACCCCGACATCCGCTGCGATCGCGCGCAGGGTGGTGCGTTCAAATCCTTCCGTCGCAAACCGACGGCGCGCGGCCGACAGGATGTCGGCGCGCGTCTGTGCAGCGTCACGAGGCCTTTTGGTTACCATCCCAAAACTCTATGTCAGCCACTGTTGACTTGGCCACTCTGGCTGGCGTATGTTCCAAGTCACCAGTTGTTGACAAGGCGGGTGGTCCTTATGGCGATACGCACCAGGCAATATCAGGGCGGCGTGCTGCACCGCATCGCATATCTGGCCATCGTCGCGCCGCGACGGACCATCGCCATCTCAGCCCTGCTGATGGTGGCCGCGGGCATCTTCGGGATCCCGGTCGCCCAGAGCCTGTCAGCCGGCGGCTTCGGCGATCCCACTTCAGAATCAGCCAGGGCGACAAAGATTCTGACCGACAAGTTCGGCCAGGGCGACGTGCAGCTGCTATTCGTCGTGTCCGCGCCCGATGGTGTCACAAGCCCGGCGGGCAGCGCCGTCGGCACCGAGATAGCCGACCAGCTAAGCCAGTCAGCGCATGTGACGAGCGTGACCTCGGCGTGGACCGCGCCGCCGCCCGCCGCCGCGTCGCTGATCAGTAAGGACGGCAAGTCCGGGCTCGTCGTCGCCGGTATCAGTGGCGCGGAAACCGACGCGCAGAAGTACGCCGACGCGCTGTCGCAGCAGTTCGCGCATGACCGCAACGGAGTCTCCGTGCGCTCCGGCGGAGTCGCGATGGTCAACGTGCAGGTCACCGAGCAAGCCCAGCGCGATGTTTTGACGATGGAGGCCATCGCCATTCCGTTGAGCTTCATCGTGCTGGTATGGGTCTTCGGCGGGTTGTTCACAGCCGCGTTGCCGATCGCTATCGGCGCAATGTCGATCCTCGGCTCGATGGCGGTGTTGCGACTGATCGCGTCCACCACCGACGTATCGATCTTCGCGCTCAACCTCAGCACCGCATTGGGCCTTGCTTTGGCGATCGACTACACATTGCTCATCGTCAGCCGGTTCCGAGACGAGATTGCGGGCGGCGCGAGCCGTGACGAGGCGCTGTTGCACACCATGGCGACCGCGGGGCGCACGGTGTTGTTCTCGGCCACGACAGTCGCGCTGTCGATGGCCGCGATGATCTTGTTCCCCATGCATTTCCTGAAGTCCTTCGGCTACGCCGGAATCGCCACCGTCACGTTCACCGCGGTCGCGGCGGTAGTGATCACGCCCGCGGCCATCGTGCTGCTCGGCGACCGACTGAACGCATTGGATGTGCGCCGGCTGTTACGCCGCATGCGCAACCGGCCGGCGCCGGTCCAGCCCCCCGTCGAGCAGGAGTTCTGGTACCGCTCAACGCAATTCGTCATCCGCCGTGCGGTCCCCATCGGACTGGCAGTGGTTGCGCTGCTCTTGCTGTTGGGTACGCCCTTCCTCGGGGTGCGGTGGGGTTTCCCCGATGACCGGGTGCTGCCGAACTCCGCCTCGGCTCACCTGGTCGGCGATCAGCTACGCAGCGACTTCGCCAGCGACTCCGCGACGTCGGTCAGCATCGTCATCCCTAACAGCAACGGCTTATCAGCGGACGAGATCGCAACATACGCAGCGGATCTGTCCCGCGTGCCCCAAGTGTCGGCGGTCTCCGCCCCGGTGGGCACATTCGTTGGCGGTTCCCTCGCCGGGCCGCCGTCCGCGGCAACCGGTCAGGCCCAAGGCAGCGCATTTCTTACCGTCCGGAGCACGGCTCCGCTTTTCTCAGACGCATCCGAGACCCAGCTGCGCCGCCTACATGAGGTTGCCGCTCCCGGCGGCAGGACGGTCGAACTCGGCGGCACCGCGCAAACCAACCATGACAGCGTCAACGCCATCACATCGCGCCTGCCGCTGGTGCTCGGCCTGATCGCGGCGGTCACATTCGTCTTGTTGTTCTTGCTCACCGGCAGCGTGGTGCTCCCATTGAAAGCCCTTGTCCTCAATGTCCTTTCGCTGAGCGCGGCATTCGGTGCAATGGTGTGGATCTTTCAGGACCACCATCTCGGCGGTCTCGGAACAATGTCTACCGGCACCCTGGTCGCCAACATGCCAGTGCTGCTCTTCTGCATCGCCTTCGGTCTTTCGATGGATTACGAGGTCTTCGTGGTTTCCCGGATCCGTGAGTTCTGGCTCACGTCAGGACAAACTCGCGCCGACAGCGACGAGAGTGTTGCCCTTGGCGTAGCGCGGACCGGCCGGGTGGTGACGGCTGCAGCACTGGTGATGTCGATCTCGTTCGCCGCGCTGATCGCCGCACACGTGTCGTTCATGCGGATGTTCGGAGTGGGCCTGACACTGGCCGTGGTCGTGGACGCCACGCTGGTGCGCATGGTGCTGGTACCGACCTTCATGCATGTGTTGGGCACCTGGTGTTGGTGGGCGCCCAAGTCGCTGATCCGGCTGCACGAACGTTTCGGCATCAGCGAGGGCCAGATTTCAGACGCGGCAACGGTGCCGGCAAGCCACGCACTTCAAGAAGGGTTGCAAGAATGGTCAAGCACATGACAGGACCGTTGAGCGGCGCCAACTTTCGCGCCCGTAAGGCTGGCGGAGTCATAGCAGGTGTGCAGGGGGTGTTGCCGGAGAACCGCTATGCCCAGCACGAGATCACCGAGGCACTTGCAGCGCTACCGGCTTTCGAAGGTTGCGGGGACGCGCTGCACAAACTGCATTCGAGTTCCAAGGTGGATAGTCGCTGCCTGGTATTGCCTCTCGAGCAGTATGCCTCGCTAACCGACTTCGGTGACGCGAACGGCATCTTCATCGAGAAGGCTGTGGAACTCGGGTGTGCGGCGCTGGCCGGTGCGCTCGACGAGGCGGGATTGCAACCAACGGACGTCGACGTGATCATGTCGACAACCGTTACCGGTCTGGCGGTCCCCTCGCTGGAGGCTCGCATCGCGACGCGCATGGGGCTACGCCCGGACGTGCGCCGCGTGCCGATGTTCGGCCTTGGTTGCGTCGCGGGTGCAGCCGGGGTGGGGCGGCTCAACGACTACCTGCGCGGTGCGCCTGACGATGTCGCGGTCCTGTTGTCTGTAGAGCTGTGCTCGCTCACCTTCCCTGCGGCCCGGCCATCGATGGCGACCCTGGTCGGCACCGCGCTGTTTGGCGATGGCGCCGCAGCGGTGGTCGCAGTCGGCGAACGTCGCGCCAAAAAGATCCGTGCCGCTGGCCCGGAGATCCTGGGATCGCGCAGTCACCTCTACCCGGATTCGCAGGACACCATGGGCTGGAACGTCGGTTCGTCGGGATTCAGGCTCGTCCTTTCCCCGGACGTGCCGGCCATTGTCGAGCGGTACCTGGCCGACGACGTGACGCAGTTCCTTGCCGCGCACGGCTTGGACATCGCAGATGTCGGTGCATGGGTCAGCCACCCGGGCGGTCCGAAGGTCATCGAGTCGATCGTCGACTCACTCGGATTGCCCGACGATGCACTCGAGCTGACGTGGCGCTCGCTTAGCGAGGTCGGCAATCTCTCGTCGTCGTCGGTGCTGCACGTATTGCGCGACACGATCGCCAAGCGGCCACCCGTGGGCAGCCCAGGAGTCATGCTTGCGATGGGTCCCGGATTTTGCTCCGAGCTCGTCATGCTGCGGTGGCGGTGACCTCGCCATGACCTGGTATGTGCTGCTGATCGGCGTAGTCGCCGTCGAACGACTGGCCGAAGTTGTTGTCGCAGAATTCAACCGAGCCTGGAACCGGCTGCACGGCGGCGTCGAGTTGGGCACCGGGCATTATCCGGCGATGGTCGCACTGCACGCCGGCCTGCTGGCGGGGTGTCTGACCGAGCCAATCGCGCTGCATCGCCCGTTCATTGCATCGCTGGGCTGGCCGATGCTCGTGATTGTGGTCGCAGCTCAAGTGTTGCGCTGGTGGTGCATCACCACATTGAACCACCAGTGGAACACCCGCGTGATCGTCATCCCCGGCGCGGATCGCATCACCGGTGACCCGTATCGCTTTGTGCCCCATCCGAATTACGTCGCTGTGATCGCCGAAGGGGTTGCGCTGCCGCTGGTACACACCGGATGGGTGACCGCTCTGGTGTTCACGGTGCTCAACGCAATGCTGCTGAGAACACGGGTCAAAGTTGAAAACGCCGCACTGGCGAGCCTGACGTGATTGACCTTCTCGTTGTCGGCGGTGGCCCGGCCGGACTGGAAGTGGTCGTCGTCGAGCGACGTAGCGGACCGATCGACAAGGCCTGCGGTGAAGGGCTGATGCCGCATACCCTGCGGCACCTGGGACGACTCGGCGTGCATCCTTACGGCAGACCATTCCGGGGAATCAGCTACCACGACGCCAACCGGCACGTCGACGCGCCGTTCCAGCGTGGCTCGGGACGCGGCGTGCGCCGAACGGTTTTGCACGGCGCACTTCTCGACGCGGCCGCCAGCGCGGGGGTGCGGATCTGCCACTGGGAGGTTGGCGAGATCAGCCAGGACGCTGCGTCTGTACGCGCGGGGAACTGGCGGGCGCGCTACCTGGCCGCTGCCGACGGGTTGCACTCGCCCATCCGCCGGTCCCTCGGCCTGGAACGCCCGAGCCCGGGTCCGCGGCGATGGGGCATCCGCCGGCACGTGCAGATCGCGCCATGGTCGGACCATGTCGAGGTGCACTGGGCAGCTGGAGCCGAGGCGTATGTGACGCCAATCGCCGACGACTGTGTGAGCGTAGCGCTGCTGAAGTCGCGTCGCGGTGGATTCGACACGCACCTGGAAGAGTTCCCGGCTTTGCGCGATCGGATCAGTGGTCGGCCGCACGAGCCGGACCGCGCCGCCGGCCCGCTGCGGCAACGGGTTTCGAGTCGGACAGTGGGACGCGTAATGCTGGTCGGCGACGCGGCAGGCTACATCGACGCCCTCACCGGGGAGGGCCTTGGCTTGGCGTTCGGCGCCGCGGAGTTGCTGGTGAACTCCGTTGTCGCAGACCAGCCCGGCGCCTACGACCGACGGTGGCGCCAGATGACCCGGCGGTACCGAATGTTGACCGCGGCCTTGCTGCAGGCGAGCTCGCACGCGACGGTGCGGTCCGGCATCGTGCCGGCTGCACAGGCAATGCCCAATGTCTTCGGCAGAGCGGTCAATCTGCTCTGCTAGCGTTAACCAAACGTTAGTTCGGTTGTGCCGTTCGGCAAACGGGAGTCGGTAGGCGTGTCGATGTTGTGGAGCGTCCGTCGGTGACGCCGCGACGGGCGGCAGACGGCGGAACTCGGCGCGCTGAAGTCTTGGAGATCGCGGCGTCGTTGATCGCCACTTCGGGATTGCGTACCTCGATGCACGATATCGCCAACGCCGCCGGCATCCAGACCGGGAGCATGTACCACCATTTCGCGTCCAAAGAGGCGTTGCTTGTCGAGCTACTTCGGCGTTACCACGCCGATCTCGATCACGTCGCCCAACAGGCGCTCGACACTCTGGACGATCCCGGCTCCCGGCCCGGGTTCGCGCGAATCGCCGCTTTGGGGACCGCCACAGCTCAGTGCGCCGTTGCACACCGCGCCGCCATCCAGATCTCGATGTACGAGACCCCG
>Ga0182014_10000820_pt1 | contig 42316 bp, 34 predicted proteins | sample 612S2DmetaG_FD_120489 | JGI IMG/M metagenome (GOLD analysis project Ga0182014, IMG submission 120489) | Permafrost microbial communities from Stordalen Mire, Sweden - 612S2D metaG | ecosystem: Environmental > Terrestrial > Soil > Wetlands > Permafrost | place: Sweden: Stordalen | collected... | reverse complement strand
CCGAGACCGTATACGGACTGGGCGCGAATGCCATGGATGCGGCGGCGGTGGCGCGCATCTTCGCGGCCAAGCAGCGGCCGGCATGGGATCCGGTGATCGTTCATATATCGGACGAAGCGATGCTCGACGGGCTGGTGGCCGAAGTTCCCGAGGCGGCGCGGCGGCTGATGAGGGCCTTTTGGCCGGGGCCGCTTACTCTTCTGCTGCCACGGTCCGCGGCGGTGCCGGATGCGGTGACGGCGGGGCGGCCACTGGTGGGCGTGCGCATGCCGGCGCATCCGGTGGCGTTGGAGCTGATCCGGCGTGCCGGGGTTCCTGTAGCCGCGCCCAGCGCCAATCTCTTTGGCCACATTAGTCCCACTACGGCCGCACATGTGCTCCACGATCTCGACGGGCGCATCGATGCGGTGCTGGATGCCGGACCAACCAGGCACGGCGTCGAATCGACCGTGCTGGACCCGTGCCAAAGCCCGATGACGATTTACCGGCCGGGCGCGGTAACGGCCGAGCAGATTCGTGAAGTTGGCGGCGCGGTTGAGGCCTATCGAAGTCCGCGCGAGCTGGAAGACAAGCCGATGGAGGCCCTTCCCTCACCCGGCGTGGGCTTGCGGCACTATGCGCCCAAAGCGCGGCTGGTGCTGGTGGAAGCGCCCTTCGAGGGCCTCGGCGAGTTGCTGGACCGGCAGGCGCGGAGCTTCTCCGGAGTGCGGCTCGGAGTCATGCTGCCTGCGGAGATCGGGTTGTCCGTGGAGGGTGCGCAGACCTATGCATGGGGACGGTGGTCGGTGCCGGAGGAGTTGGCGCGCAACCTGTACGCCGGCTTGCGGGAGTTGGACGGGCGCAGATGTACGGCGATCCTTTGCCCGCTGCCGCCGGCGAACGGGATTGGCGCGGCTATTCGCGACCGGCTGCGCAAGGCGGCGCGAGAAGCAGGGACTAAGGGCGAGGGAATAGGGAATAGGGAATAGGGAAGGCCCTCGATTGATGTTGTCGCTGTCCGCCGTGCTTGCAAAAGCGTGGGATGGGAAACCCGGCTTCTCTCCTCAGTTGCCGGATCTTCTTACTGGCCTACGTCGCCTAGCTTGTACATGTACTTGATTGCGGATTTAAAGACCAGGGTCTTGGCTTTGCCGCGGACCTTGAGCGTGTTTCGGTCGTACCACTCGATGCAGCCTTCCACCTTTTCCCCGTCTTCAAGGACGATCACCATGGGTGTTTGCGACTGAATCTGCTTTTGGAGGTAGAAGAGTTCCGCCAGGCGCTGGGGGGTATCCACGTCTGTCGATCGGGCAGCGAAGTGAAGCGGAGCCGGCGCGGGAGAGCTGCGCCGGTTGCGGAGTGGCGACCGGCCACGCCCGGCGCCGTTTTCGCCGCGAGCTGAGGGCGGGATCGGGGAGAGACTCATGGGAGCTTTCCTTCCTTGGGACAATGGCAAAAACTCGAACCTGGTGAAGACCTTGCAAGTCACGGACCTTGCAAGTCACGAATGAGCCCGGCGAAACGCGCCAGACCTTTCCGGATATGAGCGGCTGGAAGATGCTCAAGGGGAAAGTACCGTTTCTCGGTCCACAGGATGCTTGATTACAAGAATGCACTGACAAACGCCCAATGTCGAGTCCCGGCGCTCGTGGAATGAAAGGAAAGCGGTTATTCCAGGAGATTCTTTGGGGTGCACGGGGATTGCCAATTCCTGGACAGAGGGTGGGTCAGGGGCGCTCCAGGCTGACCGCCATGGCGTCCAGCGAGAGGGAGCGGAGGAGGTTGCGGCGCATCCCCTGTTCCACCTGGACGAGGGCTCGCGCGGCTCCATCGATCCAGTCGACGGTGAGTCCCTGGGCCAGGCGGTCGAGTTCAGCCGTCAGGTCGAGGTTGCGGATCAGGGCCGGCGTGCCTGCCACCACCAGCAGCAGATCCTCAATGAGGCTGCCCAACGCGCGGAGCAGGTTGATGGTCTTTTCCTGGCCGTCAGCGCCGGCGCGATAGGTCTCGGTGGCGTGGAAGAGCTGGGAGTAATCCGGATCGCGCAGTGCTGTGCGCAGCAGGACTAGGGCATCCTGGCGGCTGGAGAGATAAACGCCGAGGTCGATGGTGAGCGCGCGGCCCACTGCGCCTTCGGCAAGCCGGGCGGCCAGGGCGCGGTCTTTCGGCTTGAGCTCGGGGCGGCGTTCGGCTAACAGGGCTTCAAGATCGGCGGCGGGGATGGCGCCCAGGCGGTGCACGACGGCGCGAGAACGGATGGTGGGCAGGAGTTCCTGCGGGTTTTCAGTGAGCAGGATCAGCGAGGTGTGCTCGGGTGGCTCTTCGAGGACCTTGAGCAGGCTGTTGGCCGCCTCTTTCATAAAGGCCGAGGAGGTGAAGATGGAGAAGGATCGCTTGGACTCGACGGGCGGACGGTAGTAGGCCACGTGAATGACCTGGCGTACCTGGCCGAGCTTGATGAGCAGTTGCGGGGGGTCGGGCGGGACAACGAGCAGGTCGGGGTGAGTCTGGATGAGGATGCGGGTTTCTTTCTTGTCGGTTTCGCGCAAGTCGTCGCGGGCGGCCACGGCCGCGGCTACCAGCTCGTCCAGATTGGCGGCGTCGCCGATGCGGGCGCAGTTGCGGCAGACGCCGCAAAAGTCAGGCAGGCCGTCTGTTTCGGTGGGGTGAAGGCAGTTGACTGCCTTGGCGAGCATCAGGGCCAGGGTGTACTTGCCCGCGCCGCGGGGGCCGGCCAGGATGAGCGAATGGGGGAACCGGTCGGCGCGGACAGCCTCGCGGAGGTGCGTGACGGTGGTGGTGTTCCCGAGGAAGTCCTGGAAGCCCATGGAATGAGTTTAGGGCATTTTGCTGGATCAGGATTCGAGGACGAGGACGTGCTTGCCGTATTGCGGACCGGCCATGTAGCGGATTGCCTTGTCCAAAGTGACCAGGATGCCGTTTTCTTTCGCGGCCAGGCCGAGCAGAAAGGCGTCGGTGATCTGCCGGTGGCCGAAGACGCGATCGCGGAAGGGCGCGGCGAGGTCAGCCCAGCCTGTTGTGATGGGCCAAAACCGGTAGCCGGGGAGACGTGTCAAAGACGCCAACATCATGGTTGCTTCCTCCATGGTCAGGTTACCAACCCTCGGATTCATTGACAATCGAAGTAGGCCCGTCTCGGAGAACGCGCACAGGCCCCAATCGAGTCCGGGCCTTGCGAACCACTCTGCCACGGTCTGGTGGTGCCGATGGGCTTCGTCGGTGAGCGCAACGAGTACATTTACGTCGAGCAAGTATTTCGGCTTAGCCAAGATCGTCTTCTTCCAATGCCGCTTTAACCATCTCGGAGGTAATGACCCTGCCCCGAGCGGGGAGCATCAGCAGGCCGTTTGGGGCCCTGACCAAGCGCGGCGAAGGGGACTCGGCAGGCGGCGCGGTGGCGCCCTTGCGGGCCAGTTCGCTGAGGGCGGCGCCAAGGGTGACTCCGCGGCCCTTGGCGTAGAGGGTGGCGAGCTGATAGACGTCTTCGTCGAGAGTGACGCTGGTTCTCATAGGGCCATTATGCACCAATGTCTATCTTGGAGCAATTCTGTGATTTGATGCGGATTGTATGGATTGAACCATGAGTCAGTCGCGGTACGGGGCAATTACTCAGGAGTGCCAGAAAGATTATGTCAATGAAACTTGACAAGTTTTTGGCATTTAGTGTAAAGTTTAGTTGTCTTAAAGTAAAGGAGACTAATCATGCTCTGTTCCAGCAAAAATCCCGCGGCACGCCGCTACATGTGGCGGTTCTCCGTATCGATGCTGCTCTACATCGTGTTTCTTGTCCTGGCCGTCTTGGTGTTTGTTCACTATCGCCCCACCGGCCCATTGGCCTGGCTGCTGGCCATGCTTCCGGCGCTGGCCATCATAGGGCAAATCGCGGCCTTCGGCTTGTACCTGGCCGAAGAGAAAGACGAGCTCCAGGTTGCCATGGGGGTCAAATCGTTGCTCTGGGGCATCGGGGGAACGCTGGCCGTGACGGTGACGTGGGGGTTTCTGGAGAACTTCGTCCACCTCCGCCACATGGATTTGATGTGGGTTTACCCGATCTTCTGCATGTTCAGCGGCCTTGCCTTCGGGCTGGTCCAGTTGAGGTACCGATGAAAAACCGGCTGCGCGTGCTGCGCGCTGAGCGCGACTGGTCGCAGGCCGATCTTGCCGAGCGGCTGGAGGTTTCTCGGCAGTCGGTGAATGCGATCGAGACGGGGAAGTTCGATCCGAGCTTGCCGCTGGCGTTCAAGCTGGCGCGTCTGTTTGAGACGGCGATCGAGGAGATTTTCACGGACGGGGAGTAATTGGTGAGCGACTCCCAGGCCTTCCGCGGCGGCGGACGAGACACGGGGCACCCGCCCGTTTGGCTTCGTCGTATCCCACCCATGCGACGGAAAAAAGTCGCATGGATGGGGCGCGGGAGCTGCGAGAAAACGAACCGGGGTGGAGACCGGCGCTACTTGGCCAGCAATATGCGTTCGGCGACGGCTTCTACGACCTGTTCGTGAATTTCGTCGATGCCGAGGTCGCCGGGGATGAGAACGACGCGGGCGGGTTCGCGGGCGGCGATCTCTCGGTACTTTTCCCAGACGCGGCGATGGAAGGCGTCGTGCTCCTGCTCGAAGCGGTTCTCGTTCTTGCCGGATTGCGCTTCTTCGCGGGTGTTGCGGCGGCGGGCGCGGGCCAGGGAGGCGTCGAAAGAGGGCAGAAGCAGCAGGGTGAGGTCGGGTTGAAGGTTACCGCAGATTAGCCGATGAAGATCCAAGACCGCAGTTGACCCAAGCTCGCGGCCGCCGCCCTGGTAGGCCTCGGTGGAGTCGGTGAAGCGGTCGCAGAGGACGATCTTTCCGGCGTCCAGGGCCGGCTGAATGACTTCGGCGATGGCCTGGGCGCGGTCGGAAAACATAAGGGCCATCTCGGTCATGGGGGCCAGGCCGGTGGAACGCGAGTCCAGTAGGATCTCGCGGACGCGATCGCCGACGGCGGTTCCTCCGGGCTGGCGGGTAATGACCGGTTGCAGGCCGCGCTTTTCCAGCCAAGCGGCCAAACGCCTGATTTGGGTGGTTTTGCCGGAACCATCCAGGCCTTCGAGAGTGACAAAGAGACCGTGCCGCATCGGGCTCAGTCTAGCACCTTGATGGACGGGGGAGACGACGATGCACAGGTTGTGTTAAAAGAGAATGACTTCCAAATGCTACCCCGGAGGCCCGCAGCAGCGGGTGCTCCAGAGGAGTTTCATGTGAGAGCACGCGCCTTCGCAGTTTGCTTATTTGCCTTTGCGGTAATCGCGTTGCAGCCATGCAGCCGGCTCTACGCCCAGAATCTGACTCTGGAAGGTCAGACCGGCGGCTTCCTTACCCCGACCGCATATGTGGTCTACGGGGAGAAGGGGCATTTCTTTTCGCACCCCGCCGTGGGCTTCCACTTCATCAATGCCTCCAAGGTGATTGGGAATATTGAGACTCTTAGCATCACGGAAAGCTTCGCCAGCCGGGCCGAGGTTGGCTATACGCGCAGCGTGCACCAGTTCGGCGACAGCGGCTCGGGCTCCGCGTCGGCAACTGTGATCCCAGGGGGCTTTAGCCAGCTCTGGAATGCCAACGGCATGAACATCTTTCACGGCAAGGTGGTGGCGATCAAAGACGGACAATTCGGTCCCTGGACGCCGGGTCTGGCCGTCGGCGGGTTGGTGCGCACCGGCGACAAGTTTGTCACTGGCGAAGCTGCTGTTCTCGCAACGGAAGCCAACAATGCGTACTGCTACTACACCGGAGCGTACTTGGCCGGATTGTGTAACCCCTCGGTTCCCGTCCCTGCTGCCAAGTCGTATACCAACGGAGACGTGTACTTTGCCGTGACCAAAACCTGGGCCAAGAAGCCGGTTCCCTTCCTTGTGAACTTCGGCTGGAAAGCCACCAATGCCACGATTTTCGGCATCGGCGGCCAGAGCACGCGCTTCGGCGGACGCCTCTTCGGCGGCCTGGGAATTCCCCTACCCATCGGCCACGGCATCGTGGCTGTGCCTTCGATGGGCTTTACCCAGGAGCCGCGCACCAGCAAGGGTCTCGGTGCCGCTTCTTACACCAGCCTTCCGCTGGTGGCCGGCAAGGCCGATATACCCACTACCCTGGACTACGCCGTGCGCGTCACCCAGCGCGAGCATCCGCATTTCGCCTTCGATATCGGCATCGGCCAGGTGGCAAGCAATATCGGATCGGCCCCGACCTACACATTTCCCAACCCCGCCCCTACTGGCACGGCGCTTATCAATCTGGAAGCAAAGAAAGTTTTAGGCCTGGGCGTCAGCTACCGCTACTGATCGAGGCTGTGGGGAGCGACTCCGTTGCTCAAGCAGCCTGGTCTACAAGAAAACTGGCCCGCAACGTGCGATTGATGCGCGTTGCGGGCGTTTAATTGCATGGCCACCAGCGCCGCACAACTTCTGTCCGCGAGGCGGGTTCAGACTGGAGTAGCCGCATGAGAAACGGGTTTTTGATTCTCATCGGTCCGATTACCTTAGGAGGGAATCTCATGCGACTTTTCCGCTCTATGCGTTGGCTTTTGCCGGCGCTCCTGATCTGCCTAATTCCTTCATCTTCGTTTGCAGGGGTCTTCATCAGTGTCGCGATTGGGCCGCCGGTGCTTCCCGTGTACGTGCAGCCACCGCTACCTGCTCCGGGCTACATCTGGACGCCGGGCTATTGGGCGTATGGAGACGCAGGGTACTACTGGGTTCCCGGAACCTGGGTGATGCCACCGAGAATGGGCGTCTTGTGGACACCGGGCTACTGGGGATGGGGAGGCGGCCTGTACGCATGGCATCCCGGCTACTGGGGCCCCCACGTGGGCTTCTACGGCGGGGTTAACTACGGCTTCGGCTATGGCGGCATCGGATTCTTCGGCGGCGAGTGGCGGGACGGGGCCTTCGCATACAACAGCGCCGTGGCGAACTTTGGCGGCGTCCATGTCACCAATGTCTACGAGAACCGAACGATCATCCAGCAGAACACCATCATCAATGAGAACCATGCGAGCTACAACGGCGGCAACGGCATCCCGGCTCGTCCGACGCCGATGGAGATGCAGGCGGAACATGAGAACCACATGCAGCCTACGTCGAACCAGATGCAGCATGAGCATTTCGCGTCGCAGGACCGCTCGCAGCTTGCGGCGGTGAACAACGGGCGGCCGGGAACCATGGCTTCGAGAAACGTCGAATCCTATCATCAGACCGCGGTGCAGCACGCGCAGGCACAGCCCATTTCGGCGGCCGACCGCCAAGCCGGCGCGCACTACATCCCCAACACCCGCATGGCCAACCAGGACCAGCGCATTGCCAACGGCGAGCGCAGCGGCCAGATGACCTCAGGCGAGGCGGCGCGCGCAGATCGTACGCAGTCGAATATCGATCAGCAGGTGCATAACGATCGCATGGCGAACGGCGGCAAACTCACGGGCCAGGAGCGGCAGCAGGTCAACCAGGAGCAGAACGCGGCCAGCCGGCAGATCTACAACGAGAAGCATAACGCGAACACGGTAACGCCGAACGAGGTGAACAATCGCGAGGCCAACCAGCAGCAGCGCACCGCGCAAGGATTGCGCAGCGGGCAGATGACGGCGGGCGAAGCGGCGCGCACCAATCGCAACCAGGCGGCGCTGGACCAGAAGGTCCACAATGAGCGCGCGGCCAACGGGGGCGCGCTCACCGCGCAGCAGAAGCGGCAGGCCAACCAGCAGGAGAACAGGAACAGCCGTCAGATCTACAACGAGAAGCACAACGGCAACACGGCCAATGGCGAACCCAAGGGCCATGAACGCTAAGCGGAAACGGAATTCCGGAGTCTGAACAGAACGGCTGGCAGCGATGCCAGCCGTTCTGCGTGTGCGCATCGACTTTCTTCGGGCCGGTTAGCCGAGGAGGCCTGATGGTCACTGCTCCCTCAGCCTCTTTTCAACACGGCACGCCGGCGAATTGCGTCAGGCCTCCGCGATCTCCATGCCGGCGATCTCGACTTCGAGGCCGCCGAATTCAGGATGATCGTTTTCACGGATGCGGTAGACAAGGTCGATCAGGCTGCCTGCCTTGAGCGCGAGTTCGGCGGCGCGTCCCGCCAGGTCCCAACCGACGGCGCGCATGACGCCGCTGGAGCCCGAGACGATTTGGGGAGTATTGGATTGCTGGGCGAGCTCGAGGCGGATGTGACGCTCCTTCATGAAGCGAGGCGCGGCCACCAGGCGTACCCTGCGCGCGACAAACATGGGCTCGGGGTTGCCATGGCCGAGCGGTTCCAGCTTGCGCAGCCAGCCGGCCAGCACGGGCGTAATGCGATCCAGCGGGAGTTCCGCGTGAATGCGCAGAAGCCGCTCCGGCTCCCGCGCGGCGAGATGCTCATCCGCAAAGAGACGCAGACGCCGCCTCAGTTCCGGCAACGACTCGGAGGGCAGGGCAAAACCGACTGCGAAGGCATGGCCGCCGAAGCGCGTGAAAAGATCGGCGCAGCTTTCTAATGCGTTCAATAGCTGAAAGCCGTCCACGGATCGGCCCGAGCCGTGGGCTACGCCTTCTTCCACACTGACGACGATTGCCGGCTTGCAGGTGCGCTCGACGACGCGCGAGGCGAGGATGCCGATGACGCCACGATGCCAGCCTTCGCCATCGATCACCAGAAGCCTGTCGGATGCCAACTCGGCGTCGCCGGCCAGGCGCTGCTCGATCACGCGCAGCGCGGCTGCCTCTGCATCGCGGCGCTCGCGATTCAGGCGTTCCAGCTTGGCGGCGAGTTCGGTGGCGCGGCGCGAGTCGCGAGTCGAGAACAGCTCGATGACCTCCGAGGCCACGTCCATGCGGCCGGCGGCGTTGATGCGCGGAGCCAGGCGGAAGGCCACATCGAAGCCGGTAAGCTGTTTGGCAGCCGGATCGAGGGCGGCGGCGGCGAACAGAGCGCGGAGGCCAGCGCCGGCCGGCCGGCGCAGTTCGCGCAGGCCCAAGGCGGCGATGACGCGATTCTCGCCTTGCAGTGGAACGGCATCGGCGATGGTCGCGATTGCCGCCATCTTCAGAAAGCTGGGCAGCGTCTTCTCACGGGTGCGTACGAGGTCGCGGCGCTCGAGCACGGCTTGCGCGAGCTTGAGGGCAATGGCCGCGCCGCAAAGAGATTTTTCCGGATAGCAGCAGCCTGCCTGGTTGGGATTGAGAATGGCCAGCGCCTTCGGCACGGCGTCGTCGGCCCGGGTCAAGTGGTGGTCGGTGATGATCAGGTCCAGGCCAAGGCGCTGCGCGGTTTCAGCCTCGGCAAAGGCCCTCATGCCGGTATCGACCGTGATCACCAGGCGCACACCCTCGGCGTGCGCTGTTTCAAGCACGCTCGATTGCAGTCCGTAGCCCTCACGGAGCCGGTGGGGAACATGGAAGCGCGCCTCGCCACCGAGCATTTCGATGGCGGTCTTGAGAAGGACGACCGCCGTGGTGCCGTCGACGTCGTAATCGCCATAGAGCAGCACCGGCTCTTTGGCGGCAATCGCCCGCTCGAGCCGTTCGACGGCCTCCGCCATGCCCAGCATCAGGAAAGGATCATTGAGGTGGGAGAATTCGGGATTCAGGAAGACGTAGGCTTCGCTCGGGCTGGTGATGCCGCGGGAGACAAGAAGCTCGGCGAGGACAACGGGAATGCGGGCTTCTTTTGCGAGGGCCTCGGCAAGTGCATGATCCGTTTCAACGATCGCCCAGCGCTGGCGGAGAAGTCTGCTCATCGGGGGATTGCGAATCTCCGGCGATGGGACAAGGATGGCCGGCCGAGCGCCTGCAGCGGCCACGCAGTTTACTCGTCCTCGTCGTCGTCGTGCGAATGGGCATCGTCGATCACGATGTCCTGGAAGGCCTCGATGTCTTCAAGCAGCGTCTGGAAGCGTTCGTACCACTCGGTGGTGGTCTCATGCAGAAACACGAGTCCCTGATAGACAAAGCCGAGCTGGATGTAGCCGACCATTCCGGCGTACTTGCGTAGCCATTTGGCCTCGACAAGCTCGGTGGCCTCTTCATCGGGGAAGTTCATCTCGCCGGCTTCCTCGATGAGCGAGTCGAGTTCCTCGCGCTCCAGCTTCATTTCGCTGAAGGTGACAAAGGGAGCGCCCACATGCTTGGCCATCTCCACAAAGTCCTTCCAGGATTCGAGGTTGCCCTGTCCTTCCCACACGATGGAGGGAATGTCGTCAGTGACGTATCCGGGCAGGCGGTGCATGCCGTGGCCCTCGATAAAGGCCACCATGTCGTCTTTCAGCGAGAGGAGGTTTTCAGAAGTCATAGTCAAGTCTTTATTCTCTCAGATTCGGCTGGGTGGCGGGGGATTGTGGAAAGTTCGCGAGAACGAAGGAGGCCCTTCCAGGGTTTCCAGGCCGGACCGATGGGTCGCGACTGGCTAGGTGTGAATCGGTTTTGCACAAGAGCAGCAAGTCAGCCCCGCGGCGCGGGTTAGCGAGTCAGCGGAGCTTCTGTCGATATCCGCCTTTCCGATTCAACCGCAAGATCGGGGACATGGGTTTACTCTGGAATCATCCGCATTCAGGAGGATCATCGGTTGCCCGCCTTCGAGCATCATGTTTTTGTTTGTCACAATTCGCGTCCCGCCGGTGCGCCGCGGCCCTCTTGCACTGTCGATGGGAAGAGCGATCTGCACGCACGCTTGCAGCAACTGACCAAGGAAGCCGGACTTGAAGGCCGGGTACGGATCAATAAGTCCGGCTGTCTGGATCAGTGCGAACACGGCCCTACGGTGGTGGTGTATCCGGAGGCCGTCTGGTACGGAAACGTGCGCCCGGAGGACGCCGCGGCAATTGTGGAGGAACACCTTGTCGGCGGGCGTCCGGTGGAGCGATTGCGCGTGGCCGAGGAGTGTTTGAACACGAAGGCCTGTCCGCACCGTGGTTGAGCGGGATTTGCCGGATGCCGGGTGTACAGCTTGAGGTCCGATGCGTTATTCTGAGCTCTAGCCAATGATTTTTTCTCGCGACTACATAGGGTATCTGGCCCGCCGCACGGTCAAGCACCTCATCGATGCCAAGATGATCACCACCAGCGACTTGAAGGTGACCGAGGAGCGCGTCAACGGGGGCCTGCTCGACGAGCTTTCCCTCGAAGACCGCATCAACGAGGAAGTGCGCGTGATTCTCGACGCTTACTCGGAAGAGATGCGCAAGTCGGGCGCGCAATATGCCGAGATGTTCAAGAAAGTGAAGACCGAGCTGACCAAGAAATACAAGGCGGTGCTATGAGGATCAGCCCCGACAAGCTCAACAAGCTGGCGCACACGGTGGCCGACACGCTGGCCGATATCGATGCGGTCGGCTTTCTTGAAGACCGCAACACGATCCGCCAGGAGGCGCGCAAGGCGCTTACCGCGCTGCTTACCGACGAGGCGCGGATCGACACGGCCGCGCGGTTGAAGATCGCCAACCAGCGCAAGATCATCCTCGAGGGCTCCCAGGAGTGGGAGATTCTGTACCGCAAGTACTACAACGACGAGGTCCGCAAGCTGGGCATCTGAAGCGGCTGGGGATACGGCCGGTGGGCTTCGGCCTTATTGCATGCGCTTGCCGGATGTGCTTTGCCCGTCGCCCGATTTTTGTTACATTGGAGAGGTGGCCTTCGACGGCCGCTTCCCCACCTGTGTGGCGCTATCGTCTAGGGGTTAGGACGTGAGATTCTCAATCTTAAAACCCGGGTTCAATTCCCGGTAGCGCTACCAAAGATTTGACGCTAAAGCCCGCTATCGCAGCGGGCTTTGCTTTTGGATGGAAGGTTTGCCTGCATGGGGCTCTGTAAGCGGGTTATCTGTAGGCCTGTTCATCGGCCCAGGCCCCAATTACCGGGAGTTTGCAGCGCTTGCCATTCAACGCGCCGACTACACACCAGAGCCATATGAGGAAAATGAGCAGCCAGAACAACCAAATCAGACCGAATAAGACACGAGGCCCCAGAAAGATGGAATACGGCAGGAGGAAGTCCAGAACGTAGCTGAAAATGGCTACAAAAGCGCTAAACACGAGGGACTGCCAAGCGTGGAATCGCACATAGGGTCTCTTGTTATAGCGCCGAATGGCCAGAAAGAAGATCGCCGGGACCGGAGTGAAGTAAGCCAGTGCGCCGATGGAGTTGTCTGAGAGACCGGGTTTTTGGGGATTAGACATGATCCGTCCCCTCTTGGGGTTTGAAGAGGGTTATTGTGTGACGTTGCACCCGCTTGGCCAGTTTCCTGTATTCGTTCCATCTCAAAGAACTCGGTAGGCCAGAATTGCCGACTCGAGAACAGTTACAGATTACACGAACCGGGATTGGATGGGGTGAAGACGATCCTTCGATAAGTATTCGGTTACCCTTACCATGGCACGAAAACGAGTGTGGCTGTGGCCTTGCGAGATCTGCCTCAGGACACGGAAGTCGATGGCTTGCGGGTGTGGCCTTTTCAATGCCGGGGCAAGAAGAGAAGAGCGTGCAATCACACAATACAGCCGGCTGATCGCGATACACTTCAAGTTTGGAGGACTGCTCTTGGGATCTGTTCGCGGAGTGTATTGCGGCCTGCTGGTTGCCATTTTTTTGATGCCGGCCGGTAGTTGGGGGCAAGCGACGCCTGGGCAAGCGGCGTCTGGGCAGGCGGAACAAGCGGCCCCGGCAAAGCCGCAGCAGGGGATGGGCGGCATCGCCGGAGGCCTTGGCGCGGCGGCGGTCTACGACGAGCAGAAGCGGCCCATCACGGCGGGTGGCTTTGTGGATTCCGGCCCGATCGTTTTCAAGGACATTACCAAAGAAGCCGGGCTCTCCGGGTGGACCCACAAGATGGGCGTGCCGGAGAAGAAGTTCATTGTCGAGACCAACGGCTCCGGCGTCTGCCTGATCGACTACGACAACGACGGCTGGCTGGACATTTACCTGGTGAACGGCTCGACTTTCGATGCACTCGATGGCAAGGAAGAAGCGCCTCATGCAGCGTTGTTCCGCAACAATCACGATGGCACGTTTACCGATGTGAGCGCCAAGGCGGGCGTGCAGAACGACCGCTGGGGTTATGGCTGCTCGGTTGCCGACTACGACAACGACGGCTGGCCTGATCTCTACGTGGGCAACTACGGCAAGAACCGGCTCTACCACAACAACCGCGATGGAACCTTCACCGACAAGGCGGAGCAGGCCGGCGTGGCTCTTGGCAACTGGTCGCCGGGCTCGGCGTGGGGCGACTACGACGGCGACGGGCTGCTGGACCTCTACGTAACCGGCTATGTCCACTTTGACCGCGAAAACCTGCCGATTGGCGGAACCAAGGCGGTGGGTTTCGCTTTCTGCCAGTATCGCGGCGCCTCGGTCAACTGTGGCCCGCGGGGACTGAAGGGCGAGCCCGACCATCTCTTCCATAACAACGGCAACGGGACATTTACCGACGTAACGGTGAAGGCCGGCGTGGAGGACAAGGATCGCTATTACGGATTCAGCGTCCTCTTCATCAGCCTCAAAGGGAACGGCAAGCCGGACCTGGTGGTGGGCAACGACTCGGAGCCCAATTTTCTTTACATCAATAAAGGGGATGGCACCTTTGAAGATCAGAGTTATGCTTCGGGATTCGCTCTGAACGAAGATGGGCGCGAGATTGCCTCGATGGGGATTGCGGAAGGCGACTACGAAAACAACGGCCAGGTAGACCTTTTTGTCGACGACTTCGGCGACGACTACAAGGTGCTTTACCACAACGACGGCGACGACAGCTTCACGGACGTGAGCTACAAGGCAGGCGTTGCGCAGCCTACCATTCCCTTTGTCGGCTGGGGCGATGCCTTCATCGACTACGACAACGACGGCTGGCTCGACCTGTTTACTGTCAACGGCCACGTCTATCCCGAGGTGGACCAGCATAGCTGGGGAACGTCGTTTGCCGAACGGTCGCTACTGTTCCAAAATGTGCCGGACAAGACGGGAAGGAAGTTCAAGCTGGTGCCGCCGGTCAAGGACACCGGGCTGGCGATGGTGATTCCGGCGCGTGGAGCGGCCTTTGGAGACCTGTTCAACAATGGCAAGATCGACGTAATTATCAATCCCATCGACGGTCCGGCGGTGTTGCTGAAAAACGTGAATCAGGACCAGCATCATTGGGTGGAAATGAAGTTGATTGGCGGACCGAAGAGCCCGCGCGATGCGACCTGTGCGACGGTGTATTTGAAGGCCAACGGAATGCGCATGCGCCAGGATGTGCAGTCCGCCGGCAGCTATATCTCGGCCAACGATCCCCGCCTGCACTTCGGGCTTGGGGACGCCACGGATGCCGGAACGGCGGAGATTCATTGGCCTTCCGGAGCCAAGGAGACGGTGAAGCTTCCGGCGGTGGACCGGATCTACACCATTACCGAGGGCCAGGGAATCACAGCCGCGCTGTGCGGCGGCCAGCCGTGCCCTGTTGCGCCCGCGGCTGCGAACGGGGTCGCGGCGAGCAAGCCGTAGCCAATGCGCGGTGACTTGATCGTCTGCATATGCCGCTGTGCATTTTCCTGTCGATGCGATTAGTGTTGAGTTGCCCGTCTGCTCGTCTGAACGGCATCCAAACGGAAGTTATGCACGGACACATTGCCTCTAATCACGCCAACCTGAGAGTTGCAAAACAGCAGTGCGGCCGCACGTCCAGGCTGGCCTGGGCATTTCGCGTTGTTGGGATACGGAGCCTGCTGACTGCCGGATTGCTGTTGAGCTGCGGGCTTTGCTGCCTGGCGCTGGAGCCATCCACTCCACTGGCCAGCTATGGGCGACAGTCGTGGGTGATGGAAAACGGACTGCCGCAGAACACGGTGCAGGCACTGGTCCAGACCCGGGACGGCTTTGTGTGGCTGGGGACCGAGGTGGGGCTGGTCCGCTTTGACGGCAATGGATTCGCGGACTTCGATCGCAGTTCCAGTCCGGCGCTGCCGGGCAACGACGTGCGCTGTCTTCTGGAAACACGAGACGGAGCGCTGTGGATTGGAACCAGCGAAGGGCTGGCGCGATGGAAGGACGACAAGGTAACGGCGTTCACCGCGCAGGATGGGCTGCCGGCGAATGAGATTCAAGGGTTGGGAGCGTCTCCGGATGGCGTGCTCTGGGTGAGGACCGAACAGGGATTGGCGCGGCAGGATGGACAGCGGTTCGTTCCCTACTCAACGGTGGATGCGGCTTCCGGCGGCGCAATGGCCCCGGTGGCGTTGCCCGCGGCTGGTATTGGGCCGGCGCGATCGCTTCCAGATGGATCTCGCGTTTACTCCAACAAGAAGCAGCTGACAGTGATGCGCGGAACTCAAGTCGCCGCGCGATTGATTGTTGGCCTGGATCTTCCCGGCACGCGCATTCAGATTCTGTTTGTGGACCGCGAGGGAAGTTTGTGGATCGGCACGAATGGCGGCCTGGCGCGGTGGATTGCGGGCAAGGTGCAACTGATGCCGGTGACCGATCCGCTGGCTTCCGCTTCGGTGCTGGCGGTGATGGAAGACCACGAGGGCAATCTCTGGGTAGGGACAGAGGCGAGCGGACTGCACATCTTGCGCGAGCAGCGCTTCCGCACCATCGGCGCGCGGGAGGGGCTGTCTTCCGACGCGACGACGGCGGTGGTCGAGGACAAAGCGGGCGTGCTCTGGGTGGGAACGAACGGAGGCGGGTTGAATGCGTTGCGGCGCGGCGGAGGGAGTGTGAGCGCAGCGCGCCACTACTCCGCCAAAGACGGCCTGTTGAGCGACGTAATTCTCTCGCTCGCAGCCTCGTCCAGCGGCGATCTCTGGGTGGGGACGCCGGATGGATTGAACCGGATTCGAGGCGGCTCGATTGCATCGTTCACCTCGTCGGACGGCTTGCCCGACGATTTCATTCGGTCGCTGCTTGCGGACGCCGACGGGTCGCTTTGGATCGGCACGCGGCGCGGGCTTACGCACTGGGCGCACGGCAGCGGGGATGCGGGCCTGCGCATGAAGACTTACACGCAGGCAGACGGGCTCGGAAGCGACCTGGTTGGCGCCATGGTCCGGGACTCGCATGGAGACCTGTGGGTGGCGACGCTGGCCGGCCTTTCGCGATTGTACGGCGGCAAGATTGCGAATTACACGACGGCGAACGGGCTCTCAAGCAACGTGGTCACGGCGCTGTTGGCGCGAGAGAACGGCACGCTGCTGATCGGAACACAGGACAGGGGCTGGGATCTCTGGGACGGTCAGCGTTTTTCCGCTGCGCCCGCGGATGGCCTGAATCTGACGTCCATTCGCGCCATTCTCGAGGATCGCGGCGGACATCTCTGGTTTGCCACTGGAGATGGAATAGCGCGCTGCGATGTGAGCGGCGGAGTTGATCACCCGCAGTGCATTGGATTCGGCACGGCGGACGGGCTGCGGAGCCGGGAGGTGGCGACGAACAGTCACCCTTCGGCCTGGCGTTCCGGAGATGGACATCTCTGGTTTGCTACTCCAAAAGGACTTGTGGAGGTGGACCCCGAGCATTTCCCGGTGAACACGATTCCTCCACCGGTGGCTCTGGAGAGGTTTTCGGTGGACGATATTCCTCAGGCACTGCTGGCGGCGGATTCTCTTTTGCGTATTCAGGCCGGACACGTGCACTTTCAGTTTGACTACGCGGGGCTGAGCTTTGTGGCGCCGCAAAAGGTGCGGTACCGGTACATGCTGGAGAACTTCGATCGAGGCTGGACCGACGCGGGGACGCGGCGCTCCGCTTACTACACGAATATTCCTCCCGGCAGTTATGCGTTCCGCGTGCAGGCGGCCAACAACGACGGGGTTTGGAATGAGGCGGGCGCGGCATTGAGGTTCGAACTGCGGCCTCACTTTTATCAGACGGCCTGGTTTTATGCGCTGCTGGTGCTTGCTGGGGCCGCCACCCTGGTGCTGTATTTGCGGCGGCGGATTGGCCGGGCCGAGAGGGAATTCAGCGCCGTGCTCGGCGAACGGAATCGCATCGCGCGGGAGATTCACGACACGCTGGCCCAGGGGTACGTGGGCATCTCGGTTCAGTTGGAGGTGCTGGGCGAACTGTTGCGCCAGAACAAGAAGGAGCAGGCGGAGAAGCAACTGGAGGTGGCGCGCGGTCATGTTCGCGAGGGACTGGCGGACGCGCGGCAATCGATCTGGGCTCTGCGCTCGCAGGACTCCGGGGAGACGACGCTGCCGGTCCGCCTGCGGCGTATGGTGGAGGCTGCGGAGGCGAGTGGCGTGGAAGCCCGATTCAGTATTCATGGCGCCTACCGGCCGCTTCCGCCGGGCACGGAGCGTGAAATTCTGCGCGTGGCCCAGGAAGCCATTCATAATATCAAGAAGCACGCGTTGGCCAGGAGCCTGTTTGTCCAACTGGAGTATGCACCGGACGAGATTGCATTGGAGGTCCGGGACGACGGAAGAGGCTTTTCGCCGGACAAAGCGCGAGAGTCCTTTCCTGAAGGCGATGGGCCGGGGCACTATGGACTGACCGGAATGAAAGAGCGCGCGGCGGTGATTGGCGGCGTGCTGGAAGTGACGAGCGAGCCCGGAGCGGGAACCGCAGTGCGCTTGCGGGCGCCGGCGCCGCACGGGGTGCAGGAATAGACGGGAGGGGCAACGGTGGCCACTGAATCAATTCGCGTGCTGGTTGTCGAGGATCACCACGTGGTGCGCCAGGGTCTGGTTTCACTGCTGAACGTAGTCCAAGGCCTGGAAGTGGTGGGCGAAGCAGCCGACGGCGTCGAGGCAATTACGCAGTTTCGCAAGCACCTGCCGGATATCACGCTGATGGACCTGCGGCTTCCCCGCATGGGCGGAGTGGACGTAATCCAGCGCATCCGGATGGAGACGCCGCATGCGCGCTTCATCGTGCTGACCACCTATGACGGCGACGAGGACATCTATCGCGCGCTGCAGGCCGGCGCGCGGGCTTATCTGCTGAAGGGCATGACGAGCGAGGAGTTGATTGCGACCATTCGCACGGTTCATGCCGGCAAGTCGCATATTCCTCCGGCGATTGCCGAGAAACTGGCGAGGCGCATGGGCGCGGAGGAACTGACGCCGCGCGAATTCGAAGTGCTGGAGCAGATTGTGCATGGGAAGAGCAACAAGGGCATAGCAACCGAGCTTGAGATTTCAGAGGCTACGGTGAAGACGCACATCAACAGCCTGTTGGGAAAACTGGGCGTAACGGACAGAACACAGGCGGCCACGGTCGCCATTCAACGCGGCATCGTTCCACTCGAATCGCTGCGAGGGCCAAATACATGAACCGGGGCTGTAAGGAGACTTTTGCTTTTATCGGAATCATTCTGTCGATTGTGGCGATGTCGTTCCAGGCGGCCCAGGCGCAACGGCCTGCATGGCGGCAGGCCACGGATGGGGAACTCGCCGCGCTGTTGCCCGCCCGCGCGCAGGTAGTAAAGGAACACATCGAGACCGAGCTGCGCACAGCCTCGGGAATTGTCGACAGGCGGGGGCGGTTCATTGCCGGCGTTGTGCTGCTCACGGCCGGTTACTCCGCGGAGGGAAAGTACTCGCATTATCTTGTTTTGCAGGCGCCCGTCCGCCTAGGCGGGATTGCATTCAAGCCCGGGGAATATGTGTTTGGATGGGATCGGGCGCAGAACGGGGATGCCTTGAGCGTCCACTTCTACGTAGCCGCGACGGGATCGCCGGTGGGCAGCACGGACGCACATCGGATGGCGGGATCGAGCCGCGTGGAGAGCCTGCGCATTTGGCCTCCATCGGAGAAAGCCGTGGTTCAGATAGGGCGGTTTGGGATCCCCTACGAGTTGGGGGATCGTTGACCGGATTTGGCCGGCACGAATGCGCTCTGTATGGTTTGAAGCCGACCTGCGGCACATCCGCCGGATGGAGTGCTCACTCCGGCCGGCGCGGTTCGCCGGTGGGTTGGAAGGCAGCCCCCGAGACGAGCTTGCCCGAAGCCAGCACGTCCCTGATCTGTTCCGGATTGGGGACACCGATGCCGGCTGCTGCATGAAGGAGGCGGACCGCTGTTGCCGGAGTGGTCTCAGGCGGCAGCCGAAAGATCCACGGCACGTTGGTTGAGGTGAGCGTCTTGTCGCTGCTCAGGGCCAAGACCGGGACAAAGGCTTTGAGCGACAGTTGCTCGGCCAGATGAGCGGCATTGCGATCCAGAGCAACGATCGCGATGGCATGTTCGTCCATCAAAGCGTGGACAAGTTGAGTTGAAGCCGCGCCCCAGTTCTGATCGCTTGCCACGGGAAGCAACGTCCAAGCCTTCCCGTTCGACGCGCTGTTGCTCAAGGCCGCCTGCATCTCCGGCGACTTCGCAGCCTGATCGGCTGCAGGTCCGAAAAGAACGACATACACCGGCCCCTTGGGCGCGTCTGGACGGTGCGGACCCGCGTAATCGACGCCGTCTTCGGCTACGCGCGCATAGGGCGCCGGCGGTGTATCCGCCGCCTGGGGAGCAAGCGCCGCCAGCCCCGGCGCAGGGGGCTTTTCCATGGTGGCAGCTTTATAAGAGATGGTGCCGTCATGCACTGTTCCCAGATACATGGGCGCGACATTCTTCTGGTTGGGATCGAAGACCATGTGCCCAGTCACGCCGTCATAATTCTCAATATCTGCGAGAGCATCGTGAATGCGGGCGCGATTGAGCCCGGCCTTGCAGATGGAGTCCAGCAGCGCATTCATCGCGTCGTAGGCAAGCGAGGCAAACTGCTCCGGCTGTTCGTGGAAGTGATCCTGGAAGCGGTGATTGAAGTCGAGCCAGCGCGGGTCGTTGCGGGTAGGGTCGTAGGGAAAGACGGCCTGGAATCCTTCCGCCGCGTCGCCCGCTTCAGTGAGCAGCGTAGGCCCGATGGTTCGGTAGGAGCCAAAGACGCGCTGCTTCATTCCGAGAGCGCGCATTTGTTTAAGAATCTGAGCTGCCTGAGTCTCGTCTCCCCACAGCACGATGGCGTCGGCGCGCGAAGAGGCAATCACGTGGAGTTGTTTCGAAAAATCCGTGTCGCCGGGAAGGTACTTTTGCTCAATCACCACCGGGTGGCCCAACCGCCGCGCGGCATCGCGAAACTTGAGAACGCCAAAGCGGCCATAGCGGCTGTTGATCCTGAGCAGCGCCGCGCGCTTCAGGCCGAGTTCGGTGAAGATGCGCCTGGCCAGCGTGAGGCATTGGACACGGTCGTCCTGAATGTCGGTGAAGTACCAGGGAATGTAGGTTTCCGGGATGGTGGGATCGGTAGAGGCGGAGTTGACGATGGGAATCTCCGCGCGCAGGGCCACGCGCAGAGCGATGTGCGTGGTCTCGGAACTGATGGAGCCGAAGATCGCCCAATCCCGATCGTCGTAAACCATCTTGACAACTTCATTGGAGGCCGATCCCCAGATGGTGGGATCGGTAGGACGGTCATCGCCATATACCGCCTTGGCCTGCCAGTTGTCGTAGTCGTTATGGAGCATGAGGCGGAATGGTACGCCTCCGTACCCGCCGCGCGCGTTGGCTTCGTCGACAGCCAGTTGCGCGCCGTGCAGCATGCGCAGACCGAAGACCGACTCGGGGTTGTGCTCGATGGGCCCGAGGAAGCCGATGCGCACTTCGGTCAGGTTTTTGGGCTCGGGAATATCCCTGCCCGCGCCCGAATAGATATTGGGATGGACGTAGTTGAGGTCGTAAGGCGCTGCGAACTTGGCGTAGGGACTCAGATCGGCAGGCTCACCCGCATAGGGCGCAACGGAGCGGTCGCGGGGCGGCCCCGGCGGATGCGCGCCGCACTCGCAGGCTTTCGCGCCTGGCGCCTGCCGCATCGGAGGCGCCTGCGCGGCCACGCTCAATCGAGCGGCCGCGGCGCAGATCAGAGCGGTCCCCAATAACCATCCCTTGGGCATGAAAACTACTCCTTGCTCTCGGCGGCCTTGTCGATGCGGAACATGGCGATGGCTTCGATCTCGATGAGCAGTTCAGGCCGGCAGAGAATGGCCTGGATGCCGGTGGATGCGGGTAGCGGGTCGAGGCCCTGCTCCTTGAAGAACGCGGTGCGGCCGGCATTGAATACGTCGTAGTCGCGCTCGATGTCGCGCATGTAACAGGTGGTGCGCACGATGTCGTGCCAGGTGGCGCCTTCGCTCTCGAGCAGTCCGGTAATGTTGTCGAACGTGCGCCGGAGTTGGGCGGGAAAGTCGCCGATGTGCACGCTCTTGCCGTCTTCGTCGATCGAAGCGGTGCCCGAGATGAGCAGAATGGCGACGTTGCCAATATCGATCCTCATGCCGCGCGAGAACGAACTCGGCTTGGCATAGGCGTAGGCCTCGTTGAGCACGCCGTAATTGGTTATGGCGCGTTTTTCGATGGGTGCGTGTTTCATGGCTTCCAGAATATCCGCTAATGCATTCATAATGGTTCTCCTTGTTCTTTTATTGTTGTTGTCGAATCCCGTGGCTCAACCCCTTGGCTGTGGCGACCCAGATGTCGCTGCCTTGAAAGTCGATGCCGAGAATGTAGTTGTGAGCCGGCGCGGTGGCGACGGCGATGGGCGTGACCTTTCCCTGCGCGTCGCGCACGGTCATCTCCGGCTTGCCGTCTTTGAGCGACGGACGATAGACGGCCCAGTTTGTGCCGTCGTAGTAGGCCAACCCCTTGTCGGTGCCGAACCAGGCGCGATTGGCATCGACGCCTTTGATGGTGTTGATGAAGTTGGAGGGAAGGCCGCTGTCTTTGGTGAGGAAGTTGTGCCAGTAGCGGCCATCGTAGCGGCTGGCGCCGAAGTACGTAGCCGCCCACAGAATGTTATCGACATAACTGACCGAGGTGACAATCTCGTGGATCAGTCCCTGATCCTTGAACAGCACGATCTCGTTTTCGCCGTCGGGGTCGTCGTACTTGTCCCAGCGGCCGGTCTTCTGGTCAAACTCAAGAACGCCGCTGCCCCAGACGGCATAATAGACTTTGCTGGGCGTGGCGGAAACTCCATAAGTCCAGATCTCGACCATTGGTGTATTGCGCTCGTTGTAGAGCGACCACTCACCGGTGCGAGTATTCAAGCGGCAACCGCCGGCGGCGGTGGCCACCCACACGTTCTCACCTTCCACCGACACGCCGTAGACCACATCGTTGCTCAGCCCCGACGTGAGTTGCGTGTAGCTGTCGATGCGGCCTCCGGAGATGCGGCTCAGTCCGCCCATGGTACCGGCCCATACGTCTCCGGTGCGGCTGTCGAGCGCCAGTGAGAGCACCGCACGGTGCGCCAGCCCTTCCTTCGTAGTATAGGTCTTCCAGACATGATTCTCGTAAACCGCCAGTCCATTCTCAGTGCCGGCCCACACGCGATCTCCATCGACGAGCACCGAGAATACGTGATTGTCGGGCAGGCCGTTGACGGCTGTGAAGTTTTCAAACCGATAGCGCGGCATGGCCGGCGGCGCGGCAAACGCCATCGTTGCCGCGGCCATAAGCAAAGCGATCGCAAAGAGCCTTTTCATCGCGTCCTCAGATACTCAATCAGATCGTTGAGCTCGTCTTTAGTCAGATCGTTCGTGCGTCCGTGCTTGTTTTCCGGGTTATACACCGTCCATATTTCTTCGAGCGTGCGCGCTGAACCATCGTGAAGATACGGCGCGGTCAGGGCGATGTTGGTCAACTGCGGCGTATCGAAGAGCCCGGTATTGTCGGTCGGCTTGCGCGTTCCTACCTCGAAGGTCTTCTGACTTGTTCCCTTGTTGCCGCTGTGGCAATAGGAGCAGCGATTGCCTTCCTGGATAGGCTTGCCGAACTTGTCCGTGGCGCGCTCGAAGATCGCTTTGCCGCGTTCCTGGGCCGGAGTGAGTTCGTAGCCTGGGAGACGCCAGCGGTTGGGCCGCGACGGGAGGTTGAGTATGTAGAATGCCAGGTCTGCAAGCGTCAGATCGTCGTACTGTTCCGATCGCCAGAAGTATTTTTCCGTTCGCGGTCCGCACTCGGTGGGTATGTCCGGGTTGGTGCCAGTCCACTTGAAGGGCTCGGTGCCCTTGAGGTCCTCGATAAGCCGGTTGTCGACAATGTCGCGGCCAAAGCCGTCCGGCTCCAGGTCCCAGGTGAGGCCGTCGAAGGTGGAATCGATGTGGCAACTGGAGCAGCCGATCTGTCCCTGAAACGAGAACCGCGCAGAATAAAAGGTCCGTTCGCCTTTGCGCATCACGCTGATTGCACTTGGCTCGGCAAGCGGAATCGTGGCAGCGACGCGATTGGAGTGGGTGTCGACTACGCTGATGGTGTCCTCGAGGCGATTGGCCACGAAGAGCCTGCGCCCGTCAAGGCTGAGCGAGAGACCGCGGGGATTGTGTCCAACGGGGATGCGGGAAACGACGTAGTTGGCGCTGGCCGCGAGATCCCGCGCGAAGGAGCCGGATGCGGGCCTAGGATTGGTGCGAATGAAATGGAGCAAGCGCTGCACATCGATGGCAAGGACGCACTCCGAGCCGCCGATGGTGACGTAGATGCGGGACTTGTCCGGAGCGAAGGTTACGCCGAAGGGCTGCGAGGCGTAGTTTTCAAGCTCGTCGAGGGGAACTTCAACGGGCGTGCCCACGTCGGCGCCAAAGAGGGTAACCGTATAGGCGAAGGCGCCGCTGTGTTCGAGGTGAGCCAGCGGCACAAGGTTTTTGGGGTGGTATTCGGCCACAGCGCCCAGGCGGCCATCGGAGGAGAAGGCGAGGTGGAAGACGCCCGCGATTGCGTGCAACGGGATGCGATCGAGAACGATGGCGCGCTTGGCGTCGATCACAGTGATTTCGGACTCGGGTGCGGTGCGATGAGGCGACGGATTGGGATAGACGTGCGTGCAGTAGATGCGGCTGCCGTCGGGTGAGATGGTAAGGTAGCTTGCTCCACGCCCGGCGAGCAGGCGCTTTTCTTCCGCCCCGGTGTGGGCATCGAGCACCGCAACGTCATTGGAGATGCGATTGGCGACAAAGAGGCGATCGCCGGAGCGGTCCACGACGACGCCCGAAGGTTCCGCGCCAACGCTCCATGTGGCGACGACAGCAAGCGTCCGCGTATCGATGACGGAGAGCGTATCGTCCCAGGAGTTGGTGACAAAGATCCGGTCGCCGGAGGCAGAGAGCGCAATGCCGCGGGGAACGCGCCCCACCGCAATGGTCTTGATCGGCGCATAGCTGGCCGCATCGAAGACGCGCACGGTCTCGCTCTGCTGGCAGAGCACGTAAAGCCGGGAGCCGTCAGGCGAGACGAGAACCTCGAGCGGCGAATCGTAGGCGATGGGGCGCGGCAGAACCTTTTTGTCATCCACATTGGCATGCGCGGGCGGATTGAGCGCGGGCCAAAGAGCGAGTCCAAACAGAAGCGCGGCAGCGACGGCCAACAACGCCGCAACTGCCTTCCTCCTGTCGTCCCGATTGACTCGACTCAAGCCGCGCAATCTCACTTCGGCTCCTCCACGGTGAGCGTGCGGTCCACGCTGAGTTTTTCCAGCGTCTGTTCTTTCCCGCTGGGCCAGTGAACGATGAGCTTGTCCACGGAGGTGGCCGCGCCCAGCCCAAAGTGGAGGCGCTCTTCGTTTTGGGAGAGATAGCCGGAGCCTGCTACGCGTTCCGCGGTCTGGCGCTTGCTTCCAGTGAAAACTTCGACGCGTGCGCCGATGCCGTCGCGATTGCTCTTTGTGCCTTTGAGCTTGATGGCAATCCAGTGTCCCGTATTCGTGGAGACGTTGTGGACGAGTGTTCCCGCGCCGCCGAGATTGACCACGTAGGCGTCCACTTTGCCGTCGTTGTCGTAGTCAGCAAAGCAGGCGCCGCGTGCCGTGGTGCGCTGGCTCAGCACCGGACCGGCTTCGAGAGAAACATCCGCGAATTTCCCGATCGCAGTTCCGCGAAACAGAGTATGTTCTTGCGGAATAAGATGAATCAGGCCGCCGTGAAAGATGAGAATATCTTGCAGGCCGTCGTTGTCGAAGTCGTAGATGCCCGTGCCCCAGCTCACATACTGCGCATTCACCTGCGAGACGCCGGTCTCCGCTCCCACATCCTCAAAGCTCAGCTTCTGGGTATTGCGAAGCAGGCGGTTATAGTGGCCATCGGTCACCCACAGGTCCAAAACGCCACGGCCTTCAAGGTCGGCGAACACCGGGCCCATCGACGAGGTTGATTCGCCATTCTGCCCGAAGGCGGTGCCGGAATCGTTGCCAATCTCTTCGAAGGTTCCGTCGTGCTTGTTGTGAAAGAGAAAGTTTTCCGTGCGATCGTTGGCAACGTAAATGTCGTCCCACCCATCGTTGTCGAAGTCGGCGGCGGTGACTCCCATGGTGCGGCCGACATAGGCGCCAATGCCGGATTTCTCGGTGACATCGGTGAAGGTTCCATTGCAGTTGTTGTGAAACAGCTTGTTGGTTTCGCCTTCGTAGTCGAGCGGCCCCGGATAGTTATCCGCCGCATAGTAGGCGCGGTATTTCGGGTCGAACTTGACGTAGCGGCCCACAAACAGATCGACGCAACCGTCCTTGTCGTAATCGAGCCATGTGGAACTGATGGCCCAGCCATCCACCTTGATACCGGCCTTGACGGTTACGTCGGTGAAGTGGCCGTTGCCGTCATTGTGATAGAGGATCGTTTTTCCGTAGCCGGTAACAAGCAGGTCAACAAGTCCGTCGTTGTCGAAATCTGCCGCGGTTACGGCTACGGAATACATATCGGGATCGAGCCCCGCCTTCTCCGTGACATCGGTAAAAGTGCCGTCGCCGTTGTTGCGGTAGAGATGGTTGTGCGGAGGAGTCGCGGGTTTCTCCTTCAAAGGATAGGGATGCATGGAGTCGTCGAGCGGGCGGCCGTTGACGACATAGAGGGAGGGGAAGCCGGAGTTGTTGTAGTCGAACCAGATGCAGCCGGCGCCGGTGCCCTCAAGCAACGAACCCAACTGCCGCGAACCGAAGCTGTGCGTAAAGTGAATGCCGGACTTGTCGTTGGCGTCTTCAAAGCGAATAGCCGGTTGTTTCGCCGGCGTTGCCGTCGATTGCGGGGCACTCGAAGATGGAGCCGGCGGCGGCGCCTGGGGAGCCGTTTGCGCCGCGGCGACAGTGAGAACGAACCAGAACGGGAAAAAGCGAATCGTCATTTCATTGGCCCCCAGCCTTCGAAGTCGCCGCGCCTTGCGCGCCGGTCAGGTCGGCAGGCGTGGTGGTCCGCAGCAGCACCGCAGGCACTCGATTCTCCGAGCCGCGTTCCGGGCCGGTGTGACAGCCAACGCAAATGCGCTGCTCGCCGCTGCGAATCCAGAACCACCCCGCTTCCTTGCGCACCACCGAGCCGGCGCCATTCAGCAAGGAAAACCGGATCGGCCGGTCGCCGGGCACTTGAACAAAGAAAGATCCATCGGCCTCAACCGGCGCGGTTCCGTTGACGACGATGCGGCCCTGCGGATCGAGCGTCTCAAGCCTGACGCTTGCGGGTGGCTTTGGCAGATCGCCGAGCCGCGACTGGCGAGAGTCCAGCGCTAGCAGGTTGCCGTAGTTCCAAGGGTGCAGTCCGGAAGGATGATGATTTGGCCGCGGGCGCGGCGCTACGACGACGGGCTCCAGGATATTCTCTGCGTTTACCGCCAGCACGGTCTGCATCGCGGCGGCTCCGGGCTTCCACAGCTTGAGTGCGTAGCGCGAGGCGGCTGAGGAGCGCGCGCTTACCAGCCAATCTCCCGAGGTTGTTTCGGCGATTGCGCCGGCAAAGTCGCCGCGCGGCGCATTCAACTCGACCTCGTGAGCGAACTTCGATGTAAAGCGCGCCAGGGTTGCGCCGTGCGTGAAGACCACATCTCCGGAGGCCAACTGCCGGCCTCCCCAGCGCGCGGTTCCGTGGTCGCAACGAACCGACTCGACACCGGAGCCGTCCTGATAGACCAGGTACAGTTCCGGCGTGGTGCCGGCGCCAAGCGGATAGCCGGCCTCGAACAGAATGCGCCCATCGACGAGAACGTCGGCCGGCACGGCATTTGCGGCCGCATACGAAAGCGGAGTCAATGTCGAGCCCAGATTGGGGTCCATCGGCGCAACCGCCCAGGATGTATCCTTGCCCGCGGCCATCAATCGAAAACCCTGGGGCGTGCGCTGCGCAAAGACGAGACGGCCTGCCGGGAGATAGAAGGGACGAATCGCGCCGGAGGTATCCGCAATGAGCCGGCGCACCGAGCGATCGCCGAGTGTCAGTTCCCAAATCTGCCAGGGATCGGTTGCCGCCTGCTTACCGGAAAAGAGCACGCGCTTGCCGTCGAAGGAGACATTCGCATCCGCTGTGGCCGCGAAGCCGGGGACCAGCGGCTCGGTGTGGCCGGCATGAAAGAGCAACAGGCGGGCTCCCGAGGGAAAGCGTTCGCCCCCATGCAAGGCAGCGAGCGGCTCGTAGACCGGGGCCGCGGTCACGATCAGATCGGTGTCCGGCATGTTCGCGGGATCAGGCGCGAAACCGCAAATGGGAAGCAGCAGAACGAGCGGTACAGCGAGCCCGAAGAGCCGAACGGATTGCTTCACCCCATCACCCCCATGGCTTCAATCCCGGGGGCTTCGATTCCAGTCTCGCGCGGTTCTAGTTCCAGGCTGCGCAACTTCATCCATGGTCTAAGCGCGGCCATCATGGCTTCGAACTCCGCGAAGTCGAGCGACTGTTCGCCGTCGCTCCAGGCTTCTTCGGGAGCGGGATGCACCTCGACCAGCAATCCATCCGCGCCGGCCGCCACCGCAATGCGCGCCAATGCCGGAACCATGTCGCGACGACCGGCCGCGTGGCTTGGATCCGCAATCACCGGCAGGTGCGTCGCCTGCTTGAGCAGGGCGATCCCGGCTGCGTCGAATGTGTTGCGCATGGCGTTATCAAAGGTGCGAATGCCGCGTTCGCAGAGCATCACGTTGGGGTTGCCGAAGTTGAGAATCAGTTGCGCCGAGCGCAACAGGTCGGCAATGGTGGCCATCAGGCCGCGCTTGAGAAGAATAGGCCTTCCCGACCGCGCCGCAGCCTCAAGCAGCGCGTAGTTCTCCATGTTGCGCGCGCCGATCTGCAGAATGTCCGCGTACTCGGCAACCAGGGGGACGTCGCACTCCGAGAGCACCTCGGTGACAACGGCCAGGCCGCTCTCTTCGCGGGCCCGCGCCAGCAGTTTGAGGCCTTCGAGGCCAAGTCCCTGAAATGCGTAAGGAGAGCTGCGCGGCTTGAAGGCGCCCCCGCGGAGGACGCGCGCGCCGGCGCGACGGACATGCAGGGCAGTCGCAATCAACTGGAACTCGGATTCCACCGAGCAGGGCCCAGCCATGGCGACGCACTCGCCCGCGCCGATCTTCAGGTCGAGCACGTGCACAACCGTCTGCCGGCAAGCATCGCTCGCCAACACATCCGGTGCATCGGCAAATCGTTCTTGCCAGCTTACGCACACCCTGCGCGCTCCATCCTGGGGAAGCCTAAGTGTAGCGCGGGCGTCGACTCTTACGCCTCCATCGAAAGGTGGAGACGGACCGCCCGTCGGACGCCCGGTTGAGTGCTTTCCTGTCCCACTCTTTCGCCGGAAAGAAGGCGAAAGGATGGGGAACGGAGGCTGGCAAAGAATCGAGCGGTCAGAGACCTAATCGCGGGAAACCGCACTCACGCCAAGGCCAACTTGGGCGGCTTGAACCCGAATGCAGCGTCCACAACCGAGGCAATCGCCAGCGCCGCCTCGTCCTCGAATGGCCGCGCAACAATCTGCACGCCGATGGGCAACCCCGCGGGCGATGCACCGACCGGAACCACCGCGGCCGGCGCAGCCAGCGCGTTGAACCACTGCGAGTACCGCCAGGCATCGAGGTACTCGACCACGCGACCCTCGACATCCCATTTGCGTTCCCCATGACGAAACGCGGGAATGCTGGCCACCGGGCACAACAGGACCGGAAACTTCCGCATCTCGGCAAGGGTCTTCGAACGCTGCACGTCCAGCTCGGCCCACGCCGACAACAAGCTGGTAGCCGTCAGCGGTGGAACAGCTTCCGCAAATCCAAGAAACTCCAGGAAGATGGGGCTCAACCGGTCGCGCTTGCCGCGTATCTCCGGCTCATAGAACATCGCGCCGCACTGCACAAAGAACTTCCACCACAATTGGCGCAGCGGCTCCAGTGTGCCGGGCCGAAAAGTCGCCACATGAAATCCCGCGTTTGAGAGGGCAGCCGCTGCCGCTCGCACCGCAGCGCGCGTCTCAGGGGTCACGGGGACCAATCCATCGTCCTCGAAATATCCGATCGGTAGCTTGCGCAGCTCATCCAGGCTGGGTTTGCTCAAAGGAACAGGCGGACTCACCGGATCGAGCGGGTCCTGGCCGCACAGGGTGCGGAACATCAGTACGACATCGTCCATGGTGCGCGCCATGGGGCCGATGGCGCCGAGGATCGCGAACGGTCCCACGCATGGGGGCAGATGGCCGCGCCCGGGAATGCGGCCCGGAGTGGGCTTGAGCGAGCAGATGCCGGTGAAGTGAGCAGGGACGCGAACCGAGCCGCCGCTGTCGCTGCCCAGACCCCCTGCCGAGAGGCCCGCGGCGATGGCCGCCGACTCGCCGCCGCTCGATCCGCCAGGTGAGCGCTCAAGATCCCACGGATTCCGCGTGCGCCCATGGAGCAGATTCGCCGTCTCCCATGCCATGAGGAACTCGGGGCAGTTGGTTGTGCCGAGAATCAACGCCCCGGCCGCACGCAGCCGCGCCACGACCTCCGCGTCTTCGCTGGGCACATCGCCCTCATGGAGCAGGCTGCCTATCTCGCACTTATATCCGGCAGTGGCAATGGAAGACTTCACCGTAACCGGCAAGCCATGCAAGGCTCCGCGCGGAGTCTTCTGCTGGTCAAGCCGGAGCGCCTGTGCGCGCACGCGTTCGGCATCGAAGTCGGCGAATGCATTCAGACTCGGGTTAAGGCGCTCGATCTGACGGATGTGCGCTTCAGCCAACTCCGCAATGCGAAGTTCACCTGAACGCAAAAGTTCCAATTGCCGCGTGGCCGAAGCCAGAACTACATTGTTCACGGATGCGTCTCCTGTTTCGCGGCCGGCGCCAGATCCTCCAGCGGAGTGGATGGCGCGAGCTGGTAGTTGAAGCGATAGGAGCGCACAGGCTGGCCCGAATCGAAGCGGTCGTTCCAGTTCAACTGGTACTCGATCGCCTCGTTGTCGTCAGGGAACTTTTCGCTCTCCGGATAGGGGTAGGTGCTCATGGCGTGGAAGGGTAACTGCGACACGGTGAAGGGCGAAGCATCCCACCAGTCCATGTCCTTTTCAAATCCGTTGGCATAGAAGAAGTAGTCGCGCTTCCAGTGCGCGGGCAGAGCAGGCAGGCCGGTTGCGTCGAACTCCGCGGCAATCTCTTCGCCACTGCCGAAGATAACGTAGCGGTCGTCGATGCCTTTCACAAGCGGCGTTACATCGCCCAGGCGCGTGTAGTTGCCTCGTTCGCGCTGGAAGGGTCCGGTCAGGCTGATGCGATCGTAGTTGTAGTCGAGATCCCCTGGACTCTCGCCTTCGATCTGGGTTGGGTAACCGCGGAAGTGCAGCGTCGCAAGGCTGAGCGGAATTTCTGCGCTGTGAAACGCTGCTTCGGGATTGTTGTCGATCAGCACCTGGTCCCAGAAGAGCTGCAGGTTGCTCATCAATCGGATGCGCCGCGAGCCGGCGGGCAGCTTGCCGCTCAGGTCCACGACGATGGTGCGCTCCAGCCCGGCGGGAAAGCCGACATCGTCGGCGATGCGCCGCCACGATCCGTCCGGGAGCTGCGCTTCAACATAAGGTGAGACAGGCTTTAAACCCGCTTGCCAAGCGCCATACAGCGAAGTTGCGCTGAAGTAGTTCACATAGCCGGTCATCAACAGGCGCAAAGGCACATTCTGCTTCACATCGCCAAGGTCGAGTGTGAGCGGGTGCAGATTTGCGAATCCGTCGTAAGGAAGCTCGGTGAATCCACTCGCGAATTTATGGTCGCGAAGGGTCAGCTTGTCGAGCACATCGCGGCCCTCGCCATCCCACGCGCCCAACGGGGGCCGCGCGCCGCGGGTTGCCACCACGCGGCCGGAGGCAAATGGCGGATCGTCGAGGAAGCGCTCGTCCGGATTCACATCGACATCCTCGGGGTGATCGACCGCAACCAGCCTCAACTGATCGATGTAGTTGACCTCTTCCATCGGCTCCATAAAGCGCACGCTGATCTTGCCGTTTACCAGCGCGGTCTGCGCGCCTTCCACCTTGGCCCACTCACCGGGGCGGGGAATATTGCGCCGCGTCGGGGTGAACCAGTGACCGACAACGGCAGCGCCAATCACGTCGGTGATGAATTTGTATTTGTGACCGTCCCAGACAAACAGCACCGGGCAGGAGCTGCCGCGCCGGTCGGCTTCCTTCATGGCGATCACCGGCTGATGGGGCAGGTCGATCTCATCCTGCAGCACACCGGTGGGCCAGAGGATGCGCAGTAGATCGATTCCATCCGCGTCGCCGAGGCCCACAAGAATTTGCGGCGGGCCTTGCGTCTGGTAGCCCGAGGCGCCGGCCAATTCCCACTTCTGCCAGTAGCCGCCGGCGAAGACCTCGACCTTTACGCCCAATGCCGTTTTGTTATCGGCAAAGCCGGTCAGATCGAGGCGAACAGAGTGATGACGGCCTGTTCCCGAATTGCGCAGCAGGATCGGCGGAGCGTTGAGCCGGGTCACAATCAGGTCCGGCGCGCCGGTTCCATCCACATCGGCGGCAATCAGACCGCGAGCGTCTTTGAAGTGCATGCCGGCGATACCGAGTTGCGCGCTGAAGTCTTCAAAGGTCCCATCGCCGCGATTGCGAAAGACGCGCACCTCCGGGCCTGCGCTGGTTTCCACAATGGCCGCCAGATCGATCCATCCGTCGTTGTCGATGTCGACCGGCGTGAGTCCCCAGCCGCGCAGCGCGTCGTGAAGGGGCAACTTGACGCGCTCAAAACGGCGGCCGATGTGGTCCGCACTTTCCACGTTCCGCCACAAGGTGAGCCCGGGCGCGCCGGCGTGGGTCACGGCAAAGTCCATCCAGCCATCCTTGTCGTAATCGAGCACGGCAATGCCCACCGTGGGCGGCAGGTTTTCCCTCTCGTAGAGCGGCTGCACTGGGTATTTACCCTCGCGCGGGTTCACATAAATCAGCGGCGCGGACCCGTCGCCGGTGACAGCCAGATCGACGGCGCGATCGTTGTTGAAATCGGTGAGAATTGCCGCGGCTGTCTTGCCGTGCCCGCCCAGTCCGGTTGGTTCGGTCCATTCGGTGAAAGTACCGTTGCCGTCGTTGCGCCACAACACGTTTGGCGCGCCACCGGCACTGAGAGGCGCACCGGTAAGCAGCAAGTCAAGGTCGCCATCGTGGTCGTAGTCGACGAAGGTGATGCCCGAAGGACGATTGCGCGCGACCAGGCCGCTGTCTCGGGTTACGTCTTGAAACTTTCCGTGCCCCAGGTTGCGGAACAACAGGATGGAATCGTCCAGGGCCACTGCCAGGTCATTCAATCCGTCGCCGTCGTAGTCGCCGACCGCGCAGGCAATGGCCCGGCCACGCGCGGCCAGGCCAAGACTCTCCGAGTTCAACTCTTCGAAGTCGCCGCCGGCGCCGCGATGAAGCACCTCGATGGCCTGCGCGCCGGAGGAGGTCAACACCAGGTCCATTGTGCCCTGGCCGGTCACGTCCAACATGCATGCGCCTCCGGTAAGCGGACCGGCATAGTCTGCGGCCGGTGCCAGGGGATGAGCGCTCAGCTTGATGCTTGGGGCGGCCTTTACCGGCGCTTCCGAATCCATGACCGGCAGCACAGTGGAATAGCGCCCTTGCTCGCCATAGGCCTGCCCGATGGTCGCGCCGACCTTGCTGCTGACCAGGTGTTGGAACCGCTGAAAATGCACCTTCGCCTCGGCTGTCTGTCCTGAGCGCTGCAAAGTACGCGCGGTTGCAAACTCCGCGGACGCATGAAGCGGATCGATGGCCAGGGCCTGCGCCAGAATCGGAATTGCCTTGTCGTACTGTTTCATCTCCTGGTAGCAGACGCCCTCGAAATAGAATGAATCGGCGTCGCGGGGATCGATGGTTGCCGCGCGTTGAAAGCTCTTCAGCGCCGGCTCCAGCTCGTTGTTCGAGTGCTGGGCGAGCCCCAGGTTATACCAGGCTTGTGGGTTGGCGGGAGCCAAAACAATGGCCTGCTCGAGAACCTTCTCTGCCTCATCCACCTTCTGCTGCGCCATCAGGGCTATGCCTTCGTTGATCGCGGCCTGGGCCAGCGTTGGATCTTTCTTGAACGCCTGGGCAAAGCTGTCGGCGGCTCGCTCGGTGAACTGCTGGCTCATCAGCGCCACGCCGCGATTGTTGAGGCGGACCGCCTCGGCGTTGAAGCGCGCCTGCGCTCCGGCAGATGCCGCAAGTAGGAGAAGTGCCACCGGTCCTTCGATTCGCATAGGAGTCTTTCTCAAAACGACTGAAGCAGCTCGATCGTGAGGCCGCTGAAACTTCTAGCATAAATGAGCGAAACGCGAAGGAACGGCTATCGAGACGGCATCAGGTTCTCAAAGGGGCACGCTCTTCGACCGCCGAAGTGGAGCGGGTCCCGCAGGCTGTTCATTCCCGGACAATCTCGCGAAGGTTTGCTCTTAAGCAAATCCGCTCTTGCCGGCCTGTTCCATCATCCAGAAGGGCGGTGCAATCGCCCCGTTTCTATTGATAGAGTAATGGAGATTTTATCGTTCATGTATTCCTCCAGGCCAAGGATGCCCGACAGTCCGGCGCGGGCGCCAGAATTACCGGTCTCCAGGAACGCGTGAGGTCCTTGAGTCCGGTAAGGCCGAATCGCTCGTCTTGTGGGCGCTGAGTCCGCGAGGCGCGATGCAAAGGAGAATCAAATGCATGCAACTTATAGAGTCTTCGCGAAGCGGGCAGGCTGCATTGCGGCCTCGAGTTTTCTGTGCCTGTTGAGTTGCTCAACCCTTTGCGCGCAACAGGCGGACGATGGTCCATCCGTCAGCAAGGAGACGGTACAACTCTTGATGAAGCGGATCGACCTGTTGGAAGCCAGGGTGAGCGAACTGGAAGCCAGGCAGCAGAAGAACGGCGGCGACAATCGGATGCCCGAATCCGACGCCGCAACTGAGCAGATGGCCAAAGCATTGGCCGCGGCGGCTGCGCCGCCTGCTCCGACAACTCAGGCCGCAGGCGAACCACAGGCGCCTTCTTCCGGCTCTCCGGAGTCCGATCAAAGTCAGCCCGACAGCGTTATGACGGACAGAATGGACGTGAGCAAGACCCTGTTGAATATCCGCGGCTTCGGCGATGTTTCGTTTCATGACGACAAACTGCAAGGAGATGCCACCTCTTTTGCACTGGGACAACTCGATCTTTTCATTACCTCGGATATCTCAGATAAGTACAGGTTCCTGGGCGAGATTGTGTTCGAGGGCGGGCCCGACAATATCTACGGTACTGTCGTTGGACCGGAGAACTCATTTGGCGTGGATATCGAGCGGTATCTGTTGCAGTACTCGCACAACGATTACCTGAACATCTCGGTGGGAAGAGGGCACACGGCCATTGGCTACTACAACACCGCTTATCACCACAGCACATGGATGCAGACGGCTACAGACCGGCCATTCTTATTCGAGTTTGAGGATCACGGAGGAATTCTCCCTGTCCACACTGTCGGTGTGTCGGCCAACGGCATGATACCTTCAAGATCGCTGGGGTTGCATTATGTTGCCGAGTTAGGGAATGGACGAGAATCGCGGTTCCCGCTTTCTAGTGAACCGGTCGAGAACGTGCTTGACGATACTGACCACAAGGCGTTCAACCTTGCGCTCTTCGCCCGGCCCGAAGCTCTGCGCGGCTTCCAAGCCGGCTTCTCTTTCTATCGCGACGTGCTTGTTCCGGCCAATGCTCCTAAGATCGGGGAGAACATCTTTGCCGTCCACGCGGTTCTGATTCGTCCGAAGTTCGAATGGCTCAATGAGGCATTGCTGGATCGTCACGCACCGTTCGGGATCTCCACTGTCTTCCATACACCGGGCTTCTACTCCCAGATCTCGAGGCAATTTGGATCGTACCGGCCCTACTTTCGATATGAGTATCTGAACGTGGCCCACAACGAACCGGTATTTCCAGACGTGGCGTTGCGGCATGGACCATTGTTCGGTATTCGTTACGACGCCACGGAATCTGTAGCGTTGAAGTTTCAGTACAACTACACATTCCTGCGCAACCAGCCGGGAGTAAATGGAATTACGACCCAGGTTGGCTTTACATTCTGATGAGAGCAGATCGATAGTGCGACAGTTGACGACAATCCTAATTGTGCTGGCGGTGGCAGCATGGCCTCGCGCGGATGCCGTGATGGCGCGCGGCGGTCTTGCCATGGCGCCGATGGCTGAACAGAGTCCGCTGCCGGAACCGCTGGCGATCGTCGTGAATCGCTCGAATCCGATCGATAACTTATCCTCCGCCGAATTGCATACGATCTTTCTAGGTGGACGCGGCTACTGGGCCAATGGCCGGAGGATCACGCTGGTGATGCGTGAACCGGGGGAACCCGAGCGCAAGGCCATTCTCCGAGATGTCTGCGGCATGAATGAAGATCAATTCAAGACGCATTTCCTTCGCGGCCTGTACACCGGCGAGATTCTGGTTTCCCCAAAGATCCTGGACACACCCTATGGAGTGCGCAAGTTCATCTTCAACGTTCCGGGAGCCATCGGCTACTTGCGAATAAGCGACGTAGATGCAACCGTAAAAGTGGTTCGCCTCAATGAGGTGCTTCCGGAGGAAAAGGGCTATCGACTGCACCTGCAAAGCCAGGCGGTGAACTAAGTTGAGAAGACTGTTCAAATCCGGACTGAATGTCAGGTCGCTCTATCCGGCGCCGCTCTGGCGGCGCGTTTTGACCGTTGTCTCTCGCCACAACGGAGTCATTTTGCTGTTGATTGTCTTCTGTGGCGCCACGACGATCGGCGGCTTTGTGATCCGCGATATGCGGGAGGCAAATGTCGAGGCAGAGGAGATCTATACCCGTTCCGTGCACGGACTGCAACGGATCGGAGAGTTGCAGTTCGATGCCCAGGAGACGCGCCGCACTACCTTGTACGCGCTGACTACCAGCGACAGCAACTTACAGGTCGAGTACGCCGATCAGTCCCGCGCCGCGGACCAGCGGGTGAAAGACGGAATTGCGGAGTATGCGCGGCAGGGAGAAGAGCCGGCTGAAAAAACGCTGGCGAATCGGCTCACCAACGATTGGGTGGATTACCTCAGTGTTCGCGACGAAGTGCTGGCATCGATTCTTGAAGGGAGCACCAAAGAGGCTGTGAGCCTGGATATGTCCCGAGGGGTCCCGGCGTTCGAAGTTGTCCGCCAGGATCTGAACGAGGTCAAGCGTCTGTACGACCGGGATGCCGCGCGGCGCCAGGCCAATCTGGTTTCGGTCTCGCGCAGCTCTACTACCAGGCTCATCGGAATTCTCTGCTTTACGTTTCTTCTTTCGGCTGCCGCCGTCAGGGCGATTGAACGAAGCCGCATGATGAGCACAGTCCAATTGGCGAAGCTGCAGATGGAATTCGTCGCATCAGTTTCGCACGAGTTGCGAACTCCTTTGTCGGTTCTGAGATCGGCGGCAGACAACTTGGCCGATGGACTTGTTGAAGGCAAATCCGCCCTGCGGAGATATGGCGCGATACTTCAACACCAAAGCCGCAACATGGGCGAATTGGTGGACCAGATATTGCTTTTTGCGTCAACGGAAGACGGGACAAATCGTTACAAATTGCGACCGCTTGAGGTGGCGCCGATCGTCGACTCAATCAAGGGAGAAACGGAAACACTGGTCAAAGAGGCGGCCTTCATTCTCGATCCGATAATCGATCCAGACCTCCCTCTCGTGCTGGGCGATCGCGCGGGGATCTTGCAGTGCCTGCACAACCTGATTGGCAATGCCGTTAAGTACGGCGGAGAAGACGACAGACGCATCGTACTTCGAGTTCTCACCGCACCATCGGAGAATGGGTTCGATCTGGAATTACGGATTTCCGTTTCCGATCAAGGCATCGGAATCGACTCCTCGGAGCTAGCGCACATTTTCGAACCGTTCTACCGCAGCCCGCGGGTTCAGGCTGCTCAAATTCACGGCACCGGGCTGGGATTGTCACTTGCCAAGAGGATAGCCGAGTCCATGGGGGGCAGGCTCTCGGTTGTGAGCGGGCTCTCGATGGGCAGCACGTTCACGTTGCACTTACAAATTGCGAAAGGACAGGAGATGCCAATGGCTGCGACAGCGTCCCGGCCGGAGTCGTCTTTAATTCCATGAAGGAGAACATTCTTTTTGTCGAAGACGAGGAAGAACTGTGCCTCACTTTGGGCGACCGGCTCCGCAGCGAAGGCTACATCGTGGAGATTGCGGCCGATGGGAGATCCGGATTGGAGAAGGCGACAACGCTCCCGTTCGATCTGATTATCCTCGATGTCATGCTGCCCTACCAGAGTGGATTTGACATCTGTACCGACCTGCGTCGCGCCGGACTCGCTACGCCAATTCTCTTCTTGACGGCCCGTGGCCAAACCGCGGAAAAGATAGTGGGTTTGAAGCTGGGCGCGGACGATTACGTTACCAAGCCCTTCGATACGTTCGAGCTTATGGCACGCATCGAGGCCCTCCTCCGGCGTGCACCGAACAAGCAGGAAACTGCCCAGGCGCGCGCTCCTGTTTTGTATCAAATCGGCGCCGTCGTCATCGACATTCGAAGGTCTCTGGTAACCCGTCACGATGAGCCCGTGAAACTCACGGCGCGGGAGTTTGGGCTGCTCCGATACTTCGTGGAGCATCCAGGGGTTGTCCTCACTCGGGACGAGTTGTTGCAGGAGGTCTGGGGCCATCGATCCGGAATGTTTACGCGCACTGTGGATATGCACGTCGCCAGTCTTCGTCAGAAGCTGGAGCCGTTTCCCAAGAACCCGGAGATGATCGTCACGGTTCCAGGGATTGGTTATAGGTTTATGGACTGAGTTGCACGATCCACGAATCTTGCGATTTCGCTGCTCCGAATGGCCGGCGAGATTGTGCGAGACTGCGCCGAAGATCGTCCTTGAATCGGGACGGTGTCGATAGTCAGACTATGAAGCGCGATCGAGCAATGCCGCTACGGCGCGATTGTGATGCTCCTCCGTATACCATGCCGGACTGTAGTCCTCCAGCAGTTCGTACAACTCCCTCAAGATTGCCTTCGGGCTCTGGAGCAGCCGCTGGTCGAAGTGTCTCGACTCGCTTTCTCCCGCGGTCACTATCTTCATTCGGTTGACTGTCATATACTCCTCCAGGCTTTCCAGGCCCTTTCGCATGGAGCCGAAGCTGTGCGAGAGGCTGTTCGCGCGATTTCCACGCGATCGCGATTCGAGCCGATTTTATTGTTAGATGCGTTTAGGTAGAGAAATGTAACCGTCCTGAGAAAAATGCGGAGGGGTTCGAGGATGGAGGCCGTCTACCTGCGGCGGTCGCTGGAGTGCTTGCTTGGTTTTGGCATTTTCAGCGATTCTGTCGATGGCACTTCAGCGTCGCAAGGGACAATGCACACGGAGAGAGTGGACACGGACTCCACAGGCAAGCGGTCAACCTGCCGGGAGAACGCATTTTTTTTGCAAATCGTCATCTAATCGTCATCTAAGGGTGCATTTTGGGGGTAGACCAGTTGTGCGGGGTTGTTGTAGGCTTTGAATCAAACAGGGAAATATGTGATTTAGATCACAAATCTCCACTTACGAGTGCTGCACATAGACGGATAATGCTTCTCTGATCTTCTCGTTGCCTATCTAAGACGAAAATTCCTGATTTTCGAAGGGCAACAGAGGGGTCGAGCCAAGCTGTTCAGTTCCGTTGACTGCTTATATAGGCCGCGTCCGCACGCCTCACTCGAATCCGGAATCTGGAAATACAAGACGAGCTTCCGCACCGGTCTGTGCGATCTATACGGTGGATCCACAGTGCTAATCCGTTGTGCGGGCGAGCCATGTGCGTACCTTCGAATTCCCGGTTGGTCGCGACCTGGCTTATCGCAACGATAGGGGAGATCTGCGCTTGAAGGCTTAACTCAATATGGCCGCACTGCCGGGTCCGAAGCGAACAGCCGGGTCCGGGTTCCGCGGTTTGATTGAGTTTTGCGGTCGACTGCCACGCACGTTCCACCTTGATGTTGCGCCAACTGCGCGTACTCAGCGTCCGGGTATATCCCGGTCTGAATCGCCGCAAGTGACTGATGGAGAGATGGATGGCTCGGCTGAACTGGCTTTTTGCGATCGCTTTAGGGGCACTACCGATGGCTTCCGGAGTTGCGATGCAGCAGCCAAAGGATAGTAGTCGCCCCGAAGTTGGCGGTCCACAGGCCAAAGTGAACAATCCGCACGGCCCGATTTCAACCCCGTGCCAGAACTGCCACACCTACACCAGTTGGAAGCCGATCCGTTCGAACCCGGAGTTCAATCACGATCAAACCGGATATCCTCTGCGCGGCATGCACCAGAAGGTCGGATGCATGGAATGCCACACGAGCCTGGTATTCAAGAAGGTCAGCACCCGCTGCGCCGACTGCCACGCAGACATACATCGCGGCAAGTTTGGCGCCAATTGCGAGAGCTGTCACGCGGTGAAGGGCTGGCAGGTTTCACTCGACGCTATCAAGAACCACCAGAATCGCTTTCCGCTGGTCGGAGCGCATGCTCTGCTGCAATGCGACGACTGCCACAAGAATGCGGCGGCCGGGCAATTCGAAGGGTTGTCGACGGCTTGTTACTCATGCCATCAGAAGGACTTTCAAACGCCAGTTCTCAATCACGTCACGCTGGGGTTCCCGACAACGTGCGAAAGCTGTCACACCGTGGATAGCTGGTTCAACGCGAGGTTCGATCATCTGAAGTACACCGGCTACGCGCTGACCGGGATGCATGCCACGCTGCCATGCGCTTCGTGCCACGTCAATAATGTATTCGCGGGCACGCCGACGGATTGCTTTACGTGCCATATGGCGGACTTTACGAACAGCAACAACCCCCCACACGCGCAACTCGGGCTGCCGCACACCTGCGCCGACTGCCACTCGACTTCCACCTGGCTCAATGCCAAGTTCGATCACGCGCTCTACGCGCACTATCCGCTGACCGGCGGCCATGCAACCGTGGCTTGCGCGCAGTGTCATGTGAACAACAATTACGAATCGACGCCGACCGCCTACTATGCCTGCCACCAGGCGGATTTCACGGGGACGACGAATCCCAATCACGTCACGTCGGGATTCCCGACGGATTGCTCACTGTGCCACACCACCAGCGGCTGGAATACGTCCACGTTTAACCACAACACAACGGCCTTTCCGTTGACCGGCGCCCATGTAACGGTGCCCTGTGCGTCCTGCCATGTAAACGGCAACTTCACGACGGTGCCGACAGATTGTTACTCCTGCCATAAGGCGGATTACTCCGGGACCAACGCTCCACCCCATGCCGCCGTCGGCTTCCCGACAACTTGCGCGACTTGCCACAGCACCACCGCCTGGACCGGGTCGACTTTCGATCACAGTACAACGTCGTTCCCACTGACCGGCGCGCACGTCAACGTCACATGCGCGGCCTGCCATGTGAACAACAATTACACGACCTTGCCGACGGCGTGCTACGGCTGCCACCAGGCCGACTACACGGGGACCACCAATCCAAGCCATGTTGCGGCGGCCTTTCCAACCGATTGCACGCAGTGCCACACAACCGCGAACTGGACTACGGCAACCTTCAATCACAACAGCACGTCTTTCCCGCTGACGGGCGCGCACGTCAATGTCCCTTGCGCGTCGTGCCACGTGAACAACAACTACACGACATTGCCGACGGCGTGCTACGGCTGCCACCAGGCGGACTTCACGGGGACCACGAATCCAAATCACGTGACCGGGGCCTTCCCCACCGATTGCACCTTGTGTCACACAACCGTCAGTTGGACTTCGTCGACCTTCAACCACAACAACACGGCATTTCCGCTGACCGGTGCGCACATCACCGTGCCCTGCGCGTCGTGCCACGTGAACAATAACTACACGACATTGCCGACGGTGTGCTACGGGTGCCACCAGGCGGATTTCACCGGAACCACCAATCCGAACCACGTTGCGGCGGCCTTCCCAACCAACTGCACCTTGTGCCACACGACGGCCAATTGGACGGGAGCCACGTTCAACCACAACAACACGTCTTTCCCGCTGACTGGCGCCCATATCACTGTGCCCTGCGCGTCGTGCCACGTGAACAACAACTACACGACATTGCCGACGGCGTGCTACGGGTGCCACCAGGCGGACTTCACGGGGACTACGAATCCGAACCACGTTACGGCGGCCTTCCCCACCGATTGCACCTTGTGCCACACGACCACCAGTTGGACGGGAGCGACCTTCAACCACAACAACACGGCGTTTCCGCTGACGGGCGCCCATATCACCGTGCCCTGCGCCTCGTGCCACGTGAATAATAACTACACGACTCTGCCGACGGCGTGCTACGGCTGCCATCAGGCGGACTTTACCGGTACTACGAATCCCGCACACGTGGCCGCAGGCTTCCCAACCGATTGCACGTTGTGCCACACGACGACGAACTGGACAACATCGACCTTTAATCATGCCTCCGTGTTTCCACTGGTCGGAGCGCATGCCACTCTCGCGTGCGCGCAATGCCACACGAATAACAACTACACAACCGTGCCCACCACATGCTACGGATGCCATCAGGCTGACTTCACGGGCACCACCAATCCCAGCCATGTGGCCGCGGCGTTCCCCACCACGTGCGATACCTGCCACAACACAACTGTCTGGACCACGGTCACCTTCAATCACGCGCTCTACGCCAACTATCCTCTGACTGGGGCGCACGCCACGCTGACCTGCGGGCAGTGCCACACCAACAACAGCTACACGTCGACGCCGACGGCCTGCTACGCCTGCCATCAGGCGGATTTCACCGGAACCACCAATCCCGCACACGTGGCCGCCGGCTTCCCCACCGATTGCACGCTGTGCCACACGACGACGAACTGGACAACGTCCACGTTCAATCACGCATCGGTGTTCCCGTTGACAGGGATGCACGCCACCATCGCCTGCACGGCCTGCCACACCAACAACAACTACACCACTCTGCCCACGGCCTGCTACGGCTGCCACCAGGCAGACTGGAATGGAACCACAAATCCAAATCACGCCGCGGCGGGATTCCCCACCACCTGCGACACCTGCCACACCACCACCGACTGGACCGGAGCCACGTTCAACCACAACAACACGCCCTTCCCGCT